>Ga0194045_1000364_pt1 | contig 14828 bp, 10 predicted proteins | sample JunL6211m_MetaG_FD_161686 | JGI IMG/M metagenome (GOLD analysis project Ga0194045, IMG submission 161686) | Anoxic zone freshwater microbial communities from boreal shield lake in IISD Experimental Lakes Area, Ontario, Canada - Jun2016-L626-11m | ecosystem: Environmental > Aquatic > Freshwater >...
ATCCTGGAGCTGCTGGTGGCGGGGGCGGGGCTGTTATCGTTCCCGCAGATGGAGATAAAGGAATCGAGTTCCCGGGCAAAGGCGGTAAGCCTCCACTATTTAGTGGCGGTGATAATGCTGGTGAAATCGGTGCAATTGCAGGCACAGAAGGCAAACCCATTGGTACAGGGGGAGCAACTGGTGCTGGTGGCGGAGGCGGCGCAATGGGTTCAGGAGTTCCCGAACTTGGAATGCTAGGCACGCCCAAAGGAGGAGGAGGCGGAGTTCCAATTGGTGCTGGTGGTGGAGGTGGTGCGATTGCTGGAATTCCTGATCCTGGTGTGCTTGGCAGTGGGGGAATTCCACTAGAAGTTGGGGGCGCAGGTGGATCAATAGGAGGAATAGTGGGGGCGGTTCCGGGCAATGGTGGTAATTCGGTTTTGGTGTTTTCGCCAGGCAATGGGGGAAGGCCACCGCTTTTTCCTGAGAGATCAGGTACTGGGGGAATGGGAGGCGCCCCGGGGATTGCGGTTGGTTCAAATGCGGGCAAGCCTTTGTTCTCTTCTGCTGTAGTCAGTTTGATTTCGTTACCAGGCACAGGTACCAGTTCCATATTTGAGGGGGTACCAACGGGAACAATTCCTCCGTCTGTAGTTGTATTTTTTTGGTCTACAGCAGCGACAACGGCTTCGGTATTTGCTGCTTTTGTAGGGGCAGGTTCCATATATTTTTTTATAATCACAGCGGAAAGCAGCCCTACAAATGATGCAGTTACCACCAATCCTGCCTTGGTTTCTCGATTCATCGAACCAACTCCTTACAAGTTAGGCGGGCACATGTCGGCAGAACCGACCCCCACACTTTAATTATGTCTGATAAATTTCACTACTGCTTGTATGGCGATGCCCTTAATATTAGAACAGTCCATACATTGATCCCTTACAACCCATACAACTGAAAAAGTTGCGGTTTAGATGCTGGCTACTTCTTTTCGAGAGAGCTCATCTTCTGGGTGTACTTGCGCCATCTTTCAAGATCCCAGATTTCAAAATGATCCTCAACACCAACGATTGCGATCTCTTTTTCAAGGCTGCCAAACAGGGCCAATTTTTCGGGGATTACAATCTTTCCTTCCTGAACCGGTATCTTTTCTATCTGACCAAAAAACAATCTGCGGAATACCCGGACATCCATTTCGCTTGCAGGGGAATGCTCTAGCCTGTCGCTTAGTTTTTCAAGATGGTCAACACTCGTTAGCCAAAGGCATGGATCGGGGCCAGGCGACATAAGTACCTGTGTGCAATTGCCTAATTGATCGATTACTTCGGGTGGAAGGGTGAGTATCCTTTTGCCTTCAAGCGCACGAGGATAAGTGCCTGTTAAGGTAACGACAATTTTCGATTTTGCATCTGGAAGTTTGGGCCTGGCTTCTGGCAGAGGTTGCACGGTGGAAGCTGGTTCTTCTGATTGCAAAGTAGCATCTGCAGGAACTTTAACAACGACACCTTTTTCCAGCGGTGCTTCAGGTAATAAAGCTGGGTTAAGCTTGGCAATCTCAGGCCATCGTTTTTCATTTCCCAGAGTCTTTTTTGCTATCTCTTGGAAGTTTTCAGAATCAAACCGAACCAGATACAACTTCGAACTTTCTTCCTTTGCATCCTTAGTAGCTTCTGCTTTGCTTTTGTTGGTTTTAACTTGGCCCTTTCCTTCGAACTTAATGAACGGAGGTTTTGCATTGCCGATGAAAAATCCCAACGTAATGGTGCCATTCTTTGGCTCATCAAATTTGATATTTGAAGATTTAATCCCACTGTAAATTCCTTCGAGAACTCTGGGGAGATCGATCGTCTGGGAAGGAGTGGGGGCGGGTGCTGGGGTTTTAACATCATCTTTAATTTGAAGGGGAAGCGTTGCTGGAGCGGCTTTCTTTTCTTCAACAACTGGCGTTTTGATTTCTTCAATTGGTGGTATTAGTGCAGGTGTTAAGGCTGGAGCGGCTTTCTTTTCTTCAACAACTGGCGTTTTTGATTCTTCTAGCACTGGTATTAACGCTGGCACTGGTGTTATCGCAGGTGTCAAGGTTGGTGGAGGGGGAAACAGAGGAAGCGTTGGCTCTTCCTTCATTGGCTGAAATTGCACCGGCTGGATTTCTTCTTTCTGAAGCGCCGGAGGCTCTTTTGATTCTTCCACAAGAATATTTGGCGCCTTACTTTCAGCTACTTTTTTGGGAATCATCCCAGGCGAGGGCAGATGCCCTTGCTCCTGCAACAACATTGTTGTGATTATTTTTGCATGTGTATGTCTGGGTATGTGCACCGCAGCATGGCTTACGCCATTCTTATTAAGCACTAATCCGGATGCAAAAATAAGTAGTAATCCCGCAAAACCCATCGATACTATTTTCAACATGATTTACCTTCCATGGCAATGCCAGGGACAAAAGAACACTATACTTTTTTAGCTGCCCGCAATTTCGCACTGCGCGATCTTGCATTCCGATTTTCTTCTTCTTCGCCCGCTTGCACGGGTTTTCGTGTTAACGCAAGGTACCTGCTGGTATCCTTGAACGCGGCTTTTACTTTGCGATCTTCCAGCGAATGAAAACTAATAATTACAAGCCTTCCCTCAGGCTTTAAACAATAAGGGGCAAGCTGCAAGAAGCTATCAAGCGATTCCATTTCGCAATTAACTGCAATGCGGAAGGCTTGAAAAGTGCGGGTTGCGGGGTCGATTTTTCCTGAACGGGGAACACACCTGCGCACTAATTCAGCGAGGTCGGTGGTGGTGCGAATGGAGTTTATTTTGCGCTCGAGCACTATAGCCTTGGCTATTCTTCTACTGAACCGTTCTTCACCTAATTGAAAAATCAAATCTGCGAGGCTGCGTTCATCGAGCTGCGCTACTAGGGCGGAAGCTGGCATTCCCCGGGTAGGATCCAACCGCATATCCAATGGGCCTTCTCTTTGAAAACTAAGGCCACGGGCACTGTCATCTAATTGATCCGAACAAATTCCAAGATCTGCAAGGATTCCATCCACTGCGGGAATATTCAGTTCATCGAGTACTTGGCGCAGCTGATCAAAGGAAGCATGAACGAAAGTAATATTGGGATTGGTGAGCCTTTTTTTGGCGGTTTCAATCATGAAGGGATCGCAATCAAGAGAAATCATTTTGCCTGTGGGCCCGATTTTTTCTGCAATCAACCGGGTATGGCCACCCGCACCTAAAGTTGCATCAACGATGATCTGCCCGGGTTGCGGATCGAGCCAATGAAGAACCTCTGCGGGAAGCACACTGGCATGCTTCGTGGCAAGTGGTTCGGAATTATCAGTAATGGGAAGATCCCTATCCAAGGCAAACATCCTGAAAAAAGCCCTGCTGAAAGTAAAAAGCAGGTAATGGGGCGGGATGCTAACCGGAGTTGGGAAAAAAAAACAGCCCTTCTGTGCGCTGGGGAGGCAAGAAGGGCTGCTGGTGTTGAGGAATAGGATTTTAGGGCAATAAGGCAGGCTGGGAGGTCCGCCCGACGCCCTATGGCTCGCTGCTACGAGCCCGAATCCTTCCTACTGGTACTGAATCCATCCAAAACTTGCAGACTAACTATTTCCCCTGAAATGCCACCTCTGCCACACTATCGAAGCGGGGCGAGTTTTCAGCGAGGTATTGTTTCCAACGGGTAAAGTCCCAGAGTTCCAAGTGGTCTCGAACTCCGATAAGGACTACGTCGCGATCCAAGCTGGCGAATTGAGCCAACCTTTCGGGGACCAGCATTCTGCCTGCCTTGTCGATTTCCACCGATTCGGTCTGGGCAAAATATAATCTTCTGAATACCCGGCCTTCACCATCAGTTGCGGGTACTGCATCCATTCTTTCAGCAAGGGCTTCCAAGCCACTTTGCGTGTATAACCAAAGGCACTTGTCGGGTCCTGGAGTTACAAACACCATGTCCGGATTTTGCATCACATCCCGCACTTTGCGGGGTAACGCCAAACGCTTTTTATCATCTAACGTGCGTTCGTGCGTTCCGGTTAATAGCATGGGCCTTTTCACTCAATTCATTGCTGGTTTAGCAATAAAAGAGGCATCCTTGCCTTTTCCCACCAAGCTCCACTTGGCTCCACAGTTCCCCACTATATTTGTTTTATTCTCCACCGCAAGCATTTTCTTCCCAGAAATTAAAATATTTTTAAACCTGTTGTTTATCCCTTCTTCTTGCTTACCTCTTAAAACCACAATAACCGGTAAATAGCCCTCAAACCCTTTGTTTTTACTAATGTGGATCTTGATTGTCTTTACAAGTATGGCAGGTATCTTTTGCTTAGTCTTTAGCGCCAATTAGATTGTTCGGATTGTTTTGTTTTTATGGTTTGAAACAACCTTTTCACAAGTTCATTTGTTTGATAACTCGCTCCAAAACCTTGTTGCTTACTTTTAAATATGCGATAATATTAAAACTGTTAAACATTGGATAAGGTGTTCATTTTTGGTTGTTAGCAGCCATACAATTAATATTGGGAATATCCGTCCTCAAGTTTTTTATCGTTTGAGATGTGCAGTTTTATAGAGGTGAATGATTAATATTTTTAACGAATCACAAACTGCGGTAGTTACTGAAACTGTTGATCCTGTAGCTAAAACTGTGGAAACGGTTGTTGCACCTACCGGACGGCTTGAAATCCCAAAGGCAGCACAACCTGTCAAAATTGATAAGCGCTATGTGTTTGCCCTAGGTCTTGTACACTGCTTGGCTCTTTTGGCAGTTATCCCTTGGTTTTACAGTTTGACGGGTTTGCTGGTGGGCATTGGTGGGATTTTCCTGTTTGCTATGATGGGTATAAATATTGGTTACCACCGATTGTTGACACACCGCGGGTTTACCTGCCCTAAGTGGTTTGAACACACGCTGGCGCTATTGGGGATTTGCACCCTGCAGGATTCGCCCGCCCGTTGGGTTGCCATTCATCGATTACACCACAAAGATTCAGATGAGCAACCAGATCCTCACTCCCCACTTGTAAGCGCTTACTGGGGGCATATTGGCTGGTTATTTGTTCGCAATCGAGAGTTTCACAAGGTCAAGCATTTCGAATGTTATGTTCGCGATTTATTGCGAGACCCGTTCTATCTCAAACTTGAACGAAATTCTTTATGGTTGGGCGTCTATGTTTTGCATGCTGTGTTATTTTTGTTTGCTGGATACGCTGTAGGTTGGTTTATGACGGGCACTTTAGATGGCTCCCTTCAGATGGGCCTAAGCTTTTTGGTTTGGGGTGTATTCGTGCGCACGGTATTTGTTTTACATAGTACTTGGGCTGTTAATTCAATCTCGCATCTTTGGGGCTATCGCAATTATAAAACCACTGATAACAGCCGTAACAACTGGCTGGTTACCTTGATTTCTCATGGTGAAGGCTGGCACAACAACCACCATGCAGAACAGATGTCTGCATCGCATGGGCATCTATGGTATGAGTTCGATCTTTCGTGGTGGGTGATTCGAAGTTTTGAGTGCGTAGGGTTGGCTAAGAAAGTTGTTAGGCCCCGTTGTTGGAAAACAGCTAAAGAGCCCCAAAACAATTTCGAAACAAATTCTATCAACTAGAATTCATTCGTTTAACTTTCAAACATCATTTTAAGCAAGCCATTGCTGTGCTAGAGATTTCATTTTGATTAGCATAGCAGTGGGTTCCTTAGGGCCTTCGTATTCGAGCGAAACCCAACCGTTGTAGTTGCTTGATTTAAGTACCTTATAGCAATTCTCAAGATCAAAATCTTTTGGTTTACCCTGTTCATCGAAGCCATGAAACTTGGCACTGCACACCTTGCGGGCATGTTTGAACATAATGGGGAGGCCTGCGGTGCGTTCTTGTTCAGATTTGAAAAGACCGAAGTCGGGGCAGGAGCTAATATTTGATCCAACTGCCTCGATGATTTTTGCGACTTTCACCGGGTCTGCGCTGATACCAAAATGATTCTCAATGATGACCTCTACACCTTTATCTTTGCCTAGTGCTGCAAGCTTTTTGTATTGCTCGATGGTTATTTCAAGATCCCAATCGGGTTTTTCGGGGGTGCCTGTGTTCACTCGCATCGAGGGGATGCCAAGTTTTTCTGCAACGCCAAGGAGTTCTACAAAGCGTTTAAAATCCTCTGCTCTTTTGGTTTCATCTGCCCGGGCAAGGTTTACACCCTTCATGTTGTCGCTAAGGTGGATGAAGTTATAGCCTTTGTCTTTGGCAAGTTTTTTAAGACCGAGAAGGTAATCATTTTCGAGGCTTGCCAAATGAGCGCTAGAGAGTTCGAAGTTAGATATGCCGATTTGGGTCTGAGAAACTTCCATCACTTTTTCGAGTTTCCACTCTGCTAGTTCGAACTCGGGTTTGCCGTAGCGAGTGTTGGGGAAATAATTGTGAAACGACCAAGTCGAGATAGCAATTTTGCCAGATGTTTTCTGGGAGAAAGCCTTAGTGGGTAAAGATGCAGATGCAAGGGGTGCGATTGCCAGTGTTGTCAGAAAATTTCTGCGATTTTGCATGATAGTTAGCCCTTTGCTTTTTTGATGAGGGAGAGCATTTTGCCCGCCTCGGAGTTTTTATAAAACGGATCGAGAGGAAAGCAACCAGAGATCAAACCATTTCGGGGCGCGGTGGTGCAATCACTGAAGGTTCTGCAAATACGCTTGCGATCAAGAGGTTTTCCCGCAAGTATATCAAGAGGCATATCAGGATAGCTGAGTACCATTCTTCCTAAGCCGACGGAATCAACCATGCCCTGCCCCACCACTGCTTGTGCCACTTTAGGCAACCAATCTTGCAAATACGAAAAGCCGGAACCGATGATCATCATTTCTGGCACAGCATCTTTTAACGCCTTATTAATTGCGATGTGCCTAGCAACACCAACCAAAGGATCTTCTGGGGGAAGATAGCCATCGGATGGCGGAAAAAGTGCAGGGCGTTGCACATGGGGGTTGTAATAGGGGCTTGCAAAGGTGGTACAAACTAAAGGAATGCCCAATTGCAGGCAGAGCTTTAGAAATGCAGTTGGCTCTTCTAATTTCACGCCTTTAATTGAGCCATCGCCCCCCCAAGCATAAGGATATGGCCCATTGCTCCAAGCCTCTGGTTCGCCAATTCCATCTGCGCCTGGCTTAAAGGGTATGGTGTCGAAAGCGCTAAGTCTTACGCCTATAAGAAGTCCGGGTGCAACTGCATTGATGCCTGCAACCACTTCTCTGAGAAAGCGGGTACGGTTTTCGAAACTGCCTCCAAATTTACCCTTACGATCAACTGCGCTTAGAAATTCATGCCCCAAATACCCATGACAATGCTTGACATCAACGAAATCAAAACCTGCCTGATGGGCAAGCTTTGCAGCAGTAATAAAGTCGTCGATGAGGGTGGAAAGTTCATCATCAGAAAATATCTGATGATCGCCCTCGATGGGATAGCGTTTTTCAACGATGGGGTGCCTGTAAAGAATGCGGGGCTCGATTTTCTTTTTATCGTTGGGGCGTGCAAATCTTCCTGAGTGGGTAAGTTGCAAACCGATAAGAAGATCTGCGGTATTCTGACCCGCTTCGATATGCCCTTGGATGATTTCTTCACGCAGGGAAATGAAATCGGAAAGATACTTTTGCTGCATGACGAGTTGATTAGGGTTGGCCCTGCCGTCGTGCCTGACAGCAACAGCTTCACCCCCCCAGATAAGCTTTGCGCCACTCAGGCCGAACCTGCGCCAGCGTCTGCGTACAAGATCGTTTGGCCTGCCATCGGTTTCCGCATCCCAGCCTTCCATGGGCAGGATGGAAAAGCGATTGCCCACGGTTTTAGAGCCCGCAAGAAAAGATTTGCCCAACGGTGAAACATCTCCGGGGGAGAGTTCTTCGTCAAAGGGGATAATCGCATCCACCTTTTTAAGGTAATCGCGAAACTCTTCAGAGGTTTTAAGAGTATTTACTCTAGTGATTGCGTTCAAGAAACCTCCCTGATGAAAGCATCAATTCTGTTGGCAATATCTTGCAAAAGCGGGATGTCGCTTTCTGGCCTTTCGGGGCTTTTGGGGTGAGTCTTGTTGGTTTTGATCCAACCCTTAAGCTTGAGAAATTGTGCTGCGCTATGTTTGTATGCGGGCACCGGGTTACGAAAAGTAAGAAACCCCAGATACTGCAAAAGATCATTCAACTCGTAAAATCGGGGATCACCCGTTTCCCACATTTTGTCGCGTACCGCAAAGGCATCCGGTGCAAAGGTACTTAAGCCCAGCAGATAATCACTGCCATACATGACCATATCGATTGCCAGGTCATTGCCTGTGAACACCATGAAATCAGGCCTGGTTTCATTACGAAGAACCAGCCTTTGCCATTCCAGCATTCGATTGAGGGAAGAGTGTTTAGCCCCTAGGCATTCAGGTATCTGCAGAAGTTCTTTGTAAGCATCAAGATCGTATATTTTTCCAAAGGGAGCAAATTGGGTGCTTAATTCGAATGCGAAATATTGTGGCGCAATCTTACCAATCTCTTTATAAGCCTTTGTAAGGTCTTTATTGTTTGATGATGTTAGCCCGAAAGATTGAAAGATGACAGGAAGCCCCTGATGGCGCTGAATTTGCTCGATTGCATTTCGATATGCTGCAGGGTTGAAACTTGCGCCTGGTTGGTCTGCAACAAAGGCGCCCGCGATGAACGCTCCATTTCCCAGCACCGCACGCGTTTGTTTTAAAACCTCTTCCTTGGTGCTATCGTCAAGGAAATTGCCATACCCTGTATCCATGTTGATTGCAGGAACTAAGCCGTTGTCGTGGGTGCGTTTCACATGGTTGCAAAACCCATCCCAATCGATGGTGTCATTTTCCATAAAGGGTAAAAGGATTGCAGAATAGCCTTTGACTTTGCGTTTGAGCTTAAGCAATTTAAATGGATCGAGTTTAGATTCCATGAGATCTCCGTGATTTATTCATATCCTACAGCAGCACGGTAGCAATAATCAAAAAGCAATTCCCATTCTTTTTGTGCAATAAGCTGACAAATAGGGATGGCGTTTACATTTCCGCCCAGTGCCCTTTCGCAAAGGTCGATAAATGCAAAGGGATCCCAGCGTTTTTCCCCAAGCATGAATCGCGCCCACTCAGGTGGTTCATCTCCTAAAATAGTAACTGCTGCTTGTTTCAGTTCTTCGAAGGTTGCAAAGTTTCCTACTCTGCGAAACCAATAACCGCTATTGGGAAAATCGGGTTCTCTTCTGTGTAAAATACCATGCCAGTAGCTGCCTGCGGAGCTTGAAAGTTCTTGGCTGATGGCATGAGATTCTTCCATGAAATCATGGTAGAGCCATAAACCGGAGATGCAGGCGTTTGCCATTAGTTTGTCGCGGATGGGCTTGCCTAGGAAGTCAGGGTTATCTGAAAGGCCTTGTAAAAGTGCCCGTACAGAAACATTGGGCCTACCGGAGTCGAGTGGAGCCAACTTGGTTGGATGCAGCAGATCTGCAACGATCATTCCATATTTTTTCGCATCAAAACCAACCATGCACACCCTCTCCATGAAGCAACTTCGCATTCACCTATTATTCGTTCTATCCATAAATAGGAAGAAAGGCTTTAAAAAATCAGTTCTTCGCAATTTGAGCAAATAGGGTTCTGAGTTTTTCGACCCGGGAAAGGTTGGCGCCCATATCGCTGTATCCCAGTCTGGAAGCAGAACGAATTTGGATTTTCTTTGCATTAACATCAACCAGAAACTCGACATCATCCACATACCCAAAGATAAGTGTCCTAAACTCCGCATGAAGGTAGTTGCCTGATTTTGAAATCACCTTAGTTCTAGGAAATGAGTTAACCAACGATTCGATTTTCTCAATCCCAATCGCTTCAGAGCCTGTCCAATCCAAAGGAGAAATCATGTAGTTTGGTCGATTATCAAGTGAACAGACGCAATTTGGCTTATTCCCACAAAGTGCTAACGATCCTGCTTGAATGCCAATGCTTGCAGGCTTTTTAGGAGGGAAATTCCTAGTGAAAAACAACACTAATACAAAGCAAAACAGCACAACAGCAATAATTGAAACAGGCTCAAAAAGAGTTTGTGCAAGTATCATGGATTTTTCCTCGGGGCTACTCGATCCAGCTCGGTTGATTCCAGAATATACCTTCATCTTATCAATTAGGGGAGGGTGAAAAAAAATGCTGCAAATGTTCACAAAAATAATATTAATTACGGTATCATGATCTCTATGGGATAACTTATGGTACCCCGTAAATTTATGGAGCTGGATTAATGCAAATTCGATTCTTCGCCAAGTGTTTGAGTATGCTTTTTATCGTTTGCGTATTCGCAACTTTTTTACAACACGGGATTGCTGCAGAAGCAGATGCTGGCAAACTCGTATCTGATGCTCATTCCTTGCTTAATGCTGTAAAACCAGAAGACACCAGCTATATTCATAAAAACAACGTTATCTCTTGGGGCGCTGACAGTAAGGCTGTGTGCCATGCTGATTGCAGTGGCTTGATCAACGCATTGTTACTTCACAGCAAGTTTTTTTCCGAGGAGCAACTTAACAAAAATATGGGCAGTAATAGGCCCCTTGCTAAACATTACCACGATGCAATCATCCACCAGCGGGGCTTTAAGGAAATCACCAAAATAGATGAGGTGCGACCAGGCGATATTATTGCAATTAAGTATCCACCCGGATCGGGAAATACCGGGCATGTGATGCTGATTACCTCGTTGCCTATGAAGCGCAACCCTACCGAACCTCTTATTAAAAACTCTTTCCAATACGAAATTGAAATCATCGACAGTAGCACATCGGGGCATGGCGCAAGCGATTCGCGAAGATTAGACTCGGGCAAATATCGTGAAGGTTTAGGCAAGGGAGTTTATCGGATATTTACCGATGAAAAAGGCCTTTTTTTAGGCCATACCTGGAGTGTTTATCCAACCTCTAAGTACTACGAAATGACTATTCGCAATCTTGTAATAGGTCGAATTTACCCATAATTATTCCAAAATTCATTCTTGTTTAATAAGAGATAACAATATGGCTGGCAAACCTGAAGATGACCAAACCCTTGCGCCTAATAATAACATCAAGGCTGCAACCGATGATGCATCGATTTTATCCGTACCTTCTAACTCTGAACTTTCTATAAGCCCTGAGCTTAAAGAAGGCTTGGCAAAAATCGCTGCGGATTTTGGGGCAGAAACTATTGCGCCCATGCACAAAGCCTCCACCGATACTGAGCATGATGTAACCCTTGGGGCTTCCCACCAGCACAAACATATCGATAGCACAATGAATTTACAGATCCCGCAATTTGTGACGGGTGCAGGGCTACAGAACGATCCGAATGCAGCTACCATGCCTCCTTCTGGCAATGCCGCCCCTAAGAACGATCCGAATGCAGCTACCATGCCTCCTTCTGGAAAAGCTCCTGCGTACGATCCGAGTAGCGCGACCATGCCTCCTCCTTCCCAAAGCGGAGCATACGATCCGAATGGCGCAACCATGCCCCCTTCGCAAAGCGGAGCATACGATCCGAATGGCGCAACCATGCCCCCTTCGCAAAGCGGAGCATACGATCCGAATGGCGCAACCATGGCGCCTTCGCAAAGTGGAGCGTACGATCCCAATGGCGCAACCATGGCGCCTTCGCAGAGCGGAGCGTACGATCCCAATGGCGCAACCATGGCGCCTGGGCAGGAAAGTAAGTCAGGTAATACCGCAGTTAATGTTGGTTCTATTAAACCAAACAGCGGGGGCAGCAAGTATCCGAATGTGCCAGGTTATGACATCTTAGGCGAGTTAGGCCGTGGCGGGATGGGCGTTGTTTATCGAGCAAAACAAAGGGGTTTGGGGCGTATGGTCGCTCTCAAAATGATTCTTGGGGGGGCTAATGTAAACCCTGAAGATATTGCTCGATTTGAACTTGAAGCCCGTGCGGTTGGTTCGATGACTCACCCCAACATTGTGCAGGTTTACGAAGTCAGTGAGTTTCAAGGCGCACCGTTTTTCTCTCTCGAATTTGTGGATGGCGGCCCACTTGACTCCAAATTAAAGAGCGAGCCACAACCCGCTGAATGGTGTGCCCAAATGATGCTGCAGCTTTCGCGAGGCATGGCTTATGCCCATAGCATGCAAATCATTCACCGCGATTTAAAGCCTGCCAATGTGCTAATCACCAAAGATGGTATTGGGAAAATCGCAGACTTTGGCCTAGCCAAAAAGATGGATGCAGATGATGGCAAAACCCGTGCTGGTTCAATCATGGGTACCCCAAGCTATATGCCCCCCGAGCAGGCGAGTGGCGAAACTGCAGATATCGGGCCTCTCGCAGATATTTATTCACTAGGCGCAATGTTCTACGAATTTTTAACAGGGAAACCGCCTTTCAGGGGTACCACCCTGCTGCAAACACTCGAAGATGTTCGCAATAAGGAACCGGTTGCACCTAATATTTTGGTGGCTAGCGTTCCACTAGATTTACAAACCATCTGTTTAAAGTGCCTTGAAAAAGACAAAGCAAAGCGATATCCAACTGCAGATGAGCTTGCTGATGATATCGAGCGATTCATCAAGGGCGAGCCAATCCTGGCCCGGCCTGTTGGCATTTACACCAAAACGTTGAAGTGGGCAAAACGCAACCAGGCGAAGGCCGCGCTTATAAGTGTGTCCGCAGTGGCCGCAGTCGTCATTTTCCTTGGCTCAATAACCACAACGATACTGATTAAGAATTCAAAAGATAGGGAAATGGCTGCTCGCGATGCAGTTGACGAAAAAAACAAGGCAATTGCACTCGAGATTAATGGAATTCGCAATGAAACCAATCCTGCGCTAATAAGTGCCAAGACTTTATTTGATGAAAAGAAATTTGAAGAGGCAAAAGATATCCTTGGAAAGGTTGTCGCCAAAACTTCGGGAAAGGAAACACTCAAAGAAATTTACGAACCTGCAAAAGACTTGCTTGCAAAAACAGAACAACGAATCAAGGCGACTAGCGATATGAGCCTTTTTTCAAAACATTACGATGAGACACTTTTCCATTCTTCTGATGCCATGGGCAACCGCACAGAAGCAAGAGAAAGCTCGATTTCTGAAGCAGCCAAGGGCCTTACGATTGTAGGAGTTAACTATATTGAAGACAAAGAATATAAGCTTAAACTTCCTGATCACCTTTCTGATGCAGAAAAAAAACAATTGACGGATGAAGCACTCGAGCTTGCTGTTATTCTCGCTCGCAGAAATGCCATGCCTTTGCCTGATGTTTCTGCAGAAGAATTGAAGAAACGGTCGTTGGAATCTCTCGAGATTATGGAAAAAACTCGTGGCTTTGCTAAGCCAAATCACATCTTTCATTTGATCAAGGGTGATTTATTAAAAACGCTATCGCAATTACCCGAGGCTCAGGCAGAATTTGAAAAAGCAAAAACCATTGCTCCCGAACGTGCTTCAGAATTCTTCTTTCTTGGGTTAGGGGCTTTTAATCAAAATGATTACCCCACTGCTCAGGATTTCTTTGAAAAAGCTCTGCGAACAGACCCCGATATGTTCTGGGCCAATTTTCTTACCGCAGTCTGTCAGGTTAGGCAGGAACAATTTGCCGCTGCCCGAGCTTCGCTTACCTCTTGCATAGCAACCCGGCCCAACCTCGGCCCCGCTTACCTGGTGCGTGGGATTGTGGATGGAAAACTAATGCGTGGCAAAACTAACACCACCGAATCTGACTATTCTGAAGCATTTGAAGACTTTAAAAAGGCAGAAAAATACGGTATTCCCAAATTTGACGTGTTGGTTAATGAAGGTAATTTGTTCTTTGAAATGAACAAAATTAAAGATGCGCAGAAGAATTTTGAGGAAGCTATTAAACTTAAACCTACAGACCCACGAGGTATTAACAATCTTGCTCTTTGCTACCGCAAGGATGGCAAGAATGTTGAAGCCATCGAATTGTTCACTAAAAATATCAGGGCTAATCCTATTAGTGGTGATTCATACCATTGGCGTGGTTTGGCTTACCTTGATTTACAGCCTAAAGAAATCCAGAAAGCCACAGAGGACTTTATTCAAGCAGGTAATTTGCGATTTCTCAACAAAGACAAAGTCGAAGATTTCCTTATTGCAGCGGAGCTTTTTTACTCTACCAAGAATTTCGAAAAAGCACTTCCTCTATGCGATCTTGCAGTTCAATTAAATCCCAGCAACAGCCTATCGCACCTTTTGAAAGCGAAGATTTTGCTTGAACTGAATAAGTTTGCAGAAAGCAAAACAGCATTTGACGATTATTTTGCAACGCATGACCCGAAGAAGGATTCGCCCCTAGATCCCCAGGCTTATAAAGGACGCGGAATCTGCCAGCGAGCTTTGAATTTGTTGGGGCCAGCATTGTCTGATTTAAGCCGAAGTGCAGCCATGCTTCCTGATGACTCTCAGTCTCGGGTGCGCAGAGCCATGCTTTTAGTTAGCGCTTGGAAAGATCTTGCCCAAGACGATTTCACCATGGTGCTTGCAAGCAAGGATGCAGAACCTGGCCAGATCATTGAAGCCTTAACCATGCGAGGCTATTTGCGTGCAACCCAAAATAATATTAAAGGCGCAATTGAAGATGCGGAAGCTGCACTTGCAAAAAACCCAACCCCTTCCGTGCAAACGGTATTAAACGCTGCTGGTGTTTATTCCGTATCCGGGGGTAAACTTGAGTTAGATTCCGATGCCAAGCCCGATCTCAAACCCCAGGCGGATTTGTACAAGAAAAAAGCAATCGAATTGTTAAAGAAAGCGATTGAGGCCTTTCCAGAACCCCAAAGGCAGGGGATTTGGGGACAAGCAGTTAGTTCAGATGATTCC
>Ga0194045_1000366_pt1 | contig 14817 bp, 10 predicted proteins | sample JunL6211m_MetaG_FD_161686 | JGI IMG/M metagenome (GOLD analysis project Ga0194045, IMG submission 161686) | Anoxic zone freshwater microbial communities from boreal shield lake in IISD Experimental Lakes Area, Ontario, Canada - Jun2016-L626-11m | ecosystem: Environmental > Aquatic > Freshwater >...
AATTTAAACATGCGTTGTATGCGCAGCAACTCATTATGCGTCTCTCCTATGCGCAACGTCGAGATTTCCACTCTGCCATCGCGCAGGCGCTCGCATCTGAGGAAATGTTCTCCCAGGCGATGAAGCATGTTTCAGAGTCTGGATCAGCGCTGAACTCTGAGGTGGGAATTCCTATTGTTCAAAACGCTCTTCAATATGCTGTGAGCAAGGGGCACCATAGTGGAGTAAAAAATGCTGCTTCATGGTTATTGCGGCAAGAACACCACACCCAGATTGAGCATGTCGAACTACTTATACATATTGCGCGCGCACAAATATCAATTGGGGAGCGTATTGAAGGCCGTAAAAATGCTCTTGATGCTTTTGGGTTGGCAGGTGAATTGCACAATGTAGAACTTGAAGCGAGAGCACTCATTGAATGGAGCGAGCGACAAGATTTCACTCCCGATCGTGAACCGCTCTTAGAAGCATTTGAAAAAGTCGAATTAGTGTCGTTGAAACCCGACACCCGAGTGAGAGTGATGGCCAAGTATGCATTGTCTGTCGCTGCAGTCCCGACAAAAGGGAAAATGACGGTTCATCCGCAGGGTGAGACAGATGCGGTTCGGCAAAAACGTTTGGCAAATAACAGCCGTCGTTTGTATACCAGTATGGCATCTCGCGATTGGAAGGCTTACACATCACTGGGGCGGGAACTTGCAAATAATGGTCGTATAGAAGCAGAGGTCAACTCTGGCGGAGACATTTCCAATGATGCGCTACTCAGTATTTTGCTTGCATGGCATGGAACTCATCAATCTCCAGAATTTCTCAAAGAACGTCTTGAAACTTCTCAACAAGCAATGCGGCTCACTGTTGCAGATCAACATCTCATGTACTCTGCGCGTTACTACTTCATTATTAATTTATGGCAAGTGGGCGATTACGCACAAGCAGATGCGGAACTGCGCATTTTCCAAGCTGAACTTTCAGAAGGCGACAACACCATTGCTCAGTGGTGGGTATCTTTCTTCGTATCTGCGCGCGCCTTCTCCCGTGGTGAACTCCAGGAATCGCAGGACCTAGCCACTGTTGCATACCGCATTGGTGAGCTTGCCGATGAGCCTGGTCGGCTCGTTGTACTGCTCGAACAACAAATTCTGGTGGCTATGGAAAGGGTGATTGACCCTGAACTGCTGAAGTTCATGAACAAAGAGATTCCACTTATTGGCAATATCTATGCGCGTTCCTCTGCGGCACTCATTAACGCCTCGGCGCAAAATAGCGAGTACACCAATTTGTATTTGGACAGCGTCTTGGAAGCATTTGAAGACGAAGACAAAGAAATTGGTTGGATATCCATTATTGCAAATGCAATTGAGGCGGCGCATCTATGCGGTCGCGGTGAAATTGCTCGAAAGGGTGTTGATCTGCTTTCCCCGTATGCGGATCATCATGTCTTGTTTATCGGAAATGCTTTAAAGGGCCCCGTGAAGCGTTACCTGGCTCTTGCACAAATTGCCCATGGTGAATATGAAACTGCAGTTGAACTTTTGCTTGAAGCAAAAAAAGAATCAGAGATGTCTCAGCAGTCGCTCTGGGGGCTCGCCTCGCTCGTTGACCTCTTGGAGCTACTCGCGGTCATCGATCCACAGCGCGTGTTGCAAATGAACTGCGAAGAGGAGTTGCTTCTTGCGGAGAATTCAGAGATGACATGGAGGTCTACTCGCGGACGCAGAGCATTGTCGCTTGCGCGGCGCTCATGTGCGGCACAGTTGGGAATCAACGATCGAACATTTGATGTGCTTGAAGGTCTTGCGCGCCAGTTAACTATTCAGGAAATTGGAGATGAGCTTGGGTTTAGTCACTCCACCGTGCGTAAAGAGTCAATGAAGTTATACAAAATATTTTCGACAGATGGTCGCGATGGAACTATCGCGAAAGCGAAGGAACTCCTCCTTTGCTCATAAAAGAAGCTGCAGGTATATGACTCGTGAGAGACTATTGAAATGCGGGGAAAAATTGATGCAGTTTTGTTCGATGCAGGTGGAGTATTGGTACTCCCAGATCCGACGGTTCTTGGTCCACTGCTTGCCTATTACGGAGCAACGATAGACCACGATGTGCATGCTCGGGCACACTATGCGGGAATGGCTGCGAAGTCGGCAAGTACGGCTGGTGAAAATGATTGGACGCAATACGACAACGTCTACCTCGAGACCGTTGGAGTGAAAGCCAATGTACGCGAAGAGGCACTACATGTCTTTGGGAGGGTGAAAGGTGTTGCCAATTTATGGCGACACCCCACTGCACACGCCAAAGCAGTTCTTCAAACATTGCACGACAGGGGAGTTCCCATTGGTATTGTGAGCAACGCAAGTGGACAAATAGAAGATACTTTGCGACAGAGTGCCATTTGTCAGGTAGGGGAGGGTCCTTTGGCCCCGGTGCGTTTTGTGATTGATAGCCACATCGTTGGCATTCAAAAGCCAGACCCGCGTATTTTTCGCATCGCACTTGAATTGCTGCCCGACATCGACCCATCACGCATTGCCTATGTGGGTGATTCGCTCATCATGGACGTGCAAGGTTCGCGCAATGTTGGACTTGTTCCAATTCTTGTTGACCCATATGGGAATGCAGAAGGCCATGATGTTCATCGCATCGTTTCCTTGGAAGAAGTAGTTCATTTCTTTTCTGATAAATAAAAAAAGCGAGGCTTCTCAGAGCCCCGCCTTTTTTAATGCACATGTTTAGAACGCTCTTACGGGTCGCATGTACGCATACGTTTCTGCCACGGCAAGACCTGTGCTGATCTTTATTGCCCAGTGGGTCTCAACGCGATCATATGTTAAGGGGTCTCCACGATCGAGAGGAACATTGACCTGCAGGTTCTTGCCAGAACTTTCACTGGTCCAGTAATAGTGATTGATAAGTTGGAGTCTCGCGCGCGCGGCATCAGGCAACTTCAAAACTAGTTGAAGCTCATCGATGGTAGGCAGGCGGTACCCATCACCCATACCTGAAGCAGTTGCTGAACTCCATTCTCCAGGGGAGCAGGACGAGAAAAACGAGGTGCCTGCACAGTCATTCAATCCAAATCTCCAACCGAACTTGGCAATTTCAACGTTACGTTGGCCGCGAGGCTTTGTATTGTCGACGGAAATGACGACACCGCCACGTTGTCCTTCGTCGCCAACTTGACACCATCCTCCTTGGGCGCAAGTGCGAGTACTTACTGCGGTGGTTGTAGTTGCGATGCGAACCGTTGCGCATGAGGTCGGTGAATATGTGGGGTTCACGGGGTCCATGAGTGGTCCGTTGTATGTGCCTTGGCGAACAGGACGTACGTAATACAACCAGTCGCTTGCATTGACATCTGGCAAATTATTGTCTACTTGATAAACGCCACCAGTTGGATAACTAAAGACAGGTGCAGAACCAGAGATCCAATAGTTGGCGTAGAAGCCCCAACGGCTCCAATCAGCAATCCCTTGCGCGCTAGTTACTCTGCACGCCCAATCTCCGCTTTTTTCTGTCAACAGGTTAAAGGTTGGCACTTCGGTAACAATGAATGCATCACGCATTTCGCTGAAGTCCGGTATGTGCCAATCTGTTTTGGTACCACCGTGGTATTTGTTAGCTACCCCGGCGGCGAAATCTTTTTTAGAGAGTGGATCGTCGCCGTTTCCATTGTCGACACCTGCAAGTCCGGCATCCCAGTTTCGTGGTGCGATTTCTGTGTAGGTGATGTGTGAACCTGATCCAAAGAACTTCACGATGAGACCACCAGTTGGGCTTATATCGCCAATTTTGCAGATGCCCCCTAGTGCACAATTCTGTGGAAGTGTTGTAGTCGTAGTTGTTCTCGGCGGGGTCGTGTACGAGAACTCAAGTATCGGACGCACGTAGTTGAGCGTTTCTGTGCGGCTGCCCGAGTATTGCCCTGTCACCAGATCCTTGACTGTTCCGTACCCAGATGTACCGCTTGGTGATGTTGGGTGAGAAGTCCAGTAGTTCATAGTTTTGTCACCGTTTACGTTCCAGTTGGCGCGAAGCGGCACACTTGAATCACAGGAGATCGCCCCAGTGGGTATGTAGTTGCGGGCGTATCGGCATATGAATTCCATGTGGGTAAGACTTCCCAAGTTGTCTGTATAGGAGGGAAGCTTCCAATCGCTGGTCCCGCCGGGCCTGTATGCATTGATTGCTATTCGAGCATCTGCCAATGTCATCTTTGGGTCAACAGCAGTGCCGTACCAGCCGTCACGTGCAACCGCCAGATAGTGCGATGTTGCGCCTTCATAGACTGCCTGAATGATGATGCTGTCTCCAGGGCCGCGTTCTCCAACCTTGCAACTCGCCATATTTAGACATTGGGGTGCAAGCGGCACGGTGATTGTTTTGGTATTTACTGTCGTTGTTGTGGTAGTCATTGGAACTGGAGGTGGAATCGCACCGGGGCTAAATGCTCGAATCGGGCGCACTAAGTAATTGCCAGCTTTTGTATCTTCCATCCAGCTACCAGCGCCGAAAATGAGGCGTTGCGCGGCTTTAGAAACGTTGCCAGTAACTTCTGATGAACTCCAATACGCAACTGAGTTGTTGAAGCCACCAATTTTGCTTCGGTTTTGCCACATGAATGAGAGCTCCCAGCCTGAAGGCAAGAACCAGTCATCCCACTTGTTGAAATACAAGTTTGCAACAACGTTTGCTGCTGAAGTTGAGCTGCAAGCGGCAACTAATTTTCTCGTATTGGATGCTCCTTGTCCAATATCGGAATTGTTGCCAATTGTGGTGGTTGTTTTATCGCACCAAGGCAAAAGTGGGTCGGAACTTCCGCCGTTCCAGGTGTTGGAGGCCGCTTCTAGATATATTCCACCGGCACTTACTTCTTTACCCAAGCCTGGCCCATTTTCTGAAGCATTGTCGATTGCGGTAGGCGAAACATAAAACACAATTCCACCGCCTGGACCAGTGTCGCCAACGGCACATACGCCGCCACTTGCGCAGTTTGATGCGGCTTTTGGCTGAATTGCACCTTCACTAAATGCTCGAATCGGGCGCACTAAGTAATTGCCAGCTTTTGTATCTTCCATCCAGCTACCAGTGCCGAAAATGAGGCGTTGCGCGGCTTTAGAAACGTTGCCAGGAACTTCTGATGAACTCCAATACGCAACTGAGTTGTTGAAGCCACCAATTTTGCTTCGGTTTTGCCACATGAATGAGAGCTCCCAGCCTGAAGGCAAGAACCAGTCATCCCACTTGTTGAAGGTCAAGTTTGCAACAACGTTTGCTGCTGAAGTTGAGCTGCAAGCGGCAACTAATTTTCTCGTATTGGATGCTCCTAGTCCGATATCGGTATTGTTGCCAATTGTGGTGGTTATTTTATCGCACCATGGCGAAAGAGGGTCGGAACTTCCGCCGTTCCAGGTGTTGGAGGCGGCTTCTAGGTATGTTCCACCGGCGCTTACTCCTGAAGCAACGTCGATTGCGGTAGGTGAAACATAAAACACAATTCCGCCGCCTGGACCAGTGTCGCCAACTGCACATGCGCCACCACTTGCACAGTTTGCCGTGACCTTTGTGGCGGTAAGCGCAATGGTTGTTGATGTTGTTGATGTTGTTGATGTTGTTGTTGATGTCGTTGCCGTGGATGTTGTTGTTGTCGGGTTCGCGGCGTAGTACTGCGCCGCCGCTTTGTGCACTGCATCGGAAATGGTGTAACTGCGAACAGGCAACACAACAAAAGTGAGGTGCATTGGGGAGACAGTGCCATTTACGGCGCAATTACTAGCGTCGAATTGGTCGGCGACGGTGACAGCGGATGCCACCCAATAGGTATTCGAGCCAAGCGGGTTTTTTGCTAGTTTGCACACCGTCGTGAGCTCGCTTGAAGTTGGTAATCTCCAGTCGGTTTTGTTACCGCCGCGATACGCAAGAGCAACTGCCGGCGCCTCCTTCAAAAATGCTTGTGGCGGCTGTGCTGTTTGTAAGTTCCAAGTTGATACCGGGCCGTTTGTGCCAACCCACCAACCCGCAGGCGCGGCCTCAAGAACGGTGGTGTTGCCCCCAGTGTCTTCAATGGTTGATATCACGGTGCCACCTCCGGCGCCGGTTTCACCGACTGAACAAAAGCCTCCATCAGCACATGTTTGCGGCACGGTTGTGGTGGTTGCTGCGGGTGCAGTTGTCATACACGGTGTGGTTGCTTCGGTGAAGTTGCGCACGGGAACCGCCTGCATCACCCAACCAGTAGCCGCGGGGCCGGCAGTCTTGTCGGCTATGCTGCGTTTTCCGCGCCAGAACCAGGCGTTGGTGGAGGAGCCATCAACTGCTGTAGACGACCAGATCATATTTCCGCCGATGTACTGCAGAATCGGATTACCGAGGGTATCCATCTGATCGATGGTGGGAAGTTTCCAGTCACTAAAGCCGCCACCGCGGTATACGTTCACCAGTGCAGAAATAGTATTCCAGTTCACCTGAGATTCGGTAGTCCAGTTGGCAGGAGCTGATTCCACTGATGTGCCACTTGTGCTTGTTGCGAGTGCGACAACGATGCCACCTGTTGGTCCATGCCCACCAAGGACGCATGTGGTTGGTATTTCGCCGACTGCACCGTTGCGGGTTTTGGAGCTTTCTGATGAACCGCAACCGGCGGCACCAGCGCCGAGCCCTGCAAGAAGTAAAAGTGCGACAATGCGATGCAAACGACGAGAAGTGAACGAAATCATGGGACCCCTTCAAGGCAGTGGAACGCATTACGCGTCAACGTGAAGAAGGTAACTCCAGAGCGCCACGAAGGTACCTCGGGGGAGTGGTCCCCCGTGGTCCTAAATCATGAATCGTCAGTCTTTACTTGCCGGCAGCGTCAATGAGCTGACGGGCAATTACTTTCAAGCACAGCGTTTCATCAGCGCCTTCAAAAATAGAGAGCACTCGAGCATCTACAAAGAGACGGCTCACTGAGTATTCCTCGGCATAACCAAACCCGCCATGAATTTGCATTGCTTCGCGTGACACCCATTCGGCGGCCTTGCATACGTAAGCCTTCACCATGCTTGCTTCCATGGTGCCTTCGCCCTTTGCCATGAGCTTGGCTACTTCATAGCTGAACTGGCGACTTGCCTGAATGATGGCGGCCATGCGACCCAGCTTTACTTGTGTGAGTTGGTACTCGGCAACGTTCTTGCCAAACACCACGCGGTTGTTGGCATAGTCGTAAGCGGCTTCGTAAGCAGCCTGCATCACTCCAACAGCACGTGCTGCGGTTTGCAAACGACCATTTTCAAAACCAGCCATTTGGAAATAGAAACCCTTACCGAGTCCACCTTCGAGGCCAATGAGGTTTTCTGCAGGAACGAACCAGTTGTCGAGCGCAATTTCATAAGAGTGCATACCGCGGTAGCCGATGGTGTCGATGGGGCGACCTTCCATTTTCCCACCTTCATCTTGCGAGAACATGAAGCCGTGTGCATCGCCGTGAGGCTTTGGCACGATGAACAAGCTCAGACCCTTATGGCCAAGGCTGCGGTCGGTGCCGGTGCGTGCGAGCAACATGAGCACGTCGGCGCGTGCGCCAAAGGTGCACCATGTTTTCACACCATTAATGCGCCAGCCCTTGCGGCCATCTGGTGCTTCGCCTGGTGTCGCAGTGGTTTTCACACCTGCTACGTCGCTACCGAAGTCGGGTTCAGTTACTGCAACAGCTGCAAGAACTTCTGCGCTGGCAAGTTTTGGCAACCATTCCATCTTTTGCTCTTCGGTGCCGCCCTTCATGAGTGCGCGAGCGAGAATTTCGGGGCGGGTAATGAGCGAACCACCAATGCCGAGTGAACCGCGTGACAACTCTTCAGTTGCAATGACATTGCCCATGTATTCGCCATCGCCGCCTTCGCTGTAGCCGCCGTATTCAGCAGGAATGGACAAACCGAATGCGCCCATGTCGGCAAGACCCGAAATGATTGCTTCAGGAACATCTTCATTGAAGCGGTGTACGTGTTCTGCGCGTGGCGCTACTTCTTTATTGGCGAAAGCACGGAAAGTGTCTTGCACCATTTCGAAGTCTGAATCGAGGTGACGTGGGCCTTGTGTGCTGGCAAGCGAAGCTAAGAATTCTGGGTCGCGAAACGTTGCAACGAAATCGTGTGCGTGTGCAATGTCGGCGGGGTTGACGCCCCACAGTTTTTCACGCCCAATGAGACGTGTAATGAGGTCGTGCACCATGTCGGCAGTGAAGGCGCAAGCAAGAAGACCTTCAGCGTTTCCTTTGGCGCCGTAGTCGAGCATCGAGCGCGCAGTTTCAACAGCTGATGCTGCATGGGCGAGGTCGTAAGCAAGAACTTGTTGCACATCGGGCCCACCGGTTGCGGCAAGAGTGCGTACACCTTTGCCCACCATGGCGCGCGCCGTTTCAATGATGGCTGCGGCGGTTTGCAGATCGGGGCTAGGGAGTGATGCGGTGGTGCTTGTCATGGGTGCAAACGCTAGTGAGAAAAGTGCGGCTGTGTCTTACTGCGCACAGGATTTCTGCCCAATGTCACAGCGCCTAGACTGACGAAATGGGGGAAACGCAGGCGTTTGGTGAGCCACTCATCCCTCCTGCGGAAACTCACGGAGAAACCCATGCGTTGCTGGTGCAGTACAAGGGCGAAATGCTCTACGAGGCATACGGGTCGGGATACGCCACACCGTGCGGGCCGAACAGCACACACATTTCTTGGTCAATGGCAAAGAGCATGACCCATGCGTTGGTGGGAATGTTGGTGAAAGATGGCCTCGTCGATGTTCTTGCTCCGGCACCGGTGGCCGAGTGGCAAGGGTCGCCATGCGCTGCCATTACTTGGCAAGACCTATTGGAGATGCGCTCTGGCTTGGAATGGATTGAAGATTACGTAGATGGTGAAAACTCTCATGTCATCGACATGTTGTTCGGCAAGGGTATTGCCGACCATGGCGCGTACGCCGCAGCCTTGCCACTTGTTGCGCCGAGTGGAACTGTCTGGAACTATTCGTCTGGTACTACCAATATTCTGTGCCGTTGCATTGGCGACATTTTGTGTCGTGACCTAGTTAATGCAACTGCGCAAGTGCGTGAAGAGCGATTCCTCAACTTTTTAGCGACACGACTGTTTGAGCCACTAGGTATGGCAAGCGCTATTGCAAAGTGCGACGGTGCAGGAAATTTTGTTGGCTCTTCCTATGTGTATGCAACTGCGCGTGACTTCATGAAGTTTGGTGAGTTGTATATGAATCGTGGTTTCGTTGAAGTTCATGGAACACGTCAGCAACTTCTTCCCAACATTTGGGTAAACCACGCGCGAACAGTTGTTGCTACCGATGAAGAAACGGGAAACCTTTATGCGGCGCATTGGTGGGTATGGCCAAAATGTGAAAACTCGCTCGTTGCAACGGGATATGAGGGTCAATACACGGTGATCATTCCAGAAAAAGAGTTTATTTTGGTGCGATTAGGGAAAACCGATGCCTCTTTACGACCAGCAGTGCTGTCGCAGTTACTGCGGCTTGTGCAGAATGTAACTAACCTATGACAATGCAGTCGAGCGGCGAACAGCCAAGCAACTCTGCGAGTGCTTTATTAGAGGCAGCGGCAAACAAACGCAAAGTGTGGTTGCGCACGTTAAAGACCGTTGGCTTTGCTGCAGTTATTTATTTTTTTATTTTCCCGCTTGTTCCCGGGTTCCGCCAAGCCTTTCATGACCTCTTTGAAGTCGATAAGACGATGTTGGCATTTGGTGTACTGCTTGAATTCGTTGGACTTTTTTGTTATTCGCTTCTGACGCGAGCTGCGTTGGGGAGCGAAGGACACAAAATGCCTGTGTTGCGACTTTTTCGGATTCAACTCAGCACAAAGTCGCTCGGCAGCATCATGCCTGGTGGCAGTGCAGCATCTTCTGCACTTGGTTATCGGCTACTTACTTTGTCGGGAATACAAGGGCCCGATGCGGGTTTTGCATTAGCTACCGCCGGCATTGGCTCTGCTGTAATGCTGAATCTCATCTTGTGGGTGGGGCTCATCATTTCTATTCCTATTCGAGGAGTGAATGCGTTGTACGGGGCCGCAGCAATAGTGGGCATTGTGCTCATGCTCGTTGCTGCGGGGCTGATCTTTGGTTTGGTAGAAGGCCAAGGTCGTGCTGAGCGCGCGGTGCGTTGGCTTGCTCAACATGTACGTATTGATGCCGACCATGCGTGTGAGGTCATTCGCCATTTAGGCAACCGCTTGGAAGGCCTCATTGCCGACCGGCAGTTGTTGTGGCGTGTTGCTGGCTGGGCCTTAGCAAACTGGCTTTTCGATATGGCTGCACTCTTTGTGTTCTTGCGTGCTTTTGGCGGGCACATTGCAATTGACGGACTCATTGTGGCATTTGGTTTGGCAAACGTGATGGCGGTTGTGCCCATTACCCCAGGTGGCCTGGGAATCGTTGAGGGCATTTATATTCCCACCATCGTGGGCTTTGGTTTATCGCGCAGTTCTGCAACCGTTGGTGTGTTGACCTATCGCCTCGCACAATTTTGGCTTCCAATTCTGGTCGGGGCGTCGTGTTACTTGTCGTTGCGTGTTGGTCCATGGTCACTTGAACGCAAAGACCGCCTTAAGCCATTGCGCAAAGTTGCAGAAGATGCAGTTGGCAGAGGTGAGAGCACCATCGATTGGGTGGAGCGACATGCTCCGCGCGATCGCACCGGCCAATATCCGCTACCTGTCTTGCCAGATGATGAATCTGGCCCAATGCGCAAGATGTAATTGGAGTTCGGCGCTGCACTTTTGTAAGGAGCCCCGTGTGCGTTAGCGTTTCGGTATGACAACTCATGAACGTCCCTTTGGCCGCTGTTTAGAAGACTTCACTGTGGGCGATGTATATCGCCACTGGCCAGGTAAAACCATTACCGAGTACGACGATCATTTGTTTTGCATGATCACCATGAACCATCACCCATTGCACACCAACGATTGGTTTGCCTCGCAAAGCGTGCAGGGTCGCAACGTGGTTGTGGGCAACTTGGTGTACTCGCTCGTGTTGGGCATGAGCGTTCCCGATGTCAGTGGTGCAGCCATTGCAAACCTCGAAGTGGAAACACTGCAGCACAAGTTCCCAACGTTTCACGGCGACACCATTCATGCGGAAACACGTGTGCTCGAAATTGCTGAATCAAAGTCAAAAAATGATCGTGGCATTGTGACGGTAGAAACTAAAGGCTTTAACCAAGATGGCAAGGAAGTGTGCTACTTCCGTCGTCGCGTGATGGTGTGGAAGCGCGCAAACGCCCCAGAGCGCACTCGCCCATACGATGTCAATGCTGCTTGGAACGCATAAACAACGTTCCTGAACTTCTGTTGCAGTGGGGGCTTCCTCAACTGCGCAACATGCCATGGCGTGAAACACAAGACCCATGGCAAGTGTTGGTGTCTGAAGTGATGCTTCAACAAACACACGTGCCTCGCGTATTGCCACGCTTTGATAGATTCGTTTCTCTCTTTCCCACGCCACGCGCTTGTGCTGCTGCATCGTTAGCCGACATGTTGGTGGTATGGCAGGGGATGGGCTACCCCAGACGCTGTAAAAATTTGCAACTTGCGGCACAAATGATGGTGAATCGTTTTGATGGTGAAGTGCCGAGCACCTTAAGCGAGCTCCTCGAACTTCCTGGTGTGGGTCCCTACACCGCACGTGCTGTGTTGACCTTTGCATTCGATGCAGATGTTGCTGTGGTCGACACCAATGTTGCTCGAGTGTTGGCACGTATTTCGGGCAAAGCATTAAACGCCCGTGCCGCACAAGAACTAGCCGATGAATGGCTCCCCATTGGCTTTTCGCGTGACTGGAACCAAGTGATGATGGACTTCGGGGCAACGGTATGCACCGCGCGAACAGCGCATTGTGAAGAGTGCCCAGTTTTTGCGCAGTGCGGCTGGAGAGGTGGTATGCATGGGGACGTTGACCCCGCAAAGGCCTCGGCATTTACGAGCAAGCCGCAGGCAAAGTTTGCTGGCTCTGATCGTCAGGCACGTGGCAAATTGATGAAGGCGCTCACTGTGAGTGGAGTTGCATCTGAGCGACTCACTGTGGTGATGGAAATCGCCGATGTTGAACGAGCTGTGTACTTAGCTGAAGCCTTGGTTAAAGAAGGGCTCGTTGAACACTCCGCAATGGGGTACCAACTGCCATCAACTATGCAGAAGTGATTTTGCGCAGAATTTCTGGGAAGGAAAGTTCGGCAAGTTCACGCATCTCGTCGTCGGTGCGATCTTGGATGGGGTGACCCACAAAAACGCGCGCAACATCGGGGAAGCCAAGTGCTTCAGCTTGCGAAGACGCAGCATTAATAAACTCGCTGGAGGCAATAAAGAGTGAGGGCACTCCACGTAGTTCTAAGTCTGCGATGTCGTGCACACTGCACGACGTACAACTGCCTCAATCGGCGAGTGCTTCAATGACCACATTGCATTGAATGGAAATTTCATGCCGCAGGTCGGGCGGGGCGGGTTTGGTAAAGGTGGGTTTGCGGAAGCGCAAAACTTTGGCACCTTCGGCAACAAGTAGTTCTTCTAGGCGGTTGAGGTAAATATCACCTCGCGCTTTTGCAATGTCGAGCAACCCAACGGTGAGACCCTTGATTGAAGTGGGGCGCGCAAGCTGCTCGCGCTGCGCAGGCCGTGACTCATTGGTGGGGTCGAGAAGAATGGGCGCGCTCATGGTTGCCAGTCTGTCATGAAAGGACGGGTCGTGTCACGGGTGTACTGCCCATGGCGCCGTTGGCCCATCCGCCAATAATTGAAGAAAAGAGCCCCGCTCCGCCACCAGCATGGGCCAGAAGGATTCCCCCAGCCTTGAATTTGGGCACAATGCGGTCGGCAAACTTGGCGGGCAAGCCTTCGGCCATGTCGAGTGCGCCCTTCACGAGTTCGGCGCCAGGAATATTGAGGCGCGCATAGAGTTCGCTCAATATTTTTTCGCGACCCCATCCGGCTTCGGCATATACGCGCGAATGGTCGGGGCTGATGACAAGAATTGCATCGAAGGAGAGCACCGACTTGGGGTGGTGTGTTGCACGTAGGCACGCGGCAAAAGAATTCGTGAGTTGTTCAGGTGTACGTGCTGCCTGGTCAACAACACAGCGCGGTCCTTCGCCAGCAAAAACCGTGACGGCATTTTGCTGAGGAGCAATACCGCGCTCTTGCGCCAAAGTTCCAAATGGTGAGCCGGCTTCATCTTCGGCAAAGCAGAAACTCAGTTTTCCTGGGTTGCCATGCGTAGCGCGGTCGACTTCGCCAGGTTTGCCACCGCCAACATTGCGAATGGTGAGCTGTACAGCACGACCAATGGTGAGGTTTGCGCGGTTGCCTTGCCCAAATACGTTGATACCGCTGTTCATGCCAATTGCTTTGGTGCCTGGACCATTGCAAATAATGACCGGGCCAACGGGCATAGTGGTGGCAAGCACTCCGTGCATGTTGAATTCGTCGTTGCACACTGCTTCAAGAGCAGTAATAATCCACGGTAAATACTCGGGCAATGCTCCCGCCATCACAGCATTAATGGCAATTTTTTCTACGGTGAGCTCAACCAAGTTGGGTGGAGCAATAGCAACTACATCTTGAGGGTTGCGCGTGGTTCCGGTGAGCATGCGCAACACGCGTTCGGGTGTGGGTGGAATAACAGGTAAGCCATCGGTCCAGCCGCGAGTGAACATCGATTCGAATTCATCTTCAGCGCTAGCAAGTTCAACATGCCGTGAATGCAGGGTGGAACTTGTAAAGCGAACACGTAACTCATCTTCTAAGTTGGGGTCAACGCTCAGCGAGCCACATCCGGGTCGCATAACGGGAAGGTCTGCGCCGAGGTCGGTAATGCCCGTGAACTTCTGCCAGGCGTCTTTGCTCCAACCAAAGGTCCGATCTACTTCCTCGCCGTTTTCGATGCGGAGCAACGTGGGCACGGTTTCAATGTCGTAATGCCACGACACCGAGAGGTCTGCATCGTGAAGCGCAGTTACCGATGTAGGAAACGTTGGGTCGTCTTGCGTGTAGACCGTGAGGGGAGTGTCACTTGCTGCGATGTTGGTAAACAACGGGTCGACCATGACGCACGTGGCGCATTCGCGCTTCACAATTGCCACGATGCCATCGGGGAGTTGAGGTTTCATGAGGAAATCCAATCTGCAATGCGTGTACCGACGATATGGGGTTGTTCTAGCTGTAAAAAATGCCCGGCATTTTGTACTACTTCATAAACGACATTGTCTCCTGACATGGATTGCGACGACTCCATGACGTCGACACCAATGCAGCCGTCGTTTTCACCATGGAGGTAGAGAAGAGGTTGTGGAGGGACTTCCGACCCCATGCGCGATTGCAATTCGCCGTATGCGGGATTTTTATAACCATCGCCCAAAGCTGCACGATAGTAACCAAGTGCAGCCAAGACATTTTCAGGAGTTCCGAGTGCGTCTTTCACATGTTGAGCAGCGTTGCCCGAATCAAATGTTGGCGACCAATCGGCCCAAATTTTATCGATGAATGCGTAATTGTTGGCAGGTACCACAAAGTTGGAAAGACCATGTTGGAAAAAAAACATGTACCAACTTTTTCGCACTTGTTCTAAATTGTTGAGAAAAGCTAGACCGAGTGCTGGCCCTGGTGGCACTGCCATGCCCACAACTTTTTTCCACCGTTCAGGGGCGAGCAATGCCGCTCCATATGTTGCAGGCGCGCCCCAGTCGTGGCCAATGATGACGGCATCGTCTGAACCACCAAGTACCTCATGGAGTGCAACGGCATCATGAGAAAGTGCGGCTGTTTGATAGCACCCA
>Ga0194045_1000367_pt1 | contig 14795 bp, 8 predicted proteins | sample JunL6211m_MetaG_FD_161686 | JGI IMG/M metagenome (GOLD analysis project Ga0194045, IMG submission 161686) | Anoxic zone freshwater microbial communities from boreal shield lake in IISD Experimental Lakes Area, Ontario, Canada - Jun2016-L626-11m | ecosystem: Environmental > Aquatic > Freshwater >...
GTTTTCACTTAAATCAAGTTCAACTAAATTACAGATATATGCCGAATTGATTAGCACTAAACCTATCTCATCAGTGATACCCTTGCCAGAGAGATTTATGGAATCGAAACCCTTTAACTTCGGGGAGGAAGCGACTGCCTCCATGTCTTCTGGTGTGATTTGGTTTTTTGCAAATATTTCGTTAATCTGGGCTTTGGTTAATGGCATTTTGAACTCCGTATGGGGGTTAGAGGAATATCTAAAATTGATGTTATTACAGCAGCTTTAAAATTACCAAAATATTATTAGAAAACGAGAATTCTGGCCCGGCACATGATGGCTGTCGTTGTATTAAAGATAATTGACTTTAGTGAGCACCCATTTCTGATGCCTTGCTTCTTCGATGGCTACTAACTTGCGTTTTGCGCACAGTGTAGCCACCTTGGGCAATGAATGCGGTGTAGCTTTACTTCTCTAGGGATTTAGCTTTGGCAAAATCTGCCTCGGCTTCTTTGGTTTTTCCTAGGGCTTTATACGCAAACCCTCGATTACTGTGGGCAAGCGCATACATAGGATCTAGTTCAATCGCTTTGGTGTAATCTGCTATGGCTTCGGGATACTTCTGTAACGAGGAATACACATTCCCCCGATTGAAGTAGGTTTTCGCCGGCTCAGGATCCAACTCAATCGCTTTGGTGTAATCAGCGATAGCCTCGGGGTATTTCTTAAAATCACCATAGGCTTTCCCCCGATTGTTGTAGGCCGCCGCATGCAAAACATCATCAGCAAAATTCTTAGGATCCAGTTCAATAGTTTTGGTGTAATCCGATATGGCTTCGGGGTACTTATTTAACTGGGAATACGCATCCCCCCGATTGAAGTAGGCTTTCGCATCCTTAGGATCCAGCTCTATCGCTTTGGTGTAATCTTCATATGTACTTTCGTCCTCATCTTCATCCTCATCTTCATCCCCATCTTCATCCCCATCTTCATCCCCATCTTCATCCCCATCTTCATCCCCATCTTCATCTTCATCTTCATCTTCGTCTTCGTCGCTGGCGAGCCATTCGATATTAAGATCCTGCCACTCTAAATGCTGTAAGATATTTTCTTTGCCCCATTGCCCTTCCGTAATTTTCCAAGTGCCGTTTCTGTCAATTTTTAGGCTTGAATAATTAAATGCTTCTTGAGGGTCAATTTGATATTCCCCAGTGCTATTCGGCTCTTCTACATAAAAAAACGCATCATCATGAGATATGAATAAACTGTAGATGTTCTTTTCTGAATTTCCTAACTCTTCAATGGAAAAAGCAAGAGTCCATGATGCATAGGATCGAATTCCTTCCTGATCATGATTTTGACAACTTTCAATTAAATCAGCCTCGGACAGCATTTTGCTGCTTAACCACGATTCTTCTTTAGCATCATCCGCACTTAAACAATATGAAAACCCATCCAATGTTTTTGTCATATCAATATGAATATAGACAGGGTAAGGGACATCGTCTGGTGCCAGGCTTCTGCGACTCAATAATCGTTCCATTTCGCCAAAACAAAGGTCATCTGTAAGACCGACTAAAATATCTGCAATTAATTTGATAGGATGATAAAAATCACTTGGGTTTTTGCATGGCAACTTTTTCCTTTTAATAAGTTTTAACACAGACTCGGGGTTGAGGTATTCTGTGTCGGGGGAAAAGTGCTTTATCGTTGCGATCCAAGCTTCAGAAATTGTATCATCATTTTGATCTTCAATGGCATTAGACCAAGCTTCAGATAGGCTAGGTATATTCGCAACTAGGGTTTGGATCTTTTGAGTATTGGTGGCTTGTTCAGACATTGAAACCCCTAAAGTAATCTTTGTACAATCCGAGTTTATACCTTTGCCAAGATTCGTCATATTTTCTTACTAGATTTACCTTTTGTTCCATTCTAGAAAAAGCTACCGCTAAACCTATCCCTAGTATTCTTTTGACCCCTCACCTTTGTAGGTAAAGTTAATCTCTTAACATCACAGCTTAATAGGCCGCCTATCCTTATTCAAGCATGAACCAACATCTATTTAATCGTGAACGGTCAGTAAAAACCCTTCTTGCATGGCATGTTAGCCTTGGAGTTTTCAATAACCCTAGGGATAACAAGCGATGTCGATTTATTGAAACCCAAGAAAAAAATAATGTTGGGGAGATATCATCATGGATCGCCAGGAGAGTGGCCAATCCATCAGGTCTTATTGCCTAAGGCGCAGAGTCTACAAAGGAGCAATTCATTACTGGCTTCACCGCCACCTGTCAACATTTCTGAATCAGATCCTATACTTGCTTGCGAGATATGCGGACAAATTTGCCCGCTACTTCTGCAGAGCAACTCCACATGCTTTTGCCAATTAAGTAATTAAATAGCCACTTTAAAATCGGCCATCTTGACCTGTACTTCGCCAACTCGTGAGGCTGTTGAGGGCCTAGACCTAAGTAGTAAGGCATACCTAAAAAGGGCAGAGTTTACTCTTTTTCTCCGTCGTCCTTCCCAGCCTCTTCCTCAGCTTCTTCCCAAGCAACCTCAGCCTCATCCCTAGCAGCCTCAGCTTCTTCACAAGCAGCCTCAGCCTCTTCAAAAGTAGCCTCTGCCTTTTCGTAAGCATCCCTAGCAACCTCTATAGCTTTTTCAGCGTCATCCGCTTCTTCCCCGAGTTGCATAGCTGCTTGCTCGGCCTCATCAAGCGCAGCTTCAGCTTCTTCCTCAGCCTCAGCAAGCTCAGCTTCAGCCTCTTCACAAGCAGCCCTAGCAGCCTCCAAAGCTCCTACCGTAACATCCACTTCGCCCCCGGGTTGCTTACCAGCTTCCTCATCCTCATCCTCATCCTCATCCTCATCCTCATCCTCATCCTCATCCTCATCCTCATCCTCCTCCTCCTCTTCAGCTTCTTCCTCTTCAGCTTCAGCAAGCTCAGCTTCAGCCTTTTCAAAAGCGATCCTAGCCTTGCTCACCCTCTCGGGCTCGCAATTTTCAAGCGCGTCATGCACCATCGAAGCTTTATATGAAGCCTCATCAGCATTCGCATAGCGTTGCCTAGCTTCTTCCCAAGTGGCCTCAGCCTCATCTCTAGCAGTCTCAGCCTCATCCCTAGCGGCCTCAGCTTTTCCATGCGCATATTTAGCAGTCAAAAAAGCAACCTTATTAAAGCCCCCTGGATTAGCTACCAAGTAAGCAGACTCGGCCTTTTCATAAGCAGCCTTAGCCTCAGCCAAAGCATTATTATAAGCGGCCTTAGCCAAAGCAAACTCACCCTCAGCCTTAGCAGTCCTAGCTTCCTTTTTATACTCAGCCTCAGCCTCAGCCAAATTCGCATCGCAAATAGCCTCAGCCTCAGCCCTCGAAGCCCAAGCCTTATCTAAATTTTCACCATCATTATTTGGCATAATGTACTCCTTTTAATCATCACTTAAAAAGGGGGCGTTTACTGTTGTCTTAAATCTTAGCCCGACGTGATAACCACAACTATAAAAGGAAAAGTTTACTCTTTTTCTTCTTTCGCTTTAGCCCAAGTCTCATCAGCTTTGGTCTTAGCTTTAGCCGTTCTCAATGCTGACTTAGCATTAGCCGCTGTAGCAGCATTTACTAAAGCAGCATTATTCAAAGCAGTTTCAGCCTCAGCTTTATCTGCCTCGGTATTAGCATTAGTCAAAGCAACTTGAGCCTTAGTCCAAGCCTCGGTAGCAACACTAGCTTCAGCTACTGCAACCTCAGCCTCAGCATAATAGCAAGCAGTCCTAGTCTGACGCATAGCAACCATCGCAGCATCAAAAGTATACTCGGCATCCCTAACAGCAGACCTAGCAGCAGACCACTCAGATGTAGAATGAGAATCACGACGGACAGTCCTGCGAAACTCAGCTTTAGCTTCGGTAAAAGGCCACCTAGCTTCATCTAAAGCACTAACCGCCCTGTAATAAGCAGTATTAGCCGCAGCCAAATTACCCTCAGCCGCAGCCAAAGCAGCATTAGCGTCGATTTCAGTCATAGCAGCACCATCATAAGCTTCATTATTATTTAACGCCTCTTGATAAGTATTTAGAGAGCAAGCAGTTAGCCTTATTACGAATTATTCCGCTCCCGGTCCATGCTCCTGCGGTGCTCGCGCTTAGCCTCAGCCTTGGCAGTCTCAGCCCAAGTCTCAGCCATAGCAGCACTAGTCTTAGCCTCAGCCTCAGCCCAAGCCCTAATCCTAGCTGCATCCCTGGCAGCAGCCCTAGCCGCCCTAGCCTCAGCCGCCTCATCTACAGCCCTGGCCTCTGCTTCAGCCTCAACCCTAGCAACCCTAGCAGCTTCAGCCATAGCATCACCATAATGATATCCGCTAAGTCTAGCATTAACAGCCTCAGCCTCTTTTGCAGCCGCAAACCTAATGGGCTCAGCCTTAACCCAAGCCCTAACCACGGCAGCAGCAGCCTCAGCAGTAGCCTCTGCATCCTTAGTAACCTTAGCCTTTTCCTCAGCCCTTTGAAGTGCCCCAATCAAGGCGTATCCTTTATTTGTCGATGCCCCGTCCCTGCATGTCATCCAACTACGTAGACTTGCAACAGCTAAAACAGCCTCAGCAGACCTAGCCTCAGCAGCTTTAATTAAAACCCTAGCCTCAGCAGCCACTGCCCAAGCACTAGCCGCCGCCGCAGTAGCAGCCGCAACCTCGGCAGCGAGCAAGTTCCTCTCAGGCCAACGGCCGATGTCTGGTACTAACCTATCCTGTGCAGCCCTAGTCCACTCCCTAACATTGTCTAAGTCATCACGCTTCTTTGCCATAGCCTGCTCCTTTAATAACGCCCATACAAGCAATTAAATCTTTAACATTCTATCGAGCTCCAACAACTCAAATATTGCATATCTGATATTTGAATCAATCAGAATCCCTGTTTTAGCAACAATTACCACGGTAGCTTTATGAATTGAATCAGCAACAATAATGAAAATTCCGATCACTAATTAAGTCTTTAGGTATGGTCGCCTGAGAAAAGGTCACTACTGGGTTACTGTCCTTAATGGCGAGATATAGCACGCTTGAGGTTAGTAGCCACAATGCTTGCTTCAAGAGAATTGATGCCTGCCTTGCAGAGATCAAAGATGCTGTGGGATCACTAGTGAGTAGGTGTGTGGATGTGTGACCTTTACCTTGCTTGTTGTCATAGGAATGGATAAGGAATTACTGCAATATTCTTTACTGAAAATCAAGGCAAACCCAAGGGCGGTTAGCATACACCGTGACCAATTCCGCCAGAACTGGGATTATTGGGGTATTCGATAATGCCAAAGAGAAGGAACAAGCCTTGGAAGTATGTACAAACAAGTTTTGAGGATGTTGAGAGCCTAGGTCATAATTAATATAAATGAAGGGCGGAGAGTTTTCTCTAATCCCTATACAGTTTTTTGTTTCTTGCCTTAATCAGCCACGATGTCGCCACACTATTAGCGGCCTTAGCAACCTCGAAGGCCACATAAGCTTTGCTTTTCACAACATAGAGTTCAGTTTTCTCATCGATCCGACTATACTTAAACTTTGCTTTAATTTCCGCAACATTAGCTTTTTCATACTTAGGGAAACCGCCGGCAGTCCTAGATCCCGTATCCCAAGCCTCAACACGAGCCGCAGTACTAGCCGCAATCGCCTCAAGGACTTCAGGATGCTCCTTGAAATTTTCAAGAGCAGCCCTAGCCTTTTCAAGAGCAGCCCAAGCCTTAGCCTCAGCAGCCGAAGTTTCAGCGCAATGAGCAGTCTGAGTCTTGCACCAAGCAAGCCTAGCGGTCCGCTCAATAGCCTCAGCCTCATCAGCCCCAGCCCCATACTCGAGCTTATACCTAGCCTTAGCCTTAGCAGCAGCAGCCTCAGCAGCAATCTCAGCAGCAGCAACAATCTCAGCAGCAGCAGCAACCTCAACAACAGCAATCTCAGTTGCCCAATTCTTCAGATACGAAGCCCTACTAGCAGCAGCCTCAGCATCCTTTCGCAATGAAGACCAACAGGGGCCAACGAGCCCTAACTTTTTCCTGGCATCCCTAACTGTGGCCCAAGCCAAATCCGCAACAGGCTTAGACCTAGCATTAGCAATAGCCTCAGCCTCAGCCGATTTAGCCCATTTTGTCTCGTCAATTTCGCTCGCCAACTTACAAGCAGGATGCGGAGAATGGTAAGACTCATACTCAGCATCAGTCAAAGCAAACTTCCGGTATGCCTTTACCTCATCATCAGTCCACCAAGCATCATCATTCTTTGCCATCACTTGCCCCTTTATAAGGTCTATAAAACAACTAAACCCTAAAATACTCCCTTGGACTTCAACAATTCAAATATTGCATATCTAATATTAGAATCAAACAGAATCTTGCTCTTAGCTACAACTGCAGCAGTAGCTTTATTTATTGAATGGCACTCCAACAAACCTGCCAATGACAGGTTTGTCTTCAGGTGTGGCTACATTAAGAAAATGTTACTTCTGGGGTACTTTGATTAAGGATGAGATGTAGCACGCTGTGGAGGTTACTCGCCACAATGATTGTTGTATGAGAACCAGAGATAATGTGGCACATCCATTACCTTGGATAGCAGAGGTGCAAGACTTACAGGCACCCACGCCCTGTGTAGAGAAAGGAACTCCAGTAGCGGCATACTATCGCTGCCACCTCGCCTACCTTTATAAGGTGCTCCTAATGAGCATTAGCGAGACTAAATGCAGGCGCATTGTTCACACTTCAAGTCACAAGAGAGGGGGCCTAATCAGCTTGCTAGGTGCCTTCCCGAACGATGCGAGCTATTGCCTCTTCTTGCGGTGAGAAAAGATTATCAAAGAAGTGCATACCTCAAGTTAAAAGAGCCCCCGCAGAAGGCAGGAGGCTCTTTTAAATACAGAAACAATAAAGCCGCTAAGCTGTAATTACGGAGTCCTTGCCAAACGGAACCCCCTATAGAGGTAGTACCGCCCGGTCGGCGCGACGCCCCTCCGGAGGGAAGAACGAGCACCCGATCCACCGTGGAACGACCCGCCCCTCAACACACGGTAAGTTCCAGTTGCTGGTCCCTTCGGATCTGTTACCGCCCCCGCTGGGTAGTCTGCTTTCCAATCTTCACACCACTCCCACACATTACCATGCATGTCATAAAGCCCAAAAGCATTGGGTTTATAACCCCCCACTGCTTTTATGCTGTCACCATCAATATTTGCATCACTCTTCGTTAAGCTATCTCCATACGAATACGCTGTTGTCGTGCCCGCCCTGCACGCATATTCCCATTCTGCTTCCGTAGCAAGCCTATAACCGCCAGTCGTTTTTGCGTTCAATTTTTTAATAAACTTTTGGCAGTCTTTCCACGATACATCTGTTACTGGCAATGTTGCTCCCTTTGCATCACTAGGGTTATCTCCCATCAATGCTTCCCACTGCTCCTGTGTGACTTCATACTTACCCATGTAATAGGGCTTGGTAAGCGTAACTTCATGCTGCGCTTCATCAAGATTATGACCCATTTCAGTAACTGGCGATCCCATCATAAATGTGCCCGCAGGGATTAACACCATCTCTTTTTCTATAGATAACTTCACCAACTCCATCTGCTTTGCCTTCGCCGCCTTTTCCTGCTTTAATTTTGCAGGATCTGGCTTGGGTGCCGCCGCTGGAACAGTAACAGTTTTAATATCCGCTGTCCTCGCCAAACGGAACCCATTGCCGAAGTCCCGATTGGTCGGCGAGAGTCTGCCCCGGACGAAAGAGCGAGCATCCAACTCATAGATGAGGAACGACCCGCCCCGCAACACACGGCGTTCTCCCGTTGCTGGCCCTTTCGGGTCTGTTACTTCGCCATCCTGCAAAGAACCGTACCAATCCTCGCACCACTCCCACACATTGCCATGCATATCGTACAACCCAAAAGCATTCGGTTTATAGCTACCTACTTCCTTTGTGCTGTTACCGTCAATATTTGCATCAGCCTTCGTTAGGCTATCCCCATACGAATACGCTGTCGTAGTTCCCGCCCTACATGCATATTCCCACTCCGCCTCTGTAGGCAAGCGATAACCACCCTCCTTCTTCGCATTCAACTTCGTTATAAACGCCTGGCAAAGTCCCCAAGAGACATTCGTTACAGGTAATTTTGCTCCTTTGCTATCACTCGGGTTCTTACCCATCACAGCTTCCCACTGCTCCTGCGTTACTTCATATTTTCCCATATAAAATGGCTTCGTTAAAGTGACCTCATGCTGCGTTTCTCCATCCCGTCGACCTTCTTCGGATTCAGGTGATCCCATCATAAATGTGCCAGCAGGGATTAACACCATCTCTTTTTCTATAGATAACTTCACCAACTCCATCTGCTTTGCCTTCGCCTCCTTTTCCTGCTTTAATTTTGCAGCAACAGTTTTAAAATCCGCTGTAATTTTATTAGCAACTTTACCAACAAATTCCGCTTTCTCTATTTTGCGCAAAACTAATGCCGTCTCTTTGGACACGCTCGTCAATCCTTTAAGACAAAGCGTTCCTTTATGATTGCACAACCCTTCTGCCTGGGTTTTAGTAACTTTTTTTAAATTACAAAAGCATAAATATCCGTGATGGTTTCCAAAAAACTTAGCTGCCATTGGCTCCAAAATCTTTAACCCACAGAAGTACAAATCACCTTCATATTTGCTTAACAACTCAGCTCCTTTTTCAGTCAAATTGTCTAAACCCCGAAGTGTTAAGTGGCTCCCTTGGTATTTACTTAATGCTTCTGCACATGCTTCTGATAGACAAGAGAGGCTATCAAGACCTAAACCACCTTTATGGGTTCGTAAAGACTCACCCGCCTTGTCTGACAAACTTGTAAGTCCATTAAGTGCCAAAATGCCCCCCACATGTTTGCCTAATGCTTCTGCTGTTTTATCTGAAATATTAGACAAGCGATTTAAGTACAAGGGCCCTTGGTGTTTGCCTAATGCTTCTGCTGTTTTATCTGAAATATTAGACAAGCGATTTAAGTACAAGGGCCCTTGGTGTTTGCTCAAAGTTTCCGCCTCTTCCTCCGAAAGCGTTGTCAGACTAGCAAGGGATAAGCCTCCACAATGCTTACTTAATGCTTCAAAGACGGCGCAGGGCCATTTTGCATAGTTGTAATTGTAATGTGTACCCCACCCAAAACCCAAGATAGGCTTTCTAGAAATGTCTATTCCAGTAAAGTGCAACAATCCGGTGTGGCTACTTAAAGCTGCAGCAGCCTCAACTGACAATTCTTTGACATTAAAAAGATGTAAATCTCCCTGATGAAGGCTCAAAGCTTTAGCGGTTGGTACCGACAAATGCTCTAACTGTCTGAGAAAAATCTCTTTTTTCTCCAATGTGTTCAAATTAGAAAATTGATTACTCAATTCGAGAAACCAATCTATATTATCATCATCTAATTTAGCATCGATATCTGTAACACTGTATAAAGTTTTTTCGCTTTTCATACACTCTGGCGCTCGAAGCAATATTTCCAGCATTGCAAGGGTTGCCCTTAATTTTTTTCCTTTTCCAGGAAAAGCTTTCTGTAATGCAGCAGAGGGGTATGGTATTCCATCTTGAATTATGGATGCGCCTAATAATGATTCAAATAACCAATAATCATTTTGAGAATTTCCCAAAATCTCACGGGCAAGATCCCTCTGGCCTGTTGCCAAAAAAACTATAATCTCGTTAGCTTTGGCATCGAATTTATTAGGCGATATCATCGTCGGCACTCTTTTTTTTTGAATAAGTTAGAAGATATTTTTTAATATAAACATAGGGGTACCTTAATAAACCCCAAGGGTATTGCCAACTTAAAATTCCAAAACTTTATCGATGCCGGATCAAAACTATCTGCACAAATATAGGTGCAGCACTCGTAATAATGAAACAAGACACCATTTCTGATGCCTTGCTTCTTCGGTGACTACAAACTTGCGTTTTGCCCTTAATAGCAGGCATCTTTGATTATGAATGCGGTGTAGCTTTATTTCTCTAGGGATTTAGCTTTGGCGAAATCCGCTTCAGCTTCATTGTTTTTTCCTAGGGCTTTATACGCAAGTCCTCGATTGTTGTAGTACCTCACTTTTTTGAGATCTAGTTCAATCGCTTTGGCCCGCTTTGATTGCAAGACAATATACTGGGGGGGTCATATTAACATACATAGGATCCAGCTTAATAGCCTTGGCAAAATCTGCTATAGCTTCGCGGAACTTCTGCTGACCTATATACGCATACCCTCTCTTGTTGTAGGCAGCCGCATACTCGGGGTCCATCTCAATCACTTTGGTGTAATCTGTTTCGGCTTCTTTGGTTTTTCCTAAGGCTTTATACCCATTCCCCCGATTGAAGTAGGCAGCCACATACTCGGGATTTAGCTTAATAGCTTTGGTAAAATCTGCTATGGCTTCGGTGTGCATCTCTAATTCGCCGTATGCATTTCCTCTCTTTTTGTAGGCAGCCGCATTCTCGGGGTCCATCTCAATCACTTTGGTGTAATCTGCTATGGCTTCTTTGGTTTTTCCTAAGGCTTTATACCCATACCCCCGATTGTTGTAGGAAGCCGCATACTCGGGATCCATCTCAATCACTTTGGTGTAATCTGCTATGGCTTCGGGGTACTTCTTTAAATCGCTATATGCATTTCCCCTATTGGAGTAGGCGGCCGCATCCTTAGGATCCATCTCAATCACTTTGGTGTAATCTGCTATGGCTTCGGTGTACTTCTTTAAATTGCAATACATATTCCCCCGATTGTTGTAGGCAGCCACGTACTCGGGATCCATCTCAATCACTTTGGTGTAATCTGCTATGGCTTCGGTGTACTTCTGTAACGAGGAATACACATTCCCCCGATTGTAGTAGGCATCCACAAGGGCACCCATCTCAATCACTTTGGTGTAATCTGCTATGGCTTCGGTGTACTTCTGTAACGAGGAATACACATTCCCCCGACCGTAGTAGGCATGCACATATGTTGGATCCAGCTGAAGAGCTTTGGTGTAATCTGCTATGGCTTCGGTGTACTTTTCTAATTCGCAATAAGTAATAGCCCTATTTTTATAAGATTCCGTATTCTTAGGATCAAGCTTAATAGCTTTGGTAAAATCTGCTATGGCTTCGGTGTGCTTCTCTAATTCACAATAAGCAATAGCCCTATTGTTGTAAGATTCCGTATTCTTATGATCAAGCTTAATAGCTTTGGTAAAATCTGCTATGGCTTCGGTGTACTTTTCTATTGAAGAATACGCATTTCCCCTATTGGAGTAAGCAGCCGCATCCTTAGGATCCATCTCAATCACTTTGGTGTAATCTGCTATGGCTTCGGTGTACTTCTCTAATTCGCAATAAGTAATAGCCCTATGGTTGTAAGATTCCGTATTCTTAGGATCAAGCTTAATAGCTTTGGTAAAATTAATGATGGCTGATTTAAAATCACCAGTGTTGTATGCTTCCCCGCCTTTTTCGAGAGCTTTTTCTGCTGCTTTACTTGTAGATTTCATGTTACACCTGGGGACATAAGGGATAAAGTTTACAGTAATGCCTTAACTTTAAGGTAGTGCGTATTCGTAGTCTATTTAAATCCTCACGATCATCACCCTATAGAATCCATCATGATTTTGTGGTGACCGATCTCGGACTCGGGCGGCGCTTTGTCATTAGTACTGGCACTCGGGTCGAGCTTCACCGCCGCCTACCAACAGTTTTGGATCAATCCCTAGACTTATCTGCGAGATACGCTGACTAAGTTACCTACTACTCCTGCAGAGCAACTTCACACGCTTTTGCCCATCAAGTAATTTAAACTTAGCTGATCTAATTCGCTTTTTGGCACCTGTGCTGGCAGAAGGCTCACTAATCAATTGACAAAGCTTTTCAAATGAGCCATAATACCTCCATATGTTTAAACGTGGAAGTATTAAGTTTTGGCCAGCCGAACAGTTAATCTTTGTGAAGAATTTAAACCTGCGATAACAATTTTTCGCAAGCATGGGGCCATAATGCGCATGTCTGATGCCCTTCGAAAAGGCATAGCAAAAAGCACTCTTTACAAAATGGTTCAGGAAAAGGTGATTCATTCGGTTGCCCGTGGCCTTTATCAGCTATCGGATTCCAAGGCATTCCAAGTTCCAGATCTAGTTGCCGTGGCCTGCAAGATTCCAAAGGCTGTCCTTTATCTTTTTTCAGCCCTCTCTTTTCACAAAATGACCACGCAGATTCCACATGAAGTATGGATTGCAATTCCTCGAAATGCAGAACCAGCCAGGCTTGAATATCCCCCCATTCATTCCATGCGAGTAGTTCCAGAAGCCTACGAAAAGGGCATTGAAATTCATAAGATCGATGGGTTTCCCATAAAGGTTTATAGCAGAGAAAAAACAATTGCTGACTGTTTTAAGCATAGAAACCTAGTAGGTACTGATACCATCATCGAAGCTATTCGAGCCTACAAAAGTCAGGGTGGAGTCCGTTCAAAAGAGATCATGCAGTTTCTGAAAATATGCAGGGTTACCCAGGTTGCAAAACCTTATCTAGAGGCACTGCTGTGAAAAAAGATTTAAGTGCTTCGGTGCGACAAAAACTTGCGAATGTTGCAAAAGCCAACGGAATATTTTTTAGGAGATTCTGCAAAAGCTCGTAAATGGTCAGCCGAAAGCGGTTGGAAAAGTTATTAAGCTTCTTAAAGGGTAACCGATTGCAGTTTACCTGATAGCTAAAAAAAAGAGGCACCTTACGATGCCCCTTCGGCTCTAAGTGTTAATCACTTCTCTTTTTGGAGGATTTCCGTTCAAGAGATTTTCGCCTTGTTCTGCCATCAGGCACAGGCAGTCCCCTTGAAGAATACCAATGTTTGATCGCAGCCGTTATGGCGTCTCGGCCACACTCAAGTTTCTTGGCAATCTCTTGTAATAACAAACCTTTATCCATCAGCGCCTTAGCTTGATCCGCAATCTTCATTGCTGCAGTTACTTTTTCCAAGCGCTTCTTTAATTTTCTGCCATCCACATAGGGTATCCCTGATTCTTCAGCATGAGCCTTAAGAGCCAGAGTAACCCAGTTTCTTGGGCAACCCAAAGCTTTTCCGATTTCCCTAAACTTCATCTTCTTGGAATGAAGTTCTAGTATTTGATCTTTAAATTTAAACCAGTCAGGGTCGCCGATGAAGTCTAAAAGCACCTCTTCATCACAGCCATCCGAAAGAATTTCTGTTCCATCGGTGACCAAACTAAGAAGTCGAGAAGTCTCCAGTTTGAGAAACCCTGCAAAGTGCTTTCGTTTATGGCCAATAGTGTCTACTTCCATTAGGGCGATGATGCCGAGGATTTTATTCCATGGGATCTTTGAAAAGGTGTCATTCCCAATAGCATTAGCAATGAAATTTAGCTTATCTTCAATAAGAGGTAAAGTGGGCACCGGCGTACTTGGTTTGGAACTTCCAGAAAGCATAGCTAATTGCTTTTCATAGTTCCTTTTTTCTTGGGTTCGAGATTTTATTTTATCTAGAAGGTCTTTTTGCCCTTCAGGGTCTCCCTCTTTTAAGTTTTCAAACAAATCTAATAATCGATTTATCTTTGAAGTTACCTCTTTTAGGTTTTTGGTTAAAGATTCAAGTTCATTTGGTTGATTCGTTTTTCTGGCTTCAATCGATTTCTTTAAGGTCTCAAACAGGCATTCAACCAATGGTTGGTTTTTTTCAAGCAATCGTTGTAGATTTTCAATGATTATTTTCTTTGCAAGTTCCCTTGGAAGACAGGTTTTAACATCACATAAGCCATTAATATTGCCTTTGCATTGCATGTAATGAGCGCTATGTGTAATAAACGGGCTATTGCATTTTGAACAAACAAACAACCCTTGGAGGTGATGCCTAGGATTTTGAATATCATTGGTGGCTCCAGTAAATCGGCCAGCTTTTCCACGCTTCTTGGCATAGCGACTACGGTTTTCTTCAAGCCTTTCTTGAGCTTGATCAAATGTTTCTTGATCAATAATTCTTAGGTCTTCCCGAACTGTAATCCATTTATCGGACTCTTCAACGGGCCTTAGTTTTTGGTGAACTTTTCCTGTTAGCGGATTACGGACATTCATTTTTTTACCGTAAGCGCAAATTCCTATGTAATAGCCGTTTGATAGCATGTGTGATACTGACTGATGGTTCCAATGACTTACCGTTGAGCGGCGATCTTTAGGAGCTCCCAGTCTAGTAAGCTCCTTTGCTATTTGCTGGATAGGCATTTTGTCTTTTACAAACCAGTCAAAAACCTTTCTAACCCATTGGGTATTGTCCTCGTGGATCATTACTTTTTTTCGAAGTTTACGCTGGCGCCCAAATTCTGTTCCTGCAAGTTCGACCGTTTTGTAACCAAAAGGGAATGTTCCAGTTGAATAGCCATTTAAATGGGCATCAGATTGCCCACGAATTACTGTTGAGCCTAGATTTTTAATAAACTGTTCATGTCCATAGCCCAATATCATTGATATCACTTCCCAGTTTCCCAGTGCGGAATCAATACCCTCTGTAACACTAATAAACCGGACACCATGAACAGTAATAATGTTCTTTAGGGTATTCATCGTAAAGCATACTTCTCTCGATAGTCTTGAAAGTGAATCAACGATTATGACATCGATTAACCCGCTCTCGGCTGCATAAATCAAATCTGTTACTCCCTTGCGATCAGGTTTCGTCCCTGACGAAGCAGCATCAGAGAACTCCAATTCCGAGGGAATTGCCATGCCAAATTGAGCAGCTTTTTCTCTGCAGCGATTTTGTTGCTGGTCCAGAGAGCGCTCGTCCTGTAAATTGG
>Ga0194045_1000370_pt1 | contig 14707 bp, 10 predicted proteins | sample JunL6211m_MetaG_FD_161686 | JGI IMG/M metagenome (GOLD analysis project Ga0194045, IMG submission 161686) | Anoxic zone freshwater microbial communities from boreal shield lake in IISD Experimental Lakes Area, Ontario, Canada - Jun2016-L626-11m | ecosystem: Environmental > Aquatic > Freshwater >...
CAGGGCAATTATTGAATGGTCTCTGATAACCACGCATTTACATCACCGCCATTCGTAAGCATAAAGGCATTCTCACCGCGAAGACGCAAAGATCGCAAAGGAAGACAAGTAAAGAAAAGATGCCTCCCTCTTTATTTGCCTCTCCTTGGCTGCCTGTATTTCTGGATTCCCCGCTTTCGCGTGGAATGACGGAATCGGGGAGGTTTGTCCCTCCGCGCCTTGGTCACCTTTACCTCGCGCCTTCGTCACCTTCGCGTATGCGGAGGTCCAGTCTTTCTTCTGCCTGCGCATTTTCCTTCCGTGTCTTTTCCGTGTTAATCCGTGGCTAATGCTTCTGCTGCTTCTGCTTCCTTCCGTGTCTTTGCTTCTGCTTCCTTCCGTGTCTTTTCCGTGTAATTCCGTGGCAAATGCTTCTGCTTCTGCTTATTCTTCTTTCCGTGTCTCTGCTTCTGCTTCCTTCCGTGTCTTTTCCGTGTAATTCCGTGGCAAATGCTTCTGCTTGTTCTTGGTCTTCCTTCCGTGGCTAATTCTTCTTTCTTGCAACTTAAGGCCAAATATGGATATTTCAGAAATGTTATAACCCTTTAAAGGCAGATTAGTTGCAACCTCTGCATTTGTTAACATTGGGGTGTTTAAGTAAAATATAATATTAATTTTTATTGTAAATCACTTCGATTGCCACTATGTAGGGTATACTTATTTATTTAAATTCACTTTGTATTAATCGCTTCACATCCGATTACTGCCATTTAGATTTTTGCTACAGTTTCGAGCTTCGCTCGGCTATTTATTTTTTTTTAAGGCTTTAGTATAGGACGCTCTCCATGCTTTTAAATGCTTTCCGCATGCTCTTTAGCAACTCCCAAAATAGAAAAGCACGAAGATCCTGCCCCCCCCAACTTCTGCAACTTGAAGGCAGAATTGTACCTGCTAATTTCCCAGTTACTTCCTTAGCGGATACGGCAACGGGGGGCACCCTTCGCGAAGCCATTACTCTGGCCAACACCACTGCTGGCAATGATACCATTGATTTTGCTTCTTCCCTGTTCTCTGGCGGGGCAGGTACCATCACCTTATTAACTGCACAATTACCTCAAATCCTTAGTGCCAGCGGCACTGTGGGTGCTGGTACCCGAGGCACCGTAACCATCACCGGCCCTGGTGCTTCCTCGCTTACCGTTAGTGGTGCCGTAGGCGGCTTTAGCATTTTTCGCATCGATACAGGGGGCAATCTAAGCATCTCTGGCGTGACTGTTTCCGGGGCAAATGCCAATTCTGGCGGGGCCTTTACTAACTCCGGCATCCTCAACATTTCCAATTCCACCATCTCTGGCAATACTGCAAATCAAGGCGGCGGCATCTTCAACAACACTGGAGCTACCCTCAACCTTACCAATTCCACACTCTCTGGCAACACTGCACCATCCGGCGGCGGCGGCATCGCCAACAAAGGCACCGTCACCGTCTCCAATTCCACCATCTTTGGCAATTATAACGGCAGCGGCGGCGGCGGCGGCATCCTCAACTACGGCACCGGCACCCTCAACATTTCCAATTCCACCATATCGGGCAATACTGCCGGCGGCACCGGCGGCGGCGGCATCTCCAACTTCGGCACCCTTACACTTACCAATTCCACCCTCTCCGGCAATATTACTTATGGCGGTGGCGGCGGCGGTATCGTAAACGCCGGCAGCCTCACCGTCACCAATTCCACCCTTTCTAATAATTTTGCACCCACTGGCGGCGGCATCCGGAACAGTGGCGCCCTCACACTTACCAATTCCACCCTCTCTGGCAACACTGCCACATCCGGCGGCGGCATCTATAATCGCCCTACCTACGTACCAATCGGCCCACCCGGGCAACAACCCTATCCTGGCGGTATCCTCAACATTGCCAACACCATCATTGCCAATAGCACTAATGGTGGAGATTACGCTGGTGGCGGTACTGTAAACCTTATTAATGGTGCCACTGCAGCAAACAACATCGTCACCCTAGGGTCATTTCAATTATGGGCAACCACTGTAAGCGTACTTAATCTTGGCCCCCTGACAAACAACGGAGGCCCCACTGAAACCATTGCTTTGACAGGTTTAACCACTGCTTCTGTAAAAACAGGTGGTAATGCTTCTATTAGTAACAATCCCATCTATGCTAATGGCCTCGATCAGCGCGGCGTTACCCGCTCTTCTACCGCACCCAGCATTGGCGCTTATGAGTTTGTCGCCACTGCGCCGCCAACACCACCAGCGCCACCAACGCCACCAACACCACCAGCGCCACCAACACCACCAACGCCTACAGCGCCGTTACTCACTGGAACGCCGACGCCTCCTTCTTCTACTGGTTCTAGTACCGTCAACCTGTATAACGCTGCCACCGGTGAACCCACAGGTACCGCAGTACCTTTCCCCGGATTTAACGGCGCAGTTAAAGTTGTCTCAGGCGACTTCGATGGCGATGGTGTAGCAGAACTCATCGCAGGCGCAGGCTTCGGCGGCGGCCCAGCTATCGCAATCCTTAACTCCCAAACCGGCGAAGTTATGCAATCCTTCTTCGCTTTTGATCCAGCCTTCACCGGTGGTGTATTCGTCGCAGTTCAAGATACAAACGGTGATGGAGTTTTAGATATCATCGCATCCGCTGGCCCAGGCGGTGGCCCAGAAGTTCGCATCTTCAATGGCGCAAATCTTAATGTTCTTCGTTCCTTCTTCGCCTATGCAGAAGATTTCAGCGGCGGCGTTAGCGTTGCATCCATCGACTTCAACGGTGATGGCATCCTTGATCTAGTTACCGGCGCTGGCCCAGGCGGAGCACCCCATGTGAAAGTCTTCGATGGTGCTACCAATGCAATCATTAGCCAATGGTATGCCTACCCTGCTTCCTTCACCGGCGGTGTATTCGTCGCAGTAGGCGATATCGGTAACGATGGCACCTTCGAAGTCGTTACCGGCGCAGGTCCAAGTGGCGCACCCGTTGTTGCAGTCTGGGATCCCTTCACCGGCGCATTACTTGCCCAGTTCATGGCCTATGCAGAAGACTTTACAGGCGGCGTTCGCGTTGGTGTAAACGATGGCAACGGCGATGGCACTGCAGATATTATCACAGGCGCTGGCCCAGGCGGCGGCCCTCATGTTAAAGCCTTCAGCTTCCCAGCTTTGGATTTACTGTTCTCGTTCTATAGCGGCGAACAAACCAACCCAGGCGGCGTCTTCGTGAGCTAATTGCAGGGTTACAAGATAACAAAACAAGTGACCCATGGAACGCAGTCCATGGGCTTTGAAGACAACTTTTCCCCATCCACCTCTTTGAAGTGGGTGGGGTTTGCTTTTATCAACTCAATACAAGAGACCCATTGAACGCAGTCCATGGGCCTCTTGTTTTTACTTTAAACCATTGTGAGTGGATGCTTGCGGTTTTTCAAAGGCAATGAGACTACGCCACCCACACGGAATGATTCATACACCGCCATGATCATTTCCAATGCACCCCTGCCATCGTAAGCACTACCAAGAGGCTGGCGATCTTTTTCAATTGCTTCGATAAGATCCTTAACGATCCAAGTATTGCCCATCCCCAATCCGCCATCTTTGATGGGTTCAACTTTTCCCACGCCCTCGCTGGTGATTTCCTGCCATTGAACCTTACCCTTGATAGGTGACCAAGAAGGGTTATCGAGAAACCAGGCAGAGCCAAGGCCGCCGGTTGCTACATGAACCGCACCCTTGGAACCATAGATGTGTAACCCGAATCTACTACCTGAACCGAACTTGGCTTTGTGAGATCCGAAAGTAGCAAAGGCGCCATTTTCGAAAGCATAGCTCGCATTGATGTTATCACCAAGAACGGGGCCCATGCCTTCGCCACCATCTTTGATATTTTCCTTGGTAGCGGGTTTATCTTCGAAACGGATCTTTGAATAACAAGAAATGGGATTACCAGAAAAGTAACGCATGAGGTCGAAGATATGGGTGCCTAGCACCATAAGATCGGTGCCACCGCCTCGGGTATCTTCCTTGCCTCTGCCATGCATTTCTAAAATATCGCCTAGAACCCCATCAGCGATCATTTTTTTGATTTGCAGCATTCTAGGGCTGTAGCGGGTTTGGTGGGCGATTGCAAGTTTCACATGATGCCTTTCGCAGGCGGTGATCATTTCATCAGCTTCTTGCAGGGTTGTTGCCATGGGTTTTTCGAGAAAGATGCTGGCGCCATTTTCCGCACAAGCAATGACCATGTCGCGATGTTGATCTAAAAAGCGATCTGCAACGCTTACGATCTGGGGCTTTTCTTTTTCGAGCATCTGCTTGTAGTCTGCGTAGGCATTCTTGGCGCCTAGTCGGGTCTGGGCAGCTTTTCTACCCGCTTCGTTTTCATCTGCAACTGCAACAATTTCGATGTTATCAATGGTTTTCCAAACGACATCTAAGCCATGGCCATAGGCGCCTTTGCCTGTTCTACCGATGACCGCGACCTTGTAATTTTTCGCCATGTTGACACCTTTTAAAAGGTTAATTGAGGAGGGATCAAATCAAGTGTATCGTACTCTGATAAAAGTGGAACTTCCAAGGAATTTCAAAACATCTGCGGATACTTGGCGAGTTTTTCTCGGAAGATGAAAAATGTTCGTGCCATTGCTGTGAGTTCCGTTACGATGTTGGTTTAAATATCATTGAATCAACTTACCGTACTGTGGGGATAGAGTGGGCGCATTCAACAAGCATTTGCCAACAGATAACACTAGGCTCAGGGATTTATCCCCTCAACAATTAAAATCGGGGGCTGCAGCCTGGTTAGGCTGGATGTTCGATGGCCTCGACATGCATCTTTATACCTTGGTGGCTGCGAGCTTTGTTGCAGCGCTACTTCACACCGAACAATCCGACCCCTCAGTGCGAGAGCACATGGGCTACATTCAGGCAGCATTCTTATTTGGATGGGCAGTCGGGGGTGGATTCTTTGGCAGAATAGGCGATGTGATGGGGCGATCCCGTGCACTCATTTTCACGATTCTTACCTACGCATTGTTCACCGGGCTTTCATGCTTTGCAACCACCTGGTGGCACTTGATGATTTTCCGTTTCCTTGCGGCATTGGGCATAGGTGGCGAATGGGCAGTTGGCGCATCCATGCTTTCAGAAACATGGCCTGCGAAGTGGAGGCCTTGGATGGCTGCGGTGCTGCAGAGCGGTGTGAATTTCGGCGTGGTAGTTGCAACCATGTTTGGACTTGCCCGCACCATTCTTCCTGAAAGTGTAAATATCCTTGGCATTGATGTAACCAATTTTAATGATCGGGCACTATTCTTGGTAGGGTTGCTTCCCGCCCTTATCACCTTCTGGATAAGAAAGCATGTACCCGAACCTGAGGAATGGCACGAAGCCAAGAAAAATGCTGTTACTCCGGGTATTACTGATTTATTTAAAGGTAAAATTCTTCGCACCACCATCCTTACCATTCTTGTTTGTGGCTTCTCGCTAACAGGCCATTGGGCGTTTCAGTTCTGGGCCCCACAACAATATGGCAAGCTGCCTGAGTTTCAAAAACTCATCGAAGAAAATCCGGTTGAAGGCGAGGCTGCAAGAAAGCGAGCTATCGCATTCGCTTTTCTTATCATGAATACAACCGCAGTTGCAGGCAACTTTCTCGCAGCTTGGCTTGCTACCATGTATGGGTATCGTAAAACAATTGCTGCGATGTGCCTGGCTTACACCCTCGGTTTGATTTTCACTTATGGAATCGATAGGCCCGCTTCGGTGATAATATGGTGCCTGCCCATCATGGGGCTGACGCAAGGGGTGTTCGGTTTGTTTACCATGTACCTTCCGCCACTTTATCCTACATTGCTACGAACCACAGGCGCAGGGTTCTGCTACAACATCGGCCGTATTTCTGCAGCGATTGGTACCATAATATTTGGCATGGCCACCTCGATCGATTACAACATGTCGCTGGTGATATCAGGTATGCTGTTTATTCCCGCAGTCTTTTTCGCCCTGAAGTTACCTGAACATTCTGAAGTTTCCTTTGATGAACCAGCAACAGGGGCAAGCCAGTCATGAAAGCGGAGATCATCTCCATTGGCAGTGAGCTAACGAGTGGTAAGAACCTCGATACCAATTCCCAATGGCTGAGCATTCAGCTTGCAGCAATGGGAATCCCAGTTGGCTGGCATACCACCATTGCGGATGATTTCGATGCGAACCTTCAAGCATTTGATATTGCATCGCAACGGGCTGAATTGGTGATTGCTTCGGGTGGATTAGGGCCCACGCAAGATGACTTGACCCGTGAAGTTCTTGCAAAGCTTATCAGCCGGCCTCTCGAATTTCATCAACCCTCTTGGGATACCATTGTTGAAATGTTCACCAAGCGAAACAGGGCCTGCCCTGATCGCAACAAGGTGCAAGCTTTCTTCCCCAAGGGTGCAGAATCTATTCCCAATGAAGCAGGCACTGCCCCCGGAATTTGGATGAGGGCTAAGCAATCTTATATCGCAGCCCTGCCTGGCGTCCCTCGTGAAATGAAATCCATGTTCGAAGCTTGGCTTAAAACCAGGCTTATCGAACTTGGATTAGCACAAGGAGTTTTGATCCAGCGCAAGATCAACACCTTCGGCTTGGGCGAATCCGCAATCGAAGAAAAACTTTTCGATATCACCAAAAGAGGCAACGACCCCGAAGTAGGCATCACCGCATCCGATGCAGTTATTTCGTTGCGCATTCTTGCAAGCGCAGACAACGAAGCTGAGGCGTTCAAGAAGATAGCACCTGCAGAAGCAATCATCCGCGAAAGATTAGGCGAACTGGTTTTTAGCGTTGAAGAAGAAGAGCTTCAAGATGTAGTACATCAAATGCTGCAAAAGGCAGGTAAAACAATAGCCACCGCAGAAAGCATCACCGGCGGAGTGCTAGCTTCCAAATTTACTAAAGTCCCCGGATCATCTGCCAGATATCTGGGAGGCTTTGTTACCTACACCAACGATGTAAAAAAAAGCGCTCTTGGTGTTCCTGCAGAATTGTTAGAGCAATTTGGCGCTTGCAGCAAAGAAGTTACGCTTGCCATGGCGGAAGGTTGCAGAGAAAGAACCGGTGCGGATTTCGCTCTGGCAACAACAGGTGTTGCGGGGCCGGGTGGGCTGAGCCCAGATCTTCCTGAAGGCAAAGTGTTTGTCGCCCTTGCTTGGAAGGGTGGCTCGCATTCCGAAACCAATCAATGGTTCGGCAATCGCAACGAAGTTCAAAGCAGAACTGCTAAGATGGCATTGAACATTCTTAGGCTTCATTTGCTGAAAGAAGCTAAACATGGCTAATCCAGCATCTCAACGAGAAAACTTCTCCGCTTCCAGCATTGCTGGTATCGTGATCGCCCTTGCAATGGCAATTGCCCTTGCAAAGCTTTTATCCGCACAAAGGCTTTACGAACCTTCGTACCACCGGGCACCAGGAGAAGCACCAGGCTCGCGATCTGCTTGGCCCACCACCAGGCCTACCCCCATGCCTACTTTCAGTTCTAATGATCGTTCACGTTGGGCCACTGTTAGATCTTTGGTGGATGATGGCACCTTCATCGTGGGTAAGCGCGATACCTTTGCCTACATTCTTACTGCGGTTGCGCAAACAGGGCAGACCGAATTTTTCCCTGCTCTCACCACCGCTGCATGCGGGCTTTCCAAAAGAATTTCTTCTAGCTCGGGTATCTCTTTCGAAGATGGCTGGCAGACTGTTGATCTCGTGCTTCATCCTGATGAACTTAATTTCTATTCCACCAAGCCACCTTTGCTTCCCATCATGGTTGCAGGCGAATACTGGATCATCAAAAAGTTGACAGGTTGGACCTTTAAAGAACATCCCTTTGGCGTGGTTCGCATTATCTTGTTTACCATCAACCTTATACCATTCTTCATCTACCTTCTTGTGTTCTGGGCATTACTGCAACGCTTTTCGCAATCTGATTGGGCCTGCATTTATGCTCTCACCATCGCTGCACTAGGCACAAGTGTTTTGCCTTTCTTGAACAGTTTCAACAATCATACGATGGCAACTTTTTCGATTCTGTTTGCAATTTATGGCATCGTTCGCATTCAAGAAATCGCTGATGCAAAATCTAAAACAGCCTGGCAAGGATCTTTCTGGTTCGCACTCGTTGGCTTGCTTTGTGGCTTTGCTGTTTGCAACGAACTACCTTCGCTTGCGTTTCTGGCTTTCGTCGCCTTGGTTGGAACCTTCAAGTTCCCTAGGCAAACCATCCTTGTTTATTTGCCCTGCGCTGCGCTTCCGATACTGCTTCTCCTCGCTTCTAATCAAGTTGCAATGGGCCAATGGCGGCCTGCATACAGCGAGTTTGGCAGCCCTTGGTACACTTACGAAGGAAGCCACTGGCGCATTTTCGATGGTATGATTCGCAGAGGAATTGATTGGGCCAGATACAACGGCGAATCCAGAGCCACTTACACCTTCCATTTATTGCTAGGCCATCATGGTTTCTTTTCACTTACTCCAGTCTTTTTACTCGCTCTTGTTGCATTGGCACGCACTCCCTTTTACCAACATTCCAGCAAATCCTGGGGCTTTCTTGCCCTTACTTCTGCCATCGTGGGTGCTGTCGTGATCGTCTTTTATATTTTCAAAAGCGACAACTACGGCGGCTTTGCTGTCGGCCCTCGTTGGCTCATGTGGGTTGCTCCACTATTCCTTCTTACCGCAGTGCCTGTAATCGAAGGTATGGCTAAATCTAAAACCGGAAGGCTCATCGCTTTAGTGCTTTTAATATTTGCTGTGCTTGCTGCGAATTATCCGGGTTGGAATGCATGGCGGCATCCTTGGATTTACGATGCGATGCTTGATTCCGGCTGGCCCGGTTACTAAAGGGCCATCATGGATAATGCCACGACACCTTTGGATGATAAGCCTCTCTCTTACAATGTGCCCCACCCCAGTGCGCCCTTTGCTTTCCTGTGGGTATTGTTTTTCCTCATTGCAACTCAGGTTCCGGGCGCTCTTGTTGTCATCGCACTCATCATGATCAAAGGCTGGATGGATGGGGATTACGCATCTCTTCTGGGCATGGCGCAAGAACAGGAGTTCCAAGAATCTGCTGAGTATTCTTTCATGCTCGCGCCCGCTCTTGCGCTGTCGCAAATTTTAACTGTCGTTGTTGGTATCACCGTTCTACGCTTTACCGCTGGTAAAGACTGGCCACGAAGGATTGCATTGCGCTTGCCCCCTTGGCATCATGTTCTTCTTACTCTTACTTTATTCCCTGCTCTGGTGTTTTTAGGTGAAGGCATTGATAAACTAGTCAGGCCTATCCTTCCAGAAATCATTCACATGGAAAATGCTATTGTAAGTTTTTCAAACTGGCCCTGGTGGCTTGGTGTCCTCATCATCGGAGTTGGCCCTGCACTTGGCGAAGAGCTTTGGTGCAGAGGGTTTCTTGGTAGAGGATTGATTGCAAATCATGGGGTGATCAAAGGCGTTTTACTTAGTTCCCTCTTGTTTGGAATCATGCATGTAGAACCGCGCCAAGTTGCATATGCCACGGTTTTAGGCGTTATCCTGCATTGCGTTTATCTTTGGACAAGATCGTTATTCATGCCGATGTTGCTGCATTTCATGAACAATAGCTTAAGTATGATTCAAATTTCCCGCGATGGCCCTTCGTTCGAACTCTTAAACCAGATTGAAGCTGCAGGGGTAACTTCTCCCTTTTGGCTGTATGGCGGCACACTTTCCCTTTTAGCGTGCTCATGCATGGCATTGCACCTATCTAGGCCCAAGCTCAGTATTATTGATCCTGAAGGCAAACCAATCTGGGCACCGCCATTCAAAGGCGTCGCTTACCCGCCTAATGATTCCAATACCAAAGTTGAATATCCATTCCCAAAAATATCATCTTGGTTATTGGTGCTATTTGGGCTGAGTATGTTCGTGCTGGGAACATTTATGGCTTTAAAGGGAAGTTAAGGTTCCGAAATCCTACATTTCTAGGCAAACAGTAACGGTTGCGAAACATTTATAGACATCTTTAGGCGCTAAATACTACGCACATCTTACCTAGCCGAGCTTGACTCCTGAATCAAATGGGTTGCCTTAATCGGTAGATCGCTAATAACCGGAACACCTTGCGGAAACTTTTTGTATTAACCATCCTTCTTTTTTTTGCCATATCCGCAGCAGCGGGCATATTTGCTTCGAGTAAAGGTTTGATCGTTATTAGTCACCGAATGTTTCGAGTGGCACCGATCGACGTAACTGCAACCAAGGAGTAGAGCATGTTTTGGAAGCGAACCCGCCTGGCATTGTTGGCGAGCTTCTTCATGGCCACGACGGCTAACGTCGTTCGGGCTGAAGAAGCAAAACCAGTAACCGCACCAGCAACCCGTACTGTTTCTTACAAAGTACTGGTACCCGAGTATTATGAAACCACTCGGATTGTTAACAAGCAACAATGCGTTGAAGAAAAGTACACCGCATACAAATGCGAAAATGTAAAAGAAGAACGCACCCGCAATGTTAACGTAAACAGAATCGTAAACGAAATGAAGGAAGAAACCCGCACTGTATGCGAATGGGTTAAGTCCTGCGAAGAACGCACCATCATGAAGAAAGTCACCACTTGCAAGCCCGTTACTTGCACTGTTAAGAAGTGTGTTGACAAAGGTCATTGGGAATGCAAGGAAGTTCCTTGTGGCCCTAGCATCACCGATCGCTTGAAAGGCCTTTTAGGTAAGTTCAAGAAGAACGATTGCTGCGAAACCAAGTGCGAAGATGCTTGCGCACCTAAGACCAAGACCGTTAAGTGCTGGGTTTCCAACAAGGTTTGGGAAGAATGCAAAGTAACCAAGATGGAAAAGGTTACCGAATGCGTTCCAACCAAGGTTAACGTTCAAGTTTGCAACAAGGTTCAAAAGCAGGTCAAAGTTCAGGTTTGCGTTAAGAAATGCGTAACCGAAGTTAAGACCGAAAAGTACACCGTATGCGTACCTAAGAAAGTTGCTTACGAAGCTACCCGCAAAGTAATGAAGTGTGTACCAGTTGAAGAAAAAGTTAAGGCTTGCAAAATGGTTGAAAAGACTGTTGAAAAGCAAGTTGTTGACTGTGATCCTTGCGCTGCAAAGTGTGGCATCCTTGATAACTTGAAGAGCAAAGTTGGCGGCCTTCGCTGCAAGCTTGCTTCCCACAAGAAGAGTGATTGCAACTCTTGCTGCAACTAGTCCTAAAGAATAGTTGATAAATTTAAAGCCAGGGCTTCCGATACACCGGAGGCCCTGGCTTCTTTTAATAACAACCACTTTTTTAAACTAAGTTATTTACTGCTGACAGGATTTAAGACAAGCGTACGCACCACAGCCGGTGGCACATTCATCCAAACCTTTCTCGCCCGGACTTGATACTTCTTAATTTCCTCATCCACAATTTCGCTTACATCCCTTAGTCTTTTCTTTTCGGTCTGAGGTACGAAGGGGTATTTCAAATTACGGATTGCAAAGTATTCGTAATAGCTCAAGGGTGCACCCGGTTTCATCAGGCTTCGAAAGACTGAAAAAATCTGTTTGACTATTTCGCCTTCAAAATTGTTCATGGGCAAGCCTGAGATAATGCAATCGTAAACTGCATTCCCGCCTAGGTCTTCCAGTTTGCCTACCAGAACCTGTATCTGATCTTTAGTTTTGGCGTACTCTTTTTTTGTTTGGATTTCATGGCGCAAATGTTCTGCAAAGCTTTCGTTGATTTCAATTGCGGTGAGGGTATCGCCTGGTCTTAGTACTTTGGCAATTTCGCGGGTGATTGCGCCGGTACCTGGGCCAACTTCAAGAATATTCCAAGGTGCCCTTTCAACTCGCAAGGTTGCACATATTGCACGGGCCAAGTATTTACTGCTCGGAAGTATTGCGCCAGTTGTACTAAATCTGCCTACTACTTCTTTGATGAAACTGCGGGTTTCTTTCAACGGAGCCCAAGATGCTTTTTTATTTTTCGAAAGGGGTGGATTCACTTTTCAAATAGCCTCTGCATACACTTTATGATCCGTGGTATGCCCTTCCTTTCCATCCGGAAGGTTTGCCTATTCCTTGGCGAATTAATGCGTACCATTGAATTGCTAGTAATATCAAAATTCCCAGTGGGTGCATCAAGGCACCAAAAAATGATTGCCGAAACGCCACTTTTGCAACGAATCTTGCGCTATAAGCAAGAAAAACTGCAAGCACTGATACTAATCTCAAACCCCAGCAAGATTCAAAGTACCAGATAAGCCCAACGATTCCAAATGGAATAACCTGGCCTATGAGAAGAAAGATGGTGAAAAATGTTAAAAGAAAAGGCTTAGCCATGCCTTCGGTTGCATTTTTCGCCAACCCAAACCAAACCTGCCCAAATCCTCGGTACATCCTGCACTCTGCCAAGTTTGTGACATCACACAAATCGGTCATCATGCCATTTTTCCTGTAGGCCCGGGGCAAGGTAATACCATCGTGCAACGATTGTTTGATCGAAGCATGCCCCCCCATTTTCTCATAAGATTGCTTTCTTGCCAAGAACAACTGACCGCACCCGGAAGCAAATGCAGGACTGGTAGACATCCTCATCCTCTTAATGGGCAAAAAACAAAGCAGCACAAAATGAATTAGCGGGATCAGCATTTTTTCCGACCAAGTGCCTGTTTCCTGCCAAGGTATGCCGCTCACCAATTCTGCTTTGCTTGCCTGCATGAATGCCACCAATCTTGGAGCACAATCCTTTTTCAATCTTACATCTGCATCTTGAAACAACAAATAATCATACCGCGCCCTGTGCGATAAAACATGGCAAGCATGCTGCTTCCCGCACCAACCAGAAGGAAGCTCGGGCGCTTTTTCCAGCCGCACCCTCGAATCCAAAATCGCTATCTTAGAAACAATTACTGCAGTATTATCTTCGGAGTGATCATCCAACACCACAACCTCTACCTCTGCGTTTTCTGTTGCCAACGCGCATTGAATTGCAGCTTCTATTCCACCTTCTTCGTTTCTTGCTGGGATCAATATAGATATTTGAGGTCTTAAATTTTCATCTTGAACCGGTGGCGGAAGATACTCCTTTAGGTTTGAAATTATCATTAGCAAGGGCAAAGTTGCTGCAAGAACACAAGCAATAAGAAGAATCCAAATCATTCCTTCGGCCCTTCGTTGATGAAGCCATGCTCTGGGTCAAATGGTTTGCCACGGACCCAGGATTTTAATCGACGCCAAAAATCATAGACGCCTCCAACCCCGGCACGACCTTTGATATGGGTTTCAAATAAAGCTGGATCTCGGGTAAGGGCTTCCAAAGAAAGTGAGTTCATGTTCTGTTCAAGTGCTGATTCGAAAATGCCGGTCCATTCTTCCACGGTATTATCTTTCCCTTTTCCCAAGGGAATTGGCGCACCAAAACGCACCAATGCCTCAGGGTAGCGCTCATTCCAAAAGGGATATTCAATTGCGACGGGAACAACATGCCCCCCGACCAATTTTCGTGCGAGATGGCCCAACCCAGGGCGAATCTTCACCGGCCTTTCCCTTGCATCCGAAAACTGCCCCTGCCCTGTAATCCAAACCATAGTGCCCGGCTGATTCAAAATATAAGAGGTTGTTTTAAAGAAACCAATAGCCCCTTTTGTAGTGCCCATTTCCACACTATAAAACCCAAGCCATGAAAAGAATTTGTATTTACCCAAACCTCGTGAATCAATCGGGCAGTAAGGAACCCTAGTGGTAAAAATCTTCGAAAGCAATATTCCTGTTATCGGGTCCCACCATGAGGGATGGTTCAAAAGAAAAACCAGCGGCCCCTCGCCCGGATCTGCGGGCAACCCTGTCTTCGATATCCTAAGTGCATGAAAATTCTTGGCAACATAATTACGGCAGTACCATAAAAACCAAAACGCAATCAAATCCCAGCGCCTGGGAAGAGCACCCTGTTGCTTTTCTTTTACAGCACTATCTTTCATGAATTGCTATGCGCCAAGGCCTGTTTGTTTCCATGCTTTTCACCATTTGATGGTGCGATGCCATCTTGATCGAGGGTATCCGCAGCAATCCATCCAGACATAAGCACCATGGGCATACCAGGGCCTGGATGGGCAGAGCCTCCAGAAAAATACAGAGACTTAAGATCTGGGCTTCGGTTAGAAGGCTTGAATGCCCCGAGAACCTTACCATGGCTTGCCAAACCATAGATTGCCCCATTAAGAACATGATAGCGATCGTTGATATCTTGCGGAGTAAGGGCTGCTTCAAAGCGAATGTGCTTTTGCAAATCCTTCAAGCCTGCGGTGCGTTCCATCTTTTCCAATATCACTTTCCTATATGCAGGCAACATTTTCGACCAATCATGATGCTTGCGTAAGTAAGGGGTGTGAACCAGAATATACAAGGATTCACAACCATTAGGTGCAACGGATGGATCCGTTTTTGCAGGTGCGCAAACATAACAAGAAGGGTCTGGCGCGGGCTCGCCCTTGTTATAAATCCAGTCGAATTCCTCTTCAGGGTCTTTCGAAAAAACAAAGTCATGGTGTTCTAATTGTTCGTATCTTTTATCAAGGCCAAGATAAAGAACAACACCAGAACATGCAGGTTCGTACTTGCGACGCCCTTCAAACTTGTAGGCTGCGCGGGTATCTGGGATCAATTCCCTATGGGTTCTTACCGTATCACAATTCGAAACAACAGCAGCGC
>Ga0194045_1000374_pt1 | contig 14656 bp, 3 predicted proteins | sample JunL6211m_MetaG_FD_161686 | JGI IMG/M metagenome (GOLD analysis project Ga0194045, IMG submission 161686) | Anoxic zone freshwater microbial communities from boreal shield lake in IISD Experimental Lakes Area, Ontario, Canada - Jun2016-L626-11m | ecosystem: Environmental > Aquatic > Freshwater >...
CAACGAAACGTCTTTCGTCGGCGCTCCGCTGGCTGCAGCCTTCGCCTGTCCGGCCAAGATTTGTGGCAACGTTAAGCCCATCCCAAAGACTCCTGCAGTCCCCATTCGCAACATGTCGCGGCGATTCATCCCATCGCAATAGACTCGGTTCATAGTGTCTCCAGGTTGAAATGATGTTGTCGTAGGACAGGCTGCTAGCGCTGGCAGCCTATCCTAACTAATGATTGAACAAAAACTCTAAGGAATTCATCATGCTCCACGCGAGATCTTCCAAGGCGCGTTGCCGATCCGTATGCCTCTGCAAGTGCTCAAGGGCAAGTTGCTGTTCCTGGATGGACGGCACGCGTCCGAAGAATGTGAGGTACAACTCTTCGGTCAGTTGTTCATCGGGTAAATGAATGATTTTGGCCAACCGTCCACCGTCGTGTGACAACTTGGCTTGGATGTCGGGTGAGTTGAGAACATGCAAGACCTGCGAAACCGTGGGTTCGGAGACTCGTTCGCACTCGCAAGCTGTCGTTCTGGCTGGCCGCCCAAACAACTGCAGAAAATAGTGCGGCACTTGGCTGTCCCACAACTGAATCGCGCGACTCCCTTCAGGAACACCTGCGAACTTTTCATTCACACCTGTCGTTTGGCAAACTGCATCCAAGAGCACTTCTGCCTCTAGCTGTTTTAGCGGATAGCGAGCATAGTTTTGCTGGTCGCCCGCATTGGATTCGTTTGGCTCCGACGAGCGTTGGTACGTATTCGATGCGGTGATCAATCGAATAAGTGCATGTTGATCAAACTCATGCTCGCTCAAGTAATCGGCCAATGCATCGAGCAGCTCGGGGTGTGAGGCGGGGTTCGTCATTCGAACATCGTCCACCGGTTCAATTAGCCCCCGGCCCATGAGATGGGCCCAAATTCGATTGGCCATGTTGCGAGCGAAGTAGGGATTTCGCTTGTCCGTCATCCATGCGGATAATTCTTGACGCAAGCGAACCGGTTGATGAGAGTCTACCTGAGCGTTGGCAACTGTTTTATCGCCAAGAGCGCGAGCTGGCACATCTAAACCGGTGCGAGGATTGACCGATTTGGCCGTACCGGTCCCAACCAGCACTTCGCCTTGCGATGATGGCTTGAAAGCCACATCATTGAAGAAGGATTGCATGCCATAATAGTCCTCTTGTCCCCAGCGGTCATACGGATGGTGGTGACACTGAGCGCATTCGATGCGTATCCCCAAAAACGCCTGTGAGACCGTACTGGCCATTTGCTTGGGATCGGAAACAACTTTGTAAAAGAGTCCGGCAGGCTTTTCTTGGATCGGCCCTTCGGCGGTCAGCAATTCGTCTGCTAATTGGTCTAGATGCTTGTTCTCGGCAAAACTGTCGCGGATCCAGCGATAATACTGATAGGCGTTTTTGCGGCCGAGTGTTAAGCGATTCACGCGGAGTAGATCGGACCATTTTAGTCCCCAATAGTCCGCATACTCCGAGCGTTTGAGCAATCGATTCACCAAGTTTGCGCGACGGTTGGAACTAGAATCAGCAAGGTACTCACGCGCCTCGGAAGCCGTTGGAATCGTTCCGATGACATCGAGAAACGTTCTGCGCAAGAAAGTTGAATCATCGGCCGGCCCAGACGGTTGTAGGTTTAACTGTTTGAGCTTGGCATGGATATGCTGATCGATGAAGTTGGATTCGGCGAAATGGGTTGTCGTACCACTTGCAACGGTGCTTTCATTCGGCACCAGCGCTCGAAATACATCGACATGTCCAACATAACTGGCCATCACCGCCACATCGCCAGGCACTTTGCCAATCGAAACCATCCCTTTTTCATCGACGCTAGCCAAGCCATCGTTGTTCGATTGGAAGGTCGCGAGCGCAGTCACATCCAGTTGAAAGCCATCGCTAAAAGTGGCCTTTACTTTCAATTGCTGTGTTTGCCCCATGGCCAATTGTGCTGACTGAGGCAACATTTCGATCGAGGCAATGTGCGGGTCATCGGGCGAACCCAACGGCGAGCCCAGTGCGATCCATCGAGACAGCGTTTGATACTCGGGCCGATCTGCCGGGATGCGTACGCCACCGCCGTGCGGTAGATCACCGCTCACCTTTTCAAGAAACAGGCTGTGCATTGGCGAAGCCGGAAATACCCTGCGCCCTCGGCCTTCTTTCGTAATCGCTTGATGATCCGCCAACGGGTCAAAGCCGAAGACCGACAGTTTAAACCCATTCTGTCCTTCCGCTTTCCCGTGACACCCCGATGCATTGCAGCCAAACTTGGTCAGAATAGGTACGATGTCGTTTTCGAAGTTGATCGGTCGTTGTTTTTCGGCAGGACTTGACGAAGTGCTTTCGCCGATGGGTTCCGAAGTAAGTCCTTGTTCGGCCAACGGAACAAGTCCAAGAAGCAGCAGACAACAGCCCGTTGCAAGCAACAATCGAAACGAATGTTGACTGAGAGTTAACGCCATGACTGGAACTCACTGACTGCCGCAAGCATTGAGCAACCGAAAAGCAAAGTTTTAGGTCGCACCATAAGGGCGAACAAGGCGGAGGGATCGTTAGGAATTTCGGAAGGTAGGGCGGTTGGGCTGTGCGACGGTAGCGGGAATAATGCAAAACCTACCATTATAGATGCTAATGGATATCAAGCAAAAATGCAACGCATTGCCGCGATCGGGTGAAGTTTGGGATTGCGATGGCCGCAAAATTGCCATGGCCGTAAAATTGTTGTTGTCAATGTTTCAAACACTGCCGTTCACTCTGACACTTTTGAGGCCAGCCCATGCGCATTTGCTTCATCCCTATTCCTTATTGTCTTTTGATTCTCACGTTCTGCCTCGCTGGTCGTTCCGAGTCCCAAGAGGCTGACGATCGATTGCGTGCCTTTTTCGAATCGCACTTGGAGGAAACATTCCAGATGCGACCTTTTGAGGCGACACTGTTAGGGGACCACCGCTTTGACCATTTGCTCGACGATATCTCAGTCGGTGCCCGGGCGAAATGGTTAGCCCATTCAGCCAAACAACTTGAGACGCTTGTCAAAGAGTTTTCCCAAGCAAGTTTCTCGGCGGATGGGAAAATCGATTACCAGATATTCCGTGACGAGTTGATCCGCAACATATGGTTGGCGGAGAATAGCAAACCGTTTGAGGAGGACCCGAGAACGTACGGCAATTACATCAGCGATAGTGTCTATTCGCTGTTGACTCAATCGACGCTGCCGAAAGAAGAAAACATTGGAAACGCCATCGCAAGAATCCAACAGATCCCGCGAATTGTAGCGAATGCGCGCGAGTCCTTGAGCAGCCCGCCAAAGCCGATTCTCGAAACAAGTATTTCGCAAAACCGAGGTGCAATTGGTTTTTATGAAAAAGGCATCTTGGAACTCGCTGGCACGACTCCGCAGATCGAGCAACTGAAACTTGCATCTTCCATCGCGGTGACTGAGTTGAAAAAGCATCAAGCGTTTTTGGAAAAAGATTTGCTCCCCACCGCAAAAAACAATTGGCGGTTGGGTAAGGAAAAGTTCTCGAGAAAGATAGAGATGGTTTTGGACGTGGGGTGGGATGCAGACCGCGTTTTAGCGGAAGCAGAACAAGAGTTTGTTCGGGTGCAGAGGGACATGTACGTGGTAGCAAGGCAGCTTTGGAGCCGCTATTTTCCCAATTTGCCTTTGCCTCCAGATGACGACCAGGGGCGGCGAGCGACCATTGCAAAGGTGACTCAAGCAGTTGGCCTCGAGCATGGCAAGCCCGAGACACTCATCCTCGACGCTCGCGCGACTGTAAGCAGCATTCAGAGTTTCATCCGAGACAAAGATATTCTTCGCTTGCCCGAACTAGACCGATGCCAAGTGATTGAGATGCCCGAATTTCGTCGTGGCAATTCGTTAGCCTATCTTGATTCCGCTTTACCTCTTGATCCGAAAGGCTCAAGTTTTTACGCAGTCAGTCCGCCGCCGTCGATTTGGGGCGAAGAAAAGGTTCGCAGTTTCTTGGAAGAATACAATCGCCACATGCTTCAGATACTTACGATCCACGAAGCATACCCAGGACACTATGTACAGCTCGAATATTCGAATCGATGCCCATCGCTGATTCGTCGGGTTCTTCAATCGGGCGTGTTTATCGAAGGCTGGGCTGTGTACACCGAGCAGATGATGCTGGATCAGGGATATGGAAATGGCGAATTGGCACTTCGACTCAATCAGTTGAAGTTCTACTTGCGAGCGGTTGCCAACGCGATTCTAGATCACAAAATGCACTGTACCGAAATCACCGACGATCAGGCTCTCACGTTTCTTGTGAACGAGGCCTATCAATCCGAGGGAGAGGCAAGACTCAAGATTGTTCGGGCAAAGCAGAGTTCTACTCAACTGAGTACTTACTTCGTCGGTCGGATGGCTCACTACCGATTGAGGCAAGAGATTCAACGGGAATTGGGCGAACAATTCGACCTCGGTCGTTTTCATGAAGCGGTTCTCGATCACGGTTCGGTTCCCGTCAAGTTTTTGCCGGACTTGGTGAGAAAACGACTCGCACAAGCCCGTTAAGGAACAGACGCCCATTGAAAAACCAATGAAACGAGCAACCGATACCTTGCCGTACGAACCAACCCTTTTTCGGCTTCCGAATCGTGTTCATTTCGTTGTCTGGATCGCATTGCTGGGATTATCACTGGCTATTCTTGGTCTGTCGAAGAATTACGCGGAACGGAATGTTTGGGGCAATTGGAAAGAAAGCAACAATCTGAGGAATTCCCAGTACGCTGAGCGCATACGAATCGAGAGTTTTTTCCGGACTCGAGCTAATGCATGGTCGAATCTGTCGTATGTGATTGTTGGATTCTACAGTATCGCTTTTGGGTGGAGAGACTTAAACGCGAGCAAAAGCGGCACGGTCAACTATCTAACGCGGACTCCAGCCATGAGTCTGTTGTTCGGAATCACCTGTTGCCTTCTTGGATTCAGCAGTGGTTTTTTTCATGCATCTCTTACGCGACTAGGTCAACAACTGGACGTAGCGTCCATGTACGGACCGCTATTGGTCCTCATTGCAATAAGTCTGGGCAGTTGGGTACCCAAACTGGACCTATTCAAGGGAAGGTTTATTATTTCTTCATGGGTGTTTCTTGCGGCCATCATCGTTGTCGCGGAAGTGCTTTTCTATCGATACAAATGGTCGATGTCTTCGACCGTTGTGATGATCACACTGTTACAGTCGATAAGTGGCCTCACGCTCTTAGATTTTCTGCGACCGATTCAAAAGAAATCGATCATTTGCCTCATTGCCGCTGCGTTAACGCTTGTCGCTGGAGTTATCTGTCGACAGCTTGATGTTGCAGGACGATTCTCGGGGCCGGACACTTGGCTACAAGGGCACAGCTTTTGGCACGTACTAACAGCAGCCTCCTTGGGCTTCATGTACCTATATCATCGAGCAATGCAGGATGTCCCGTAGCACAGGCTGCTAGCGCTGCTAGCCTGTGCTTTACCCACATTTCAGAACACGCTAGACTCGAAATCCCAATGGATTTGCGTGATCTCCGTGCGTTTTCTCCCCCTCGCCCCGCTTCGACCGCTTCGGAGAAAAGGGGTCGGGGGGTAGAGCCCTGACTTGGTTGCCTCAGGTTCAGTGGTTTGTTTACGCTTCTGAAACGAGGATAGACATTGAATTCACGATCAAAAAATCAATCAAAATACAGTGCAAAACCCCTCACCCCCAACCCCTCTCCCCGAGTACAGGGCGAGGGGAGCAAGATCAAAAGATGTGGGTAAAGATGAGGCTGCTAGCCTTTGCTTTTTAGACTATTACAGGCTGGCAGCCTGTGCTACGAGTACGCGTAGCCTACTCCCAATCGGATAGTAAATCGTCGATCGCAAGTGCGACCGCAAAGTCTCTCTCCTTATTCTTACCATCCTCCAAGGCAGGCAACGTGGCCGACCAGTCCAAATCATCGACCGCAAGAGATGGCCCCATATCCGAAGCGACTCGCGCCAAGTATTGGTCGAGCGATTGGATCTTGCTAGTGGCAATCGATTGCTGCGAAGACGATTGCGAAGCGGCTTCTTGCATCTGTCCAGACGCGATTCCTGGAGCTGCTAGGCTCGACGCAGAAATCCAATCGCTTGAACCAAAGCCCTCGCCTTCTGCACCACCGCCCGTCGAGGTGGAGTTGATGTAATTGATGACCGTAAGCACATCGAGCGGTCCGACACTTCCGTCCCCATCGACATCCAGATACGGAGGAACCGCAAAAGCCACAGGGAACGGCAAACTGCCACCACCATTAAAGTTGAGGTAGTTCACAAGTTGAAGCACATCAATAGGTGAAACAAACCCATCCCCGTTTACATCCAATCGATTGGAAGCATTTTGGTACGGATTGGCTGTAAGTCTTACGCTGTAATCTTCGACTTCGCCGTCTGGAGCTAGCCCCGTCGGCAACAAATTGTCCGTAGAACTAAGGCGAACACGCATCCAAACCGGTGCATCGGTCTTGGAACCGGCGGGCACTGGGAAGCTGATTGCGTTGTCGCCGTTGGCGATCCGGCCCGTTACGTTGATCTTCTCGGACGGTTCCCAAACGCCGTTTCCGTTAAAATCAACCCAAGCACTGATGAACGCAAGCCTGGAGAGCGTCACGCCTTGTACATTCACAATGATGGAACCTGTGAACGCGGACGTCATCGCCTGGACGGTAACCCCATCATCCACATCGAGGTCGATCAACCTTGCATCTGGATCGGACGTAACCGTTGGCCCCAACGAGAATCCCTGAACCACGGTGTGGCGTGCGCCGTCGCTCGATTTCTTCGAAGCGTAAAGCGGATCGGGTGCGTCACCGTAGTCTAATCCTTCACCCAAGAAAATATTGACAAGCGTCTGGCCATTGATTTCGGTTGCTCGCATAGCGTTGCCGGCGAGGTCTCGAATTCCCGTAACCGGTGTTGAACCGACTCCGGCGACGCCGAGGGCACCCTCAATCAGGATTCGGCCTGCGAGTTGTGTCAACTGTACATTGGGCAGATTTTGGGCTGCAATCTTGTTGACGAGCAGTGTTGCGGCTTGAGTGCTCGTCAAAACTTGCGTGAGATCGATGGGGACTGGAATTGTTGGGCCTTGCCCAGCAACTCCCACCACCAAGAGCGTTGTATTCGTGGCTTGAATTCGCAGATCGGGCTGCGATCCGACGAAGATTAGCCCACCGGGAGAGGACGTTGCTGTCAGCCCCAAGTTTGCTCCGTTGATCGAATTGACAATTCCAGCGGCCAAGCCACTTGTTGAAGTCGTATTCAACGGAACACGAACATTATTCGCCACCACGGTGCCATCGCTGTCCAACTCGAAAACAACGGTCTTGTCGCCGCGTTGAATCGTAAAGGTTTGCCCATCGTTGACACCGGACGGAAGTCCATCGACTGTCGGAATTTGCAAGCCGTAGCCTGGAGTTGTCCCCGACTGTCCCTTGGCAACAATGCGGCTGTCCTCTGGCAAAAACTTCACCAGACTATTTCCGAGGATTTGGAATTCATCGCCACCGATGGTTTTAACCGAAAAACTACTGCCAAGTATTGTGCCGCGAATGGCGGTAACAATATTCTCGGCTAAGACTTGCGGCAGATCCTGGGAATTGATCCGGACTTGCACGTTGCCTGGTCGAACGTTTGCATCGTTGTCGAACTCAAATGTCACACGATGGAAACCGTCGTCGATTCGGAAAATGGCTCCGTCTGTTGCCGTTGTGGTAAACCCATCCGGGGAGGACGGAACTCGCATTCGCAAACCAGTATCGAGTTCGAAACGGGTATTCGCGCCCGATGAATCCAGGATCGTATAAATCGTTCCATCGACAATGTTCTTTGGATCGACAAGTTCAATTGCTGACTCATTCGTGTTGATGAACCGGATCTGATAGACCGACTCGGTCGCCCAAACACCGGCCAGAGGTGTGAGTCGAACGATATTGCTGGTTGAGTCAAAACCAAAGCGGTAATCAACACCTTCGACCAGTATTTGACCATTCTTGTAAAGCAAGACGGCATTCGAGGTTACTGATTTTTGGTTGACTCCCGTCCCTTGCGATAGGTTTCCAATACTTGATGTGTCTAAAATCTGGATATCGAAGAAGCTTAAGGTGGAGTTAACTAATTCGATGGTTCCGACCGCTGGATTGGAATCCGCCCCTAAAGTGTCGTTGTCAAAAGGATTGAGAGCAACGGCCGATGGACCAACGAAGTCCGATCGGTCGGAAGCCCCACGCTCCTTGAAAATCCCTTCGCCGAGTCCTGGAGGCGTCTGAACGTTCGGATCATCGATTCTAAGCAAACCGTTGATGTCGGTTGACGGCGCGATGATGGGTGACGCCGCAAGTCCCAAGGGTTGTTTGACGGCAAGCAGTGCTGCTCGGTCCGTCAGCGAATCGATGGATGCATCGATGGCTGGGGAGCCGGGCATAGGGTATAGGTTACCGGTGGATGGATCGGTAAAGAGCGGTATACCGACTTGAGCTGTAATGGCAAATTGGCCAGGGACAGCCGACCCAGCTACATTTTGGGAATTGCCTTGATACAGGGTCGCACCGATCACGGTCGATGTGCTGGTTGGAGCGACAAAAATCCCGTTGGTTTGGTTAGCAATAATATTGTTGAGAAGTGTCGGGCTTGCATATGCGCCGACATTGATTCCAGTCCCGCTTGGGGTGTAGATCAGCCCTGGACGACTCGAGAGAGCCCCGACCGCATCGATATCCGCCCCCACCGAATCGCCGCTGGTAGCCCCATCGTTTGCAACATCGGTCAATCGAACAAAGAACAGTTGGCTCAACGAGTTGAATCCAAATGCATCCAGGTCGATAAATCGATTGGCGAACGAAGCTGTCCCAACCGACGTGTAGTTGATGTTATCGGAACTCACCTCGACTCGAACGAGTTCGGCGGAACCGACTTCGTAGATGGCAAGATCCGAACGGGCGTCATCCGAGCCAGTGAGGATATTATTCGTAAACTGAACTACAAGCACCCCACCCTTGCCGAGCGATACGACCCCTTGACCGGCAGTCGGTTCGCCGATGCCTGAGTAATTTGGCGTGCCAATGGCATTTCCAGGAATTTGCAGTCCTGCAATCGGCACAGGGCCTCCGCCAGCCGTCGGGGCATAACGTACAACCGTGTCCGCAAAGGATATGAGACCGAGCCCATAGAAGTCACCGACAAAGGTCTCAGCGGGGGAAACATTAACCGTTGCCACCGTTCCGCCGAGAATCGTGTTGTTGATAACGCGAGCAAATGGCACAGGTGCATCCAACACAGTGCCTTGTGCCGTGTCTCCCACGATGTTGATACCGCCCGCCAGGTTGCCGAACAATTCGTTGTTCATGACGACTGCACCAGGAATGAGTCGTTGGTTGTTCAACGTAATTGTGTTTTGAACTGAGCCGGGGTTCGGCGCGTTCGAACCAGGGGTCCGTGCATCCGCTTGCAACGTAATTCCATAACCAAGCGAGTTGGAAATACGCGAGTTTTCGATGATCACTTGCCCTTGCTCACGCTGCGTATTTCGATCCCCGTCGATGACGACCGAGCTCAAGACTCCCACCGAACTTGGTAGTGTTGCGGTCACAGTTCCGATCAGGGAAATTTCATCTGTGTTTTGTCCGGTGACACTTCCGTCCGTCGAAATCGCAGCGATTCGCAGGATGCTCTGAATCGTATTTCCGTTGATAATGTCACGCACCCGCGAGGCGATCACTTTGCCCGATTCGTTGAGGGCACTACTGTAAGGTACAGGTAGGTTGCCCGGACGAACTCCCCGTGCTGGCGAGTCAGGCAATAATGATTGATCATCAAACTCCAACGTTACCACGTTCAATCCATCGCTCAAAACGAGGGTCTGACCATCGGAGATTTGGGACGATCCATTGAATCGAATCGACTGGGCTCGCGACTGTGGCTGATTTGGTTCGAAAGCCGTCGTAAGCTGAATGTTGGTTGACGGAATATTCGAGTTCGTACTAGGAGTCAGGGGTTGACCGTAATCCGCACCACCTCGAATCTCGAATTGATAGGGACCGACCAAAATGGCACTTCCGGTCGTTGTTCGCGTAACAAACGTCGCGTCGGGACGTACACCCGTTATCGATTGCCCTCGTTCGGAGAGACCGATAATAAAATCATCAAGGTACAGACCTTCAAAGGCATTGTTCCGAGCTCGTGTCGCACCAGGCAAGCCTGCTACGCCATTCTCCGAGAAGCTGTCTTCGATTCTTGGCGTCGAAACGGTGAAAGGACCTGGGTTCGAAACATTGAGCCCTGTGACATCGATGTATCGATCCCGGGCATTGAACGTGGAGTACGAATCGAGTCCACCCGCAAGTGCTTTTTCCATGGCCTCAGAGACCCTCTGAGCAACCTGCTGTTCGGTCATGGATGATGAGATGTACACAGGTACGTTGGACGGGTTGTTCAATCCAGAACTTCCCGTCAACGTAAATGGTGAATTGGACGGCAATGTCACGGATTGGGCACCATCGATAGTGACCCGGTTGTCGACCACTGAGAAATTGAGACGTGGGGTCACGTCGACGGTCAATTCGTATTTGTCTTGTGTTCCTCCATTCGTGCCACTGTTGAAAACATTCGGGTTGTAGCGAGTGTTAGCAGAACCTGAGACACCTAAGTAATAGCGGCCTGCATTACCGACCGTAAAATTAATTCTTGAGTTGAGAGCCCCTCCGAAATCGTTGTTCGCGGCGATTTCTTTGCCACTCGAATCAAACAATCTCAAATAGGGGTCCAACAGTGAACCACCGAGGAGCGTGATAGCTGGCGATGTGACCGAAGCGGACGCAACGATACTCGCTCCTGCCTCAAGATCCATTTGAAATAGATCGATGTCTCGGTCCAAAGCGGTTGGGAAGGCTGGATTGTCTCCAATTTCCCCAACTCCGGACACTCGTACCGCGCCGCCTGTAATCCCCAGAGCAACAGCTTGAGGAATGGTATCCGAGCCACCTGCTGGTTCCGCCAAGTTGACAGAACTATTCGTCTTTGGGTAAACCGTTGACTGGAGTTTTTGGTACAGAAGCTGAGCGATCGTTTCGGGAGAATCGCTTGGTCCGAATTGAACTACATTCCCGGCTGGTTGAACGCCCGTTCCATCCCAGAAGACAAAATTGACTCCTGACAAAGAGATCGAATCGCCAGTCTTAATTCCGGCTCCGCCTGGAACGACCAAGCTAAAGCCCATTTCAATTTCGAACTGTCGCCCGCTGATCGTAAACGTCTGACCATCCCTCAGTTCGCTACCAGCAACCGTTCTCAATTCGAAACCCTTACCGCCCGAAGTCCCATATCCCATACTGCCAGCGGTGTTGAATTCGAATCGAAGGCGCACACTCTTGCTGCCCGCGAGTGACGCAAGATCAACAACGGCTTGTCTCCATGCAACCGCAGGTGAAACCGGCGATACTGGATTTAGAACATTGTTCGTTGTTTTCTCAACGGCTGTTTCTAGCGGATCGCGATTGTTGGTGGTCAGCAGTCGCCAAACGCCATCGTCACCTACACCGTAAACGCGGAAAGAGTCGGTCATCAGGGAAACATTGGTCGACGAGGCGCCATCATCATTTTCCATGAAATAGTTGAAAAACAACGTCGGCGAATCTTGGACTGCCATGCCCGAAAGCGAGAAAGGTTGGCTCTCCAATACACCTAATGCACCACCGGGGAAGTTATAAGTGTTGGCGAGCGGTTCAGCGCCCGATCGAGCGAATGTGAGAGGATTCGTACCCGTGGTGAAGGATGCGTTCGTGCGAGGCGTAACCCGCGTATCTTCGAATCCGAAATACCAACTTGTGCCGCCTTGTGCCGCGACATCGCTCAAATCGTTCGGAACATTGATTCCATGCCCGACGTCGGCGCTGCGACGCTGTGTCTCATGCCAAAGGTTGTAATCAAGATTCGAAAACGCCAGTCCGTTCAATCCGAAGATACCGGTCGAAACCGACGACTGTCCATTCGCGAAAACGTTCTGCAATTCACCGTTTGTGTTGAAAGCATAGATCGTGCCATCAAGCGTTGTACCAAAAAGCACGTTTGCGTACTGTCCGTTCGCAACATTTCTCGGTCCGGCTGACAATCCTGTGAATTGGAGACCCCGAAGCTGGTACGATCCTGATACATATGTACTAATTCTGCCAGGACTGGTGGATGCCAAACTTCCATTCGAAACAAAATAAAGTCCGCCCGCATCGCTGACTGCATATAGGTCACCGTTGATGCCAGCTACACCTGTCACCGTGCCACCAGGAGCGATGCCAACGGATCGAGAGCTTCCGGTCGTGCTGGTGACCACTGCACCAACAAGGTTGACCAGATTGCCGTTCGACGCTGCGGTCACGCCAGAGAAACCCGCCGACGAAATCAACTGGGCAAGTCGAGCTGCAATCGTATCGGCTGTATCGTCAGCCAAGAAATCAACTGCGATTCGGCCACTAGAAACATTGCCATTAGACCCTACATCGGTCGCAACACCGCGAGCCACTAATGTCACAAAGGACCCTGCGATTGCTCCGCGGAAATTCACTCGATTACCATCGAATCCAACCTGAATCGACGGAGGAACCGCTTTCCTGAGAGCATCAACAAACTGGCTGTTATTCATCGACGTCTTGTAAAAGACTGGTCGAACACCTGGCGGAACGGTCGACACATCGCTCGTTTCGATTTGATACGTAACGCCATCGATCGAGAACCGATCGCCATTATTCAAAACACGCGGTGGAACTCCGAGCGGATCGAGGCTGAGTATTAGTTCCGGTCCGGCGTTGAATTCGAAAGTGACGTTCGTGTTTGGAAGCACGCGAATGGTGACGGTGTCCCCATCCCGAACCAACGATCGTGCCGCACCCGAACGTACTTCGGTAGCTTCCGTAACCGCAATGGTGCTCGAAACAGTGCCCGGTGGGGATGCTGTCTCAATGTAACCTCGTTCCGAGAAGTTCGTTCCAGCACCAAGAATGATATCGGGCGGGTCAGGGTTGCCAGCCGTCGTGATATTGAACTGGTCATTGATACCGGGTTGGCTATTACCAAGTCCCGTATTTGCATTAAATCGATAAAGAATATTTCTGGACTGTGCGACACCAACACCAGGCGCGCGATTCGCAACGAGGTAGCCATTCTCGCCACCAAACGTATCCATAAACGTCAACGCTTCAACGTTGATGCCAACATTCTGAACGGTTAAAGTCAGATTAGCACCGGCTAATTGCGAAGTGACAACACCAAAATTGCCATCGACCGTCGAAGCAGCCGTTCCAGAATTGATGTTGATGTAGGCAGCATTGGCATCGCCCGTACCGTTTTCAAGACTTCTGAATCCCCGGATATCACCGTTGGGTCGGATGGCAATATCTCGCAAGTCTACGCCGTTTGTTCCAACAAAGTTCGTTGCTTCCCCGGTGAACGAATTCGCAAGAAAGATCTCCGTCGAGGAAAGACCCACGTCGCGACTCAGATAGAGAGGCACGTCGGCCAACGTATACTCCACCCGCGAAGAGGCTGGCAAGAAACTGGGCGTGATTGGCCCAGCACCTGTTGCGCTAATTCGATCGGACCCGATGCGATCCTCGACGATGTATCTGCCACTGTTAATCGGCTGAAGCCGGATTTCCGCATCGCTCGGATTGGCACTTCGACTCAGTCGATTCGCCAATACCGTCGGGATTTTATTGCGGTTAGTAAGCGCGATGAAATACTGACCAGCCGGCAATGCGACTGCGCCAATGAATGGATCCAACGACCCAGCCGAGCCACGCCCCAAATCGGTAGAATCCGCACCCTTAATCGATGTTGTTCGATCGTCCAAAACGTTGCTATTTTCACCCATGTGAATCAAGCGGCCGGTCGAATCAAACACGTACAACGACAGGTCGGCGCGACCGATGCCGTCGGCATAGTCCACGTCGAATATTGTCGACAGATACTCGGCCAACGGTGTGACCAACGATTGATAATCGATCGTGAACCTGTACCAATCTATCCCGATCGTTCCTAAATTCCCTGCAACGGAAATAGTACGTCTATCTGTCTGAAGTATATTTCCGAGATCTTGTGCGGTCGCAAATGTATTGTTGCCTATCGTACCTACATCGTCTATTTCACCGACTTCACCTACCAACGGTGAATGCCGAGGTACACCTGAGAGGGTGATGCCGTTGGATGCAAATCGAACATCGGCGTAGCTGAACGACGAGCCTGGGAGCTCTTGCGATTCGCCAAGTCGAACCTGCAACTGGTAAGAGCCACGTGACCGCCCCTTGCCAACCGATGCGGGATCGGTCAACGCAGGAGTGTTGGCTGCTTGGCCAGGAAATTGATTGCTGCTCCGCACACGAACGTGGTAAAGCGTAGCCTCGCTCTCTCGTCCAGGGAGCAAGACTCGCATGCCCGCATCCTTTGGATTCGTGCCGTAGTCATCGCGAGATTCCCCTCGCGACGATTTCGTTGCTTGGATCAACGAACTCTTTCGAAGCGGATTTACGCTGTTGCCAGACAATGTTGAATAAAGGGGATTTGTGGACGGTTGCGTCTCTTCGAGATAGGAATTATCGGACAAGGCGATAATGGTCCCATCGGCTGCAATCAACTCCACAAC
>Ga0194045_1000375_pt1 | contig 14637 bp, 4 predicted proteins | sample JunL6211m_MetaG_FD_161686 | JGI IMG/M metagenome (GOLD analysis project Ga0194045, IMG submission 161686) | Anoxic zone freshwater microbial communities from boreal shield lake in IISD Experimental Lakes Area, Ontario, Canada - Jun2016-L626-11m | ecosystem: Environmental > Aquatic > Freshwater >...
GTGGCGAGCAGATCGACCAACCGAAGGTGAGTCCATGCGAATTTGACATTCCGCCTTCTTGTCGACAATGCCAAGGAATTCCAGCGACTCGGTTGCCTCGCTAACGCTGATACGAATCACACCGAACGCCCTAGCAATCAGCGTTTCAATGGGCAATCGATTGGCGGTGACGAGTTTGTTCATGACGATGTACCGTTGGGTCTGTTCGGCGGATTGATAGCGGAGTTTCGGCGGCTTGATCAAAGAGTTTCGGGGGAAGGATCACTTGCATAGTAAATTGTTTCTCCCGTTTGGGATTTCGTGTTGACCCGAGAAAAGCCTTTACTATGTTTTCACAGCCTGCTAGGTTACCAGACACGCCGATTTTGTCAAGTAATCTCTCCTAGGTACTCCCATGCCAATTGTTGCCATCACTGATTTTACCTTTCCCATCACTAAAGATAAAAAACGGGTTGTTCACGCACTTCGAGCCGGTCCAAGTGGATGCCATTTCCGAAATGCGGCGGGCAAAGGTCATCTCAAAAGGAGAATCAGTATGAACTCAACGTTACCCCGACTGTCGGCATCTCTCCGGAACTGGTCATTACTAGTTACCGCCATCTTCTTATTGAGTCACGGTGTAAATGCGTGGAGTGAAGAGCCGCGATTCATTGACCATTCGCTGCTGATCGCTCCCGAGTATCCCTGTACTTGGCCGAGCCATCCGTTCCCACGATTTGCAATCGTTCATCAACGAAAGATCGGCCCCGAGTCGGCATACAACATTGACTCGTTTCTGATCGACGGGAACACCGGAACGCAACTCGACGTGCCACCGCACTCGGTCGCTCGACCCGAATTAAAAAAAGAGAAATCAGGCCCGCTCGGTCTGGTTTACACCGACAAAATCGAGCCGTGGCAGTTCGGCGGCGAAGCCTGTATCATCGATGTGCGCGACTTACTGGACAAAGCTCCCAAGGGCATCAGCCCCTTAGTGACACCGGCACATATCGAACGATTCGAGAAGCAGCAGCGGAAGGTTCGCTTTGGCGACGTTGTGCTATTCCGCAGTGATTACTCGGATAAATACTATCGTCCGCTCCCCGAAGGGCGGAGGTTTATCGCTGATATTCTCGACCGCAAGGCCCCCGGTTACCCTGACCCGGATCCGGACTGCATGGAGTTACTCGGCAAACGCGGTGTGCTCGCACTTGGAACAGACAGCGCTAGCATGGGGCCGTTACCAGATCTTGCGGAACCGACGCACTATGCCGGCCTCAAGTACGGCATGATCTGGACCGAAGGAGCAACAAATCTCGGCGAACTCCAATCAACCGGAGCGTTCTACTGTTTCCTAGGGCCGAAACATGAAGGCGGCCCCTACAGCGAAGGGCGCGCGTTCTCAATTTCGGGTGGCGATTTGCCCAAACGTTTGATCGAATCGTGCCAAAAGAAACGGGCCATTGATCTATCGCCAACATTATCCCCAAAACTGCCGCTAACCTCGCCCGGCATCGGCACGGGGAACCATCGCCAAGTCTACCTGAAGGTCGATTTCCTATACGCGAAGTATCTCGATATGTGGCATCACGGACATTACATGGATGCGATGGCGGGCACGCATTTGGTTCCCCCTGCCTACTCGCTTCCCGAAACGGATGAACCCATTGGTTACGAACCAGAGGTTCGCGGTTGGCTGGAACAGTACGAGAAAAAATACGGCAAACGCGAGTCCAGCAAAATCACGACGGAAAAAGTTCCGCTCGATTGGACTTCCGGCGAAGCTCGCGTGATTGATGTCCGGACTCTAGTTGGCAAGACCAAACAACAAGACTGGCCGGCATCGCCAGAAATCACCGTCGAGCACATTCAAAACTACGAACGCAACACCCGAAAACTTCAGGTTGGCGATGTTGTGATCTTCCAAACGGGGCACAACGATAAACACCTCAAGCCTGAACCGGCAGACACCGGTATGTGGCTTGACCCACTTTCCGGTAAAGCAGAGGGCTGGCCGGCCCCCGGTCCCGATGCGATCGTCTACCTCAAGGAAAAAGGCATTCGCTGTATCGCTAGTGACGCACCCGACCTCGGAGGAGTTGACCCTCGCCGGGCGCAGATGACCTACTGGGCACTGGGAAGTCGGGAGATGGTCGGAGTTGAGATGTTAGTCAACGTGGACAAAATTCCGTCAAAAGGTGCGTACTTTTTATTCGCCGCAGTAAAGGTTCGTAACTGTCATGGCGGTCCGGGGCGAGCTATTATCTTGTATTAAATGATGAATAGTCATTACGGACTAAACTTAGAGTCTAAAAAACTTGGCCCATTCTAGATGAAGAACTTCGGTCGTGCGGTTGGCTCAAGCGCAAAAGGCTGTCGAAAAGGGTCGGTGATGAGAAACATTATGAAACTCCTTCCCATAAATTGCGTATGGGCACTGCAAACAACCCATCTCCAAATGTGGTTGTTACTTCGCCATCGTACAGAACAACCCCTCCGGTAAAGCGGTTTCCTGCGCATTCCTTCAATTTTCGCAATCTGCGAAAATCCTTTGCCGTGACCGTAGCCGCGGCTTTCACCTCAACACCCGCCACACACTGACCATTGCCTTCCATTACGATGTCAACCTCCACACCATCTTTGTCTCGGAAGTGATGAAAAATTACGGGTTCACTGCGCCAGCTCGCCTGACGGCGCAGTTCCTGAAAAATGAAAGTTTCCAGAAGTTGCCCCAGCAAGGTGCGATCCGTCCATAAGGCTGCGGCATCCACACCCAGCAAAGAGCAAGCGAGCCCTGTATCCCCTAAGTGTAGCTTAGGGGTTTTAATAAGCCTGATCAAACGATTGTTATGCCAGGGTGGCAACTCTTCCAGCAAAAACACCCGGGCCAGCAAAGTCACATAATCGCGGATTGTCGGGCGGCTTAATTGGAAAGGCGATGACAGTTCCGCCACATTGAGCAACCGCGCAGTTTGTCCGGCCGCCATTGTAAGCAAACGAGGTAGCACTTGCAGCGAGCTGATGCAGGCCATGTCTCGAACATCGTGCTGCACCATTGTTTCAATATAATCACGATACCAAATAGCACGGCGACTGGGAGACGGTCGGGCAAGCGCAGCAGGATAACCACCTGCCGTAATCCTGTCGGCGAGATCCCTGCCCAATCGTCCTTGATGTTTCGCCTTGAAGCCATCGCCAAACAAGGCATCCAGAAAATTGGACTGCCTTGCTGTCAGCTAAGACTGCGCCAGCGGGTGCAGACGCAAAATCTCTAGCCGCCCTGTCAGCTAGTCTGCCAACCGTGGCAGCAAAAGTACATTAGCAGAACCGGTCAGAATGAACCGTCCCGGTCGTCGGTCACGATCTATCGCAACTTTCAGCGCAGTAAACAATTTAGGAACCCGCTGCACCTCATCCAACACCACCTTATCCGGCAAATCGGCAACAAAGCCCACTGGGTCGGCTTCAATCGATGCACGCAATACATCATCGTCAAAACTGATATAGGAATAGCCAGCCGCATCCCCCACAGAACGGGCTAGAGTAGTTTTGCCGCATTGGCGGGGACCGTGAATCAGCACTGCGGGCGTATCTTGCAACGCCTCGTTTAAGAGGGGGCGTCCGAAACGGGGATGAAAAATAGATTTACTCATAGCGTCTAATTGTAACCTTTTATACCGTCCAATTGAAATGTTTTTTAACGGCTAAATGAAACAACTTGGCTTTTCCTACAAAATATGGTCTAAGCCAAGAAAAGTAGAGTGTGTTTTAAGTTCATAATAAATAGCGAAAGATATCCATTAAAAAACGAATTGTAAAGTAATCAGATGTCCCCGACAAGAGTCGATAATATTACAAATTTAGCCGAAATACTAATGAAATTAATCAAAGTGATGCAAAAACCGATGCGCCCAAAACGGTAAGCTATTTAAAACAGAAAAACTGGGCAACACCATCGCCAGCAAACTGGGCTTCTGAAACGGTAACGAATTGTGCCGCCCTGCCCTCCTGCGCAGAGATACTTGGCATCTTTTAGGAAGGCACCTAACCCCGTTAACATTACCTAATTCTTGATTGATTAAACGAGCGAGCGTTCCGTTTTACACCAACACTCATAGTTCTGGTGTAAAGCTTCTTGAATTTCCCCATCCGACCGCACTAGCTTTTAACTTAGCTTACTTCTTGGAAGAAGAACCTGATCTTGAAGATGAGGAAGAGGATGATGATCCCTGAGATGATGAATTATAAGGCCTAGAACCCGAAGGCGTGGTCGAAGAGCTTCCTGACCTTGAATAAGGGGTCGAAGGATAGGTTGTCCCTGGGTTTGTGATTTTTTCGTTGGTCATGATTCCACTACCAAATTTTTGAGTCCTGCTCGAAGAACCATCAGATCGGTTCGTGATGGTGCCATCTCCGAATTTTTGGGTGGTGCCGGTTACAGATTTACCGCTCTTAAACTGATCAGTGGTCATTACGCCGCTGCCAAATTTTTGGTTTCGTGAAGTTGTGCCATCAGACCAGCTAGTGATGGTGCCATCCCCGAACTTCTGGGTTACCCCGGTAATTGTTTTGCCGGCTTTATCTTTTTCGGTGGTGATAAATCCATCGCCGAATTTTTGAGTTCTGCTGGATGTGCCATCAGATCGGTTGGTGATGGTGCCATCGCCAAATTTTTGAGTGGTGCTCGATCTGGTTTCTGTTTGAGGTTCAGCAGCCAGCAGAATGGTTCCCGTTAGGCAGGAAACAAAAGCTGCAAACATCGAAAATCGGATCATGGCGAACCCTTTCAACAAAAACCTTAATAAACATTACAGAAATCTATATTACCATAAAAATGTGCTTTCTACATCTTAAACGCCCAATTCCTGCGATTTATCTTAGCCTCTAATTAGTCCTGAATGGCTCATATTTCAGCCCTAAATCTTAACTTTAATTATTTGGAATATTCCATGATTCGGACTAAATGTTTTTGCCATTCAAACGAATGAAACAATATGGAAACCAAAATTAAGATTTAGTGACACTTCTTAATTATTCACTAACCACCTTAGGGGGATTTATGAAAGCAATTTTTGATTGTTCTTATTGTGATTCTGTCTGGAATATCATTGCGAATTTAAATAATGAACAAGAATCAATGAAAGAAATCAACGCGCCCAAAGCCTATACCGAAGATCCAGTTGGTTATTGTGAAACCCTAGGTATCATATCAACCAAACAGATCCGTAGGATCATTGCCAAGTTTAACCGGAGGATGGCTCTGCTGAATCTTATCTCTGCATGTAAACGCAATCCTTTGGAAACCGCACTTGTTTATTCAAACCGGTCACCAGAAATCAGGATTTCTGTTTTCTGGGCTTTGGCTTTTCAAAAGCGGGCGGTTGCGCGCCATTAGTGCTAATAAGAACACCTGGGGCAAGAAGAACACCAGCAATAACGCCTAAAGCTTCAGCAGCTTTGTTTTGCTGATCATTAAGGAGAATTGAAGGCCCCGTTAAAGAATCATCTAGGGCGGTTCGATTCACAGAGTTGAAGATTTCCTCAAAACATTGGGGGATTTTATCATTGATTGCAGTATGTTCACCGAAGCAATTTTCTTCAGTAGCGCCTTCATTTTTGTTTTGCTGAACTAAATTTGCAATCACAAACTTAAAGGAAGGGACTTTAGCATCCACTTTGTTTTTAGCGGGTTGGTTAGCAGGCAAATTTTTAACCAGCTTCGACATTATAATATCTGCCAGAATATCGCCAGTCTTTAAAAGGGTCGCTTTGGCATCTTCAAGTAAAGATTTTTTGGTTTTTACAAGAAGGTTTTCAACTGCGTTTTCAAATTCGGAAGGAACCAAAGCTGGCAAAACTTTATCAAAGATATTTGCAATTTCAGAAACCACTTGATTCTCTGCATCCAAAGTGCTGAATACCGCCTGATTGAAGCCTTTGTACGCTTCTGCAAAGGTAATCATAACAAACGACCCACTTGTTTTAAAATCATCTGAACCACTGAGATCAAGATCGCCAGCCGGGGCATCGCCGCCCAAATCTTTTGCAAGTTGCTGTTCATCCAAAGTGGCCGCTGTACTACCAAGGCCTAATGCCAATGAAGCGAGGTTGGCAAGACTGGCTGCAGATGACGCTGAGCCTGCGCCCGACGCAGTGGCAGACTGGGTAAGTGCATTCGCCAAAGCGGCCAAGCTGGTTAACCCGGTTGCAGCGGATGCGGTAGAAGATGCACTAGTAGAAGAAGTTGATGCTGAAGCCGAGGATTCACTACCATTGCCTTTATCATTGCCTTTATCATTGCCTTTGTCTTTACTTCCAAAATCAAGGACTAAGTTCAAACCTGTTTTAGGAACATTAGTAGCAGCAATACCCCCGCCACTTTGGCCCCCTACTGTTGGATAAATGGGTACCCCATTTGCGCCAACCATGGCTACACCAGCAAGAACTGCACTGCTACCGACGCCGGTCAGTTGTAATTTATATTGCCCAGCGCCAGCGCCTGGGATAACCACAAGGTCCAAGGCGCTTTTGCTGGAAAGACTAGCGGAAGGATTGGAATTCGTGGTATTACCGCCCTGAGAACCGACAGTGCCACCGCTACCGGTTAGGTTAAAATCAACAGGGTCCAAGAAGGCAACTAAACCTGTAAACCCAGGAATAAGCCTAAGAATCGCTGCTAGCAAACGATCCATAACTAACTTGCTAGTACCATTTATATCTGCATCACGCTTAGCTTCAGCAACGATTTGAGCAAAATCTTGATTTAACTCATCTGCGGCACGAACAATAACTGAGGCATCTGTTGGGCGGACGGTATTAGTTGCAATCACAGTATTTACTGAAAGGGAATAGGCGCCAACGGTGCTATTATTTCCAGATATCTCAATGTAAAAATTCTCGGATGCGGATACTAGGAAAGTAAGATTAACAACCCCGCCCAGAGCACTACCATTTACACTTCCAACTTGAATGTTTTCTCCATTGCGAGTAACGAAAGCCCTGATGTTGCCTTGCAAATTTGCATCTGGAGTCAACAACAAAGTTATATTGCCAGTAAGATCTGCAACACTATGAAAGACATCGACATCGCCAGCAAATTGGATTCCAGCATTTGAATTTGAAATAGAATAGTGGTGCGTAGCATCAAGGAGGAAGGAGGATGCATCATCAATAGTGCCACCAAAATCATCAGCTTTGGCTGCACCAAGATAAACCACCTCAAATTTGTAAGCGCCTTTGCTTTCGCCATAGCCAGCAACTCGTACATAAACAATTTCACCAGCAGTTAAGTTTAATGAAAGGGAACTATTCTTGTTTATCGGGGCAATAGAGATATCATCATTTTCGCCCAATAATTGACCATTTCCAGAATAAACGGCAATTGTGGTATCAAGGCCATTAGACGCAGGGTCTGCGGAAACCCTGAACTCATATCTACCAGGCCTTTGCCCGCCCGTAGCAACTCTATAAAAATCAACATCGCCATTGCTTCCGATGGAACCATTTGGGGTGCCAACCGTGGTGCCAATCGTAGTGTTTGGGGTGGAGGTGGTGGAAATAGGAAGGTTGGTTGCAAGGGCGATGGTGTTGCCCACGGTGTCTGTAACTGAAGTTACCGCAAGGTTATAATCCCCCGTGGTACCCGCAGCACCTGAAACCATGAAGTAATACTCAGCTTTATCGATCACCTGCATGCTAATTCTACTATTGGTACTCGTCTCACCTGGGGAGGAAATATCGTCATTGTAAGCAAGTAGAATGTTCCCGGTGGAATCATAAACAAAAAGGTAAGAGTTAAGAGCACTATTATTTGTTGAAGTAACATTGATGGTGATGGAACCATCGGCGGTTGCTGTAAAAGAAAACACATCCTTATCTGTTGCAGAATTAATGGTTCCTGATGTGGTAGCGGCGTTGCTTGAAACAACCATTCTGGTTGCACTTTCACCGGCTTGGTTGGCATGATCATCTGCTGAAATAGAAGCAGAAATCGTGTAAGCCCCCGTACTGAATCCGAAACCCGAGGATTGGAGGTAATAAGTGTGCCCATTTACGACATTGGTTGAGATTAAACTGTTTAAATAAGAACCACTATTATCATCCTCTAGGATAAGTACTTTGTCTGAATTATAAAGATAAAGATAAGTGTCGAGGCCACTGCCAACCCCTGCAGCTAATGAAATGGTAAGTATGCCACTCGATAACGCAGTAATGCTAAAGAAATCTTGATCGCCAGCACTTGAAATATTGCCGGTTCTAGGCACATCAACACTAAGGGCTGTGGTATTGGTGATATCAGATCCAGCGCCATCATTTTCAGCAACTGTAGGGGTGAGGTCTGTCACTGAAATATCAAATTGGCCGGTTGTTCCAAAATATCCTTTAACTTGGATGTAATAAACACCCTTTTTACTTACCTGAAAAACCACTGAACTATCAGAGGAAGGCCCTGAATTATCGTTGGAAGCTATAACATTACCCGAAGCATCCAAAATGGAAATGATGGTGTCGAGATTACTACCAACGGCCTTGGAAACAGAAACTTGTATTGGCCCACTTCGATTAGCTGTGAAGCTAAATACATCAACATCAGTGGCAGATTCGATAACCATTTGGGCGTTTGTCAACGACCCAGAATTGGTGCCTGAAGAAAGGGTTATGATTCCCACGGATGGGGATGAAGTAGGGTTGAAAACATTGGCATAATAATCTTTAAAGCCTGCAGGTTTTGTCACTTGAAGCCTGTAATCACCTGTTAATCCCGCACCTGAAACACGGATATAAACTTGTTGTCCAACTGTAAGTAAAGGTAGAGCAAATGCTGAATCACCCGCATTGGCACTGGAAAACGCTAGTAAGGTTGTACCATCTCTTCCAATAACTTCTATAACAGGGGGCAGAGTTAAGCCCTTTGTGGCGGCCACCACAATTTCGTATACCCCTTCCACATCGGCAGTGAAACGGAACACATCAATATCGGTAGCTGAATCTATTCTCCTGTTTTGAGTTGCAATATTACTGGCAAATGAAAGAAGGGTTGCGGAGGTATCGAGCAAGTTCCCTACATCGTCCCCTACAATATTTCGAACGCTTGCTAACACTAGGAAATCCTCAGTGCCTGATCTGTATGTTACCTTAATGTAGTAATCATTACCTGAAACCACAGAAACATTCACCAAACTGTTTAGCCCAAGAAGACCACTATCATCATCTTCCGCTACAAGGTTTCTACTGGAATCATAAATCCGTATGTAAGTATCTGCGTTACTATTACCATTATCCGAGGTGGCGAAATTAGCCACGCCCGTCGCTGTTGCTGTGTACTTATAATAATCTGCCCCCCCAGCAATTGAAATATTACCTATTTTTGGTGATGCTTTTGTAAAAACGATGGCAGTGTCAAAAGATGAGCCAGGAACAAGCGTAATGGCAGTTGCAGAAACCTGATAAGCCCCGGTTCCAGATTTTAAAACTGTTGCCTTTATGTAGTAAATGCTATGAAGTGTTACAGAAACGCTGGCCAAACTGTTCAAGGTTCCATTGATATCGTCATTTTGTGTAATAAGTACTTTGTCAGAATTGTAAATCGTCAGGAGGGTATCAACCCCACTGTTGTTAATGGCGGTCATTGCGAAATTGATCCCGCCCGTCGCTGTTGCTGTGTACTTATAATAATCTGTCTCCCCAGCAATCGAAATATTACCGATAATTGGTGTAGTAGTTGTAAGATTAATGGCAGTTTCGAAAGAGGAGCCAGGAACAAGCGTAAGGGCGGTAGCCGAAATCTTATAGGCCCCGGTTCCAGATCCTAAAACTGTTGCCTTAATGTAATAAATATTATCAAGTGTTACAGAAACGCTGGCCAAACTATTTAACCCAAAATCACTATCGTCATTTTGTGTAATAAGTACTTTGTCCGAATTGTAAATCGTCAGGTAGGTATCAACCCCACAGCTGTTAATGGCGGTCATTGCGAAATTAACTACGCCCGTTGCTGTTGCTGTGTACTTATAATAATTTGCCCCCCCAGCAATCGAAATATTACCGATAATTGGTGTAGTAGTTGTAAGATCGATGGCAGTATTGAAGCTTTTGACATTCGGGCCTGCTGGAAAAGCGTAAAGGCCACCATAGGTGGTGAAGGGAGTAGTATGACCCGCATTATAGTAGACCGTAGCAGAATCATCAAAGAATACATTGAGGCCAAGTGATGGCGGGGAACCTTTTAAATTAATAGTATTTAAACTGGGACATCTAAAAAAACTATAATCGCCAATTGAGGTAACACTGCTCGGTATAGTGACACTCGTCAGACTAGCACAACTTCCAAAAGCATAGGTGCCGATTGAGGTAACGCCATTTCCGATGGTTACACTTGTCAATTTCGTAAAGTTATAAAAGGCATAATCACCGATTGAGGTCACGCCATTTCCGATAACTACACTTGTTAATCCTGTACAACCTTCAAATGCTGTTGGGCCAAGTGTTGTAACACTGTCAGGTATTGTGATGCTCGTAAGACTGGCACAACTTCCAAAAGCATAGTCACCGATTGAAGCAACTTTTGACCCGAAGGTTACGGTTGTTAAATTCGTAAAGGCATAAAAGGCATAGTTGCTGATTGCGGTGACGCCATTTCCGATAACTACGCTTATTAATCCTGTACAACCTTCAAATGCATTTCCGTCAAGTGTTGTAACACTGTCAGGTATTATGATACTGGTAAGTTTGGAACAATTTCCAAATGCAAGGTATCCGATTGAGGTAACGCCATTTCCGATGGTTACACTTGTCAAATTCGTAAAGCCATAAAAGGCATAGACGCCGATTGAGGTAACGCCATTTCCGATAACTACGCTTGTTAATCCTGTACAACCATTAAATACCCTTTCGCCAAGTGTTGTAACACTGTCAGGTATCGTAATGCTGGTGAGATTAGAGCACTCATAAAATGCATAAGTACCGATTGAGCTAACGCTATTTCCGATGGTTACGCTTGTCAAATTCGCAAACCTATAAAAGGCATAGTCGCCGATTGAGGTAACGCCATTTCCGATAACTACGCTTGTTAATCCTGTACAACCATTAAATACCCTTTCGCCAAGTGTTGTAACACTGTCAGGTATTATTAAGCTGATTAAGCTACTGCAACCATAAAATGCATAATCACCGATTGAGGTAACGCCATTTCCGATAACTACGCTTGTCAAATTCGTAAAGCCATTAAACGCATAGGAGGCAATTGAGGTGACGCCATTTCCGATAACTACGCTTGTTAATTTTGTACAACCTTCAAATACACTTTCGCCAAGAGTAGTCACGCTGTCAGGTATTGTGATGCTGGTCAAGGTCCTGCAACCATAAAAGGCATTATCACCGATTGAGGTCACTTTTGAACCATTTGCGAAGGTTATGCTTGTCAAACCACTACAACCATTAAATGCATTTTCGTTAAGAGTAGTCACGCTGTCAGGTATTGTGATGCTGGTCAAGTTGGTACAAAATCCAAATGCAAGGTATCCGATTGAGGTAACGCCATTTCCGATGGTTACGGTTGTTAAATTCGTAAAGCCATTAAACGCATAGGAGGCAATTGAGGTGACGCCATTTCCGATAACTATGCTTGTTAATCTTGTACAACCTTCAAATACACTTTCGCCAAGAGTAGTCACGCTGTCAGGTATTGTGATGCTGGTCAAGGTACTGCAACCATAAAAGGCATTATCACCGATTGAGGTCACTTTTGAACCAGTTGCGAAGGTTACGCTTGTCAAACCACTAAGGCCATAAAAAGCTCGATCGCCGATGCTGGTGATTCCGCTGCCAATAGTGATACTTGTTAAACTAGTACAACTTGAAAATATATTTCCGCCAAGTGTTGTAACACTGTCAGGTATTGTGATGCTGGTCAAGTTACTGCAACCACAAAACGCCCAGTCACCGATGCTGGTGATTCCGCTGCCTATAGTGATACTTGTTAAACTAGTACAACTTGAAAATACATTTCCGCCAAGTGTTGTAACACTGTCAGGTATTGTGATGCTGGTCAAGTTACTGCAACCACCAAACGCCCAGTCACCGATGCTGGTGATGCCGCTGCCTAAAGTGATACTTGTTAAACTAGTACAGCCATTAAATACCCTTTCGCCAAGTGTTGTGACGCTGTCAGGCATTGTGATGCTGGTCAAGTTTCTGCAAGCACCAAACGCCCAGTCACCGATGCTGGTGATGCCGCTGCCTAAAGTGATACTCGTCAATCCAGTACAACTATAAAATGAGGCATACCCAATGCTGGTGATTCCGCTACCTAAGGTGATACTGGTCAATCCAGTACACGCTTCAAACGCATCGAACCCGATGCTGGTGACGCTGTCAGGTATTGTGATGCTAGTCAATCCAGTACACCCATAAAACGCCCAATCCCCGATGCGGGGCATTCCGATGCCTAAGGTGATATTCGTCAATCCAGTACAACTAAAAAATGAGGCACACCCTATGCTGGTGACACTGTCAGGTATTGTGATGCTGGTCAAGTTACTGCAACCACCAAACGCCCAGTCACCGATGCTGGTGATGCCGCTGCCTAAAGTGATACTCGTCAATCCAGTACAACTATAAAATGAGCCATACCCGATGCTGGCGACATTGTTCGGTATAGTGATACTAGTCAATCCAGTACACCCAACAAACGCATAATCCCCGATGCTGGTGATTCCGCTGCCTAAAGTGATATTCGTCAATCCAGTACAACAATAAAACGCCCCGTCACCGATGCTGGTGATGCTGTCAGGTATTGTGATGCTAGTCAATCCAGTACACCAATAAAACGCATTGTTCCCGATGCTGGTGACACTGTTCGGTATAGTGATACTAGCCAATCCCCTACAACCACCAAACGCCTTGTCACCGATGCTGGTGATTCCGCTACCTAAGGTGATACTAGTCAATCTATGACAACTATAAAATGCATCGAGCCCAATGCTGGTGACACTGTTCGGTATAGTGATACTAGTCAAACTGCTGCAACTATCAAACGCATTGTTCCCGATGCTGGTGATTCTGCTGCCTAAAGTAATATTACACAAACCCCAGCAACCATCAAACGCATTGTTACCGATGCTGGTGACGCTGTTCGGTATCGTGATACTCGTCAACCATGTATAATAAAACGCCCCGTCGCCAATGCTGGTTACTGGCAGTCCACCGATAGTCAATGGAATGTTTACTAACCAATCAGTACCCGTATACCCGGTGATGGTGATAGTGCTATTGCTTGTCGAAAAGTTAAATTCAGTAATTGCTGCGACATTTACCGTCACTTGCACTGGGGTGGCAGAAGACAACAAGCCATCGAAAGCTTTTACGGCAAAAGCATTGAGCATACTACCAAAATTTGAAGCAGTGTAGACCAGGCTTTCGCCTGCCGAAAGAAGTGTGATGCCTGCAACAACAGCCACGCCGTTCTTGGTTAGTGTTCCGCTGTTGACAGACTCAATACGAAAGGAAATCGCATTCCCTTCTGTATCTGCTTCGTTTGCTGCTGCTACCAGGGTTGCGTAAGTGATGGTGTAGGGGATGCCTTCGCTTGCACCTGTAAGGGTACTAATGGTAGTAAGGGTAGGTGCGGTGTTGTTTAAAACGGCTGGAAGGCCCTCATAGGGTGAAGTCCAACCAGTGGCGCCGGTAAGGTAGTAGACCTTGGCTTCGGCATTCACACCTAAAAAGACATCGCTAGGTTCACCACCATTAGCTATTGATGGAGGTGAACCTTCAAAGTTAATACTCGTCAAGCTACTACAATTCTTAAACACACGAAACCCGATGGTTGTAACGCTGCTAGGTATCGTGATGCTGGTCAAGCTTCTGCAATTATTAAACACATCATTAGCGAGACTAGTAACGCTGTTCGGTATCGTGAGGGAACCAGTTTTGCCTTCTGGGCATCTCAGGATGGTAGTTTGAGTTTTGTCATATAAGACACCATCTAAACTGCTGTAAGTCGCATTGCTTGCATCCACGGTGATGCTTGTCAAGCCACCACAACCAAAAAACGCTTGTTCCGAGATACGAGTACCGCTACCAGGTATCGTGAGGGAGCCAGTTTTGCCTTCTGGGCATCTCAGGATGGTAGTTTGAGTTTTGTCATATAAGACACCATCTAAACTGCTGTAAGTTGCATTACTTGCATCCACGGTGATGCTCGTCAAGTCGTAGCAATAAACAAACGCCCAGTCACCGATGCTGGTGACGCTGTTCGGTATCGTGATACTCGTCAACCTTATATTATAAAACGCCCCGCCGCCAATGCTGGTTACTGGCAGTCCACCGATAGTCGATGGAATGTTTACTAACCAATCAGTACCCGTATACCCGGTGATGGTGATAGTGCTATTGCTTGTCGAAAAATTAAATTCAGTAATTGCTGCGACATTTAACGTCACTTGCACCGCAGTGGCTGAAGACAACAAGCCATCGAAAGCTTTTACGGCAAAAGCATTAAGCGTACTACCAAAATTTGAAGCAGTGTAGATCAGGCTTTCGCCTGCCGAAAGAAGTGTGATGCCTGCAACAACAGCCACGCCGTTCTTGGTTAGTGTTCCGCTGTTGACAGACTCAATACGAAAGGAAATCGCATTCCCTTCTGTATCTGCTTCGTTT
>Ga0194045_1000377_pt1 | contig 14591 bp, 9 predicted proteins | sample JunL6211m_MetaG_FD_161686 | JGI IMG/M metagenome (GOLD analysis project Ga0194045, IMG submission 161686) | Anoxic zone freshwater microbial communities from boreal shield lake in IISD Experimental Lakes Area, Ontario, Canada - Jun2016-L626-11m | ecosystem: Environmental > Aquatic > Freshwater >...
TACGTGCCTATGCTGGCTGCAAGCTTGATCCTGGCAAACGCGTGCGTTTGCCTTGCTCAACAGCCATCCGGTTATCAGCCTTACACTCCGACCGTTGTCGGTGGCTTGCCTCCCAGTTCGAAAGGCTTAGAGCAGCCTGTTTTTGTAGCCGATCGAACATTTGAACCATCGCTTTCTAACGAAAGCAACCTGGACGCGGTACCGACGACTCAGCAGCAAATGACGTTGTTCGAAGCTGGCATGTTGGTAGCAGCGGTGGGGGAAGAGCGAGTCACGGTTGGGGATCTTATTCCGGCGGATAAGTTGACATCGAAAATGATGGAAAACCCTCAGTTCGAGATGATGTTGCGGAAAGAGCTGGTGGAAGCGGTCACACGCAAGGCTCTTGCTCAACGCTTCGTCAACGACAAAGTTGCGGGTAAACCGCCGAAGGAGCGAGCCCAAGCAAGAAAGCAGATCGAGACGCAGACCAGAAAAATTTTCCACGAAAAGTGGGTACCCATGCAAATGGAGAAAATGAAAATCGAGTCCGCGCTCGAATTCGAAGAGAAGCTCGCAACGGCTGGTAAAACGCTGGAATCGATGAAACGGGACTTTGCAGAATCGACCTGGGCGCAGGAGCATATTCGCGAGAACGTCAAAGAGAATCCAGTTTTAAACCTATTCGAATTGCAAGACTACTACAACGATCACCTCGACACATTTAAGCGTCCGGCGCGAGCTAGGTTTCAGATGCTCTCAGCCATTTTTGATAAATATTCCAACAAGCAGGCGGCCGATCAAGCCATTCGGGCAATGGGCGACGAGGTCTACTTCGGGGGGGCTCCGTTCGAAGCCGTTGCGAAACGGAAGTCGACGGACTTCAAAGCTTCGGAGGGAGGCCAATTTGACTGGACAACTCAAGGCGCGTTGAAAAGCGCAGTCATCGATAAAGCAATCTTCGAGAACCCGTTGCGTCGTTTGAGCGAAATCCTTACCGACGAAGACGGCTATCACATTGTCGAAGTGCTTGAACGCCAACCCGCATCCGTTCAATCGTTTGCCGAAGCACAAGCCGAAATTCGCAAACTTCTCACGAAGCAAACGTCCACCAAGCTTCGAACAGAATTCATGAAGAAAGTTCGAGCAGAAACGCCCGTTTTCACCAAATGGCCAGAAGACATTCCGGGCTCCAAGGACCTTTCGCTGCTAACGCAATAGTGATCGTCAAAGAGTCTCGCCATACCTATGTTCGCTTTATACTGTTCGCAAAAAGCTTTTCCAGCATGGTGCCTCCGACGCATCTGTTTGATTGTTTTGGTTTTGATTTCGCCGAGCGGTTCGGTCCATGGAACGGATGCGGTCTGTAAAGTCGCCGATGGCGAATTGAGATCCTGCCAAATTGTGACCGTCGATCAGGCTTGGGCTGTTGGCGATCGTGGTTTGATTCTCGCTACTCGCGATGCGGGCAAGACCTGGACCGTTCAGCATCAACGCTCGGAGGCAATTCACTATTCGGTTTGCTTTGCTAACGACAAAAAAGGCTGGGTATTTGGCGGAACCATCGAGCCGTACTCTCATCGGAGCCGCGGCATCGTTTTGACCACAATCGATGGTGGTCGCAATTGGCAACAGGTGCCTTGCCAACTCCCGAGATTGACTGGCTCGCAATGGCTTGGGAACGATCACCTACTGGCTTGGGGCGACTGGTCAGATCTCTATCAGTCGGCCTTGTTTGAAAGCATCGATGGCGGTGAAACGTGGAATGCACGCCCGACCCCATGTAGCCACGTCCAATCGGCGGCCATTGGCCCCAGTGGAGCGTTGGTTTTGCTGGACCGATCTGGCAAGATCCATAAAACGCTTGATGGTTTGGTGTTTGAAACCGTGCACATAAGCGTGACCCCCTTCGAGCCACTTCGCTTCTGTAAACAAATCAATGGCACTTGGTGGCTAGGGGGTGATGCAGGTCAACTCTATCGATCCATGGATGCATCTCAATGGAAACGGATCGCTCTACCCGGAAACGCGTCGGACCAAGCATTGTTTTCACTCAAAGACATTGCAGGCTTTGGAAATCGCGTTTGGGTTGTTGGGCAACCCGGGAACGTTGTGTGGTCGTCGGAGGACTTGGGCGATCATTGGGTCGTTCGTTCAACAGGCAATACCACCACCAATAATTCAATCTCCGCCTTGAACGCAGACGTCCTACAAATATGCGGGCCCCTTGCAACGATCCGAACCAGTCGCAATGGTGGCAAAGCTTGGTGGGCTCAGCACCAGTCGGGAACACGCAATGCCATCTTAAATGTAGCAAGCACAAGCTCAAGTATCGCCTGGGATTTATTGGCTCACGTAACTCTCGATTCGAATCGCCATGCTGGTGCTTTCGTGTTGCATGACCAGTGCTTCGACGAGAGAACTGCTGGCCGTCCTGAGTTGGCATCGCGAGTCGAGATCGCGGGGAAAACGATTGGGCTTAGCCAAGCAAATGTCCAAACGAATATGCCCGTAGGAAACCTCTATTCCGGCGTCCGCCCAAGCGATCTCGAATACTATGGCCGCCAAGCAACCTCAATAAATTCCGTATCAGAAAATTCGCTGATTGTCCGTCGCGTTGCGCTCGAGATTCGTTCGGTGCAACCAGACGTTTTGGTTAGGAATTGCGATGAAACCGGCAATGCATTGGAAGTCAAGTCTGCCCAAGCCGTTGTGATCGCCGCTCGGTTGGCTGGGCAAAAGGACTTCCGCATTTTCTCCGAGGCAAGCGGCATTGCCGAAGAGTCTTGGTCACCCAAACGCATCCTGGTTCGAGGAACAAGGAAAGGATTATCGTTCTCCCATTCCATGCTTCTCAAGTCGAACCTGTTTCTAGGAAGTTCGATTGCGTCGATCCGACCTTTGATCGAATATCCGGGTTCTGTCAGTCTACCGGATCAACGTTTTTCCTATCGAATTCTCGGTGCACGGACCAGTGCGTTGCGCGATCCATTTGAAGGAGTGCTTCTGGACCCATCGACCCAAATGATCGAACGCACCAAAATCGCGATTCGAACACCCGCCCTAATGGCAACCAATAAACTGCTGGACTGGAAACAGGTCTTAGAATCGGAGCACGCCAATCCATTAACTCAAGATCGCGTGTGGGAAAGCAATCTCAAAGCTACGGCCAAAGAAGTATACCCAGAAACGGCCTCTCCTATTTTAATGGATATCGCTGTTCAAAGCAGACGATCGGGCGATTGGCAACGATGGTACTCGGCATTGGAATTCTTGATTGAACGCGATAGAGCCTCTCCTATGGGCGAAGCAGCGTTCTGGGAGCTCATGATGCATACTGGTAGCGTTGAAGTCCGGCGCGTTATCGAATCTCAGATTAAACTCGTGGAAGAACGCTATAGCCACGAACAAAACGGAACGGTCGCTGCGGCTCAACAAGCATCTCCGTTTGCGAAGCCTCCTCGCGAAGCCTCCTCGGACGTTCAACAGGTTTCGTTTTCAAGCGCCGTGCGGCGTATTCCCATTGCAACCAATCGGGATCTATCCGAGTTTTCCCGCATTTTGTCTCGATGGCCAGACTCATTTGCGTCCCGACGACGCGAGCCGCGATGGGGATGGCTCATCGCGGCTCGCTATCGAACCATGCAACAACTCCATGATCGTCCGATTGGGGCAATCAATCTGAACCGCAACCCTTCCGAATTTTGGCCAATCTTGTCTAACCAGGTCACATCGTGGACGCGAGTCGCGGAAGCAGAACGTTCGCTAAGCAAAACTAACGAACTAAAGGGTGCACCGATGCCAATGCAATCCATAGCCAAGCCGATCGCTCGCTTGGCCTGGGTAGATAAACCCCCGTTTCTAGACGGAAAAGACGACGAAATTTTCTGGTCGACTGCAACGGAGTTTGAGCTGAGAGATCCATGGACACAAACGACGGGCAACCGGACGACCATTCGATTTGCCAGAGACAACGATTATCTGTACTTGTTTAGCCGGTCGCCTCTCATCAAGTCAGCCAATGTTCAGCCGATCGCACTTCGAAAGGAAAAACGAAGAGACAGCATCACTCACGAAAGTGACCACTTCAAGCTGCGTCTAGATATAGATCGTGACTATGCAAGTTGGTTTGAGTTCAGTTGGTCGTCGTCGGGCGAAACAAGCGATGCATGTAATGACATGGCTTTTTGGAATCCGACTTGGCACATAGCAATGTCAAACGACAACTCATCTTGGGCGTCCGAAATCGCCATCCCTCTAGAAGAAATATTAGGACGCAATGAGACTCCTGACTTTCAAGGGGCCAATGAGGGTTGGGCCATGAATGTGGTGCGGTGCATTCCATCGGAGGCAACGCTTTCTCTTGACCCCTCGATCTCGGATCGAATGGCGAGTGACGATTGGATTCATCTCAATCCCAAACCGGCATCTGCCGATCGTGTTGAGACACCGAGCCAATCGAATCGCAAATGACCTGCGATTCCTTGCTGGCACGTTGGATACCTCAGGTGCAGTCCGATCTGCCGAACGCCTTAGAGGGAAGCGTTGGAAGCTTGTGACGAATCACCTATCCCGGTCGAGAGACGCGGCGCGTATTTCTCCTGCTTCCTCGCGCATTCAATGCACAGTGTTGCGTAGGGTACAGCCTGCAAGCGGGCTAAGGGAATTGCTTTGTTGCAATTCTCGCAATCGCCGTAATGTCCACTTCGAAGTCGATTCAAAGCGTCCTCAATTTGTGAAAGCTCCCGGCTTTCGACCTCAACCAACTGGCTGCTAATTTCATCTTGAGCCGTATCCATTGCGGCATCCATCACGTCCCCACCCTCTTGGGAAAAGGACTGAAGCATACTCAAGTCGCCGTCCAACGCTTTGCGAAGTGCTTCGCGACGAAGCAGCAATACGTCTCGTAACTTGTTCAGTGCTTCTTTTCTTGACATGGTTGCATTTCCACAGGGCTAAGACTAACGCTGCCCCCAATTGGAGGGTATCGAGCGCATGCAACTATAGTACGCAATCCGGCAAAGAGTGTTCGTTTTTTGCGCGTACCAACTCAAATTTCTTTGTTGAACAGGTAAACGCTCCACGGATTCCGCGCCGCAAAATATTGGCGCGAAAGGATTTGCGAAATTTTCTTTGATCGCTTGACTTGGAGATAAAATCTAGATTTTTCCCATAATTTGCTTCTGGATTCAAATGTCCAGTCCATTTAATTAGGCAAAATCCGAGGTTTTCGCATTTCCGCAATGGTTTGAAGGTTGAAAGGACGATACATGCAATTGGCGGCTCTTCCACGAATCACCGATTGTTTTACCAAAAACAAGTAAATGCACACTCAGATTCTAACCCTTCCAACCCAAAATCCGCACATCGGTCTCGATGCTGCGATCGGGCAAATAGACATGATCGGTGGGTCGGGTGAAGTCTTGCGATCTTGGCGGATTCAATCCCCAAAGTGTACATTGGGTTCCGGGCCTGAATGCTCCGTTCAAATGGATGCTAAAGTAGCCGCTCCGCTCCATGCAACCCTTGTTTTCGGCAAAAAACACACACTTTTAAGGGCCTTTGCACCAATCCGAATCGCGAATCGCAACGTTCGTGAATGGCTCATAGATCATCCGACCGAGATCTTGATCGGAGATTGTCGACTGGTCGTGCATCCATCGATTGCCGTAATGGCTACTCCCTATGCAATCGATCTATCGGCGAACTTGGCTTCTATCGAAAGACTTATCCTGTCGCTGCGAGAAGCGTTCGAGCGAGTCCAAGAATCGCTCGCAGTCGAATCGAAACAATCGCGGGAATCCATCGAAAGTGCCGTTTCGACCGAGATTGACGCGTTTGGCACCAAGTGGTTCTCATCCTTGAGTGGCCAAATCCAAAATCAGTCGGAAATTCAACAGTCTCTTTTTTCGGACCTATCCGAGCAATTCACGGGGCGATTGGGTGCCATCGACGAACAGCTCCATCGATTCACGGAAAGCAGTTGCCAGCACACGAACTCGCTCAACGCTCTACTAGAACAAGCCAGGGGTGTGCAATCCTCCATCGAAGCCCGGTTCCAATATGGCCTAGAGCCTGCAATCAGAGAACCATTCGATAAGGCTGGATTCCCGCCTAATCTCGAACCGTCTTTTGCACACTTTGCAGAATCAAGGGATGAGCGTGCTGAACAATCAGGTTATGCGCAAGCTGTTGACCCGATCTTCGGCAGGACAATTGAGAAAAACGCAATCGATGAAGACGATTTAAAACCAGTTCCGAGTGCGCTTCCCGCCTGGTTCATGAATGATGAAACCCAGCAAGAAGAGATCGTAACTCCCGAATCCGAGACTGAGGCGATCTCCATCGAGGAAAGGGTCATCGCCTACACACCCCCTCCGCACAATGAAAACCCTGGAACTGACGAAGAAGAATCGATAGAGGAGTACATGCAGCGACTGTTGCATCGGGTTCGGGGTAACGATCATTCGCCAGCTGCTCAACCTACCTTACCGCACACAAAAACGTCAAACGCAGCCAGGACTGCGGGTCCTGCCGCGTCTCGCAGTGTCCCTTCCGCGGGCGTTGTTTCCAGCGATGTCATTTCCACACGACTCGTCGCCGAGCCCCTGACAAACGAGTCCTATGTTCCGAGGCATCAAGCTCCAGAACATCGCGATGAATTGGACGCATTGCGCGAGTTGGCAAATTCAAACGCGCGCCGAGCTCTATCTCGAAGCGATAACCGAAGAATAAATTCCGCATTTTTCTTAAAACTTGCGGTAACCGGTGTGTCTGTATTCTCTGCAGTTGCAATTTTCTTGCTCAATGGCCTCGTTCTCAATATGTCGTTTGTGGGAATGATTGCCGCCGTCGTTGTCGCATTCCTTTGGGGATACGATTGCCTTACCCACTTCAAACAACTGCAAAACGACAGCCAAGAGATCCGGGATTCAACGCCCAGGACTGCCTCAATGAATGCGATTCAAATTGGCTCAACCGATGGGTTGGAAGATCGTTGGCGCCCCTCCGTTTCCTAGTTGTCGTACTTGCAACTATCGTCTAGATCGGTCAAAGTAACTCCATTCACACTTTTTGAGTCTTGGGGATAACCGATCATGACATTGAACTTTGGACCAAACGGACGTCTGACGCAAAATCCTAACGTAGACACGCGAATATTGCTTTTGCTAGCACTCGCTGCGACCCAAGCCCTCACCGGCTGTGGGCCGGCTGAACCGAAAGAAATTTCCGCCGAAACAAGTGGTTATCTTCCGTCCGACAAAACAAAGACATCAACACCGACGAAGGAACAAAAGCCTGCCGATGGAATTCCTATCGCGGATCAAGTTGGTCCTTCAGGAATTTCTATCGCGCCGGCGGTTCCAACGTATGAGCCTGGCAAACTGGATCCCCAGATTGCTGCCAAGGACTATATGAAACTCAAGCTTGGGGAACTGAAAGATTCCGCATCCTTGGTTCAGTTTCTGGAGAAAAGCACGCGTGCGATGCGAGAACTAATAGCCGATGGCCGTCGCAAGCTGGTGCCTATCGATGTGATGTTGGACCGTGGAATGGAACTTTCACGCATGAAGGTGCAAGCCTCAGATATGTTGGCTAAATTGGCGGTCACAGCGGACGAAAAAGTCGCTGCGACCCTCGGCAAATTGGAGTCTCTTGAGACCATGGCAAGCTTCGGAGACGTGGCTGCATCCGATGATTTGCGAGTCCTGGCCGAACAGGAATCAGGAAGTACCGACCCGCGTGTCGCGTCAAAAGCCAAGTCGATCTCGCTCAACTTATCGAACAGGGATTACGAGAATGGCACGGCCAAGGCTGACGACGTAATCAGGAATGCCGAAATTGTTCTAACCAGTGGCACACCGCTCAATCCCTCCATCCTGACCGCTGTCGCTCAAGCGATCGAAAACCTGGACCGACACGACGAGAAAGACCTTGCATTGCAGTTGGCAAAAAAGGTTGAGGAGGCTTTCCGCAACCATGACGAACCCCAACTCGCTCTGAATGCATGGCAGCTTCACGCGCAACGCACGACCGAGATGAAGGATATCGTTGGCCTGATCCAACCAGGCACCTCGGCCCCCATCGATCCCGCCCAAGCAAAAGAAACGATCAATGCGTTGATGAACAAGATTCCATCGCCATGGACTTCGTTCTTCCTTGTTCAGGCAGCGATTCAGCTTGAGTATTCAGATCAGCCACTCGTCGCCAAAGAAATGATTGATGTTGCCCAAACACAAATCGAAAACGTCAAAAATGGTGAAGCGCGGGCGGAATTGGCACTTAACTGTGAGCAGTTTCAAAAACGCCTTGGAATTACCAACAAACCGCTAGACCTGAGTGCGCTCGTCGACACGGAAGGCAAGCCGATCGATATGGAGAGCTATAAGGGCAAAGTTGTCTTGGTGGATTTTTGGGCTTCTTGGTGCGGTCCATGCATTCAAGAGATTCCAAACATCGAAAAAGTGTTTGCCACCAAAAACAAAGATGGCTTTGAAGTCATTAGCATCAACTTAGATGAAAACCGCGAGGATTTGGACGTGTTTCTGAAATCGAGAAAGCCTCTTTGGAAAACCTACGTTTCGAATTCAGATAAGCCCGAAGAGAGGGGTTTCCAAACTGCCATTGCAAAAGCGATTGGAATCTCCGCCATTCCATTTATCGCAATCATTGGCAAGGATGGGAATGTGGCAGGAATTCACGTCCGCGGGCCCAAGATCGAATCCAAAGTCGCCGAACTATTGGGTTTGTGAAAAACGAGCCAAGAGGCGCGTGCTAAGCACAGCGGTATGAGTCTTCGAGTGAAACAAACTGCTAGCTGAAGGGCGATAGCCCCGGTTCTCGACGAATGTCGAACAATTGGAAAACCGGGGCTATCGCTCAACGGCTAATTGGGTTGAAAAACAGTTGCGGCTGTGCTTACAGTTTCTTCTCAATGATCTTAGCCACAAGTTCCGGATTCTTGGCTTCTTTTAGATGGGCAATCTGATCCGCAGGTATGCCGATTTTTTCAAGGTGATTAAAAAGGCTATCCCAAACCTTTTCCTTCTTTTTTCCTTCGGTCAAATAGAGATCCGTCAGCAACTCTTGGGCTCGTTGGAGCGAGACGTTGTCTTGATTCTTGTAGTGATTGCGGATTATAGATTGTTGGTACCGCGTATAATTTTCCATTGCCATACTATCACCTCGAAGCCTTGAGTTCATCACCAGCCATTAGCACTCGTCACAAGACGACGAGTCATCGTGATTATAGTTATGAATCGGATCAACGCAGAGCGACCTTGAAAATAACTTCGCAGCTTCCTTTAAGGCGAGCGGCAGACTGTCAGCCTTTTCCCGATTCGGCCATTTGCAACAAGACTTTTTCGGCGGCCTCAATCGTAAAATCAATGTCCTCGGGGCGGTGGGTCCGTGAGAAGAATAACGCCTCAAATTGACTGCATGGCATGTACACCCCATGTTCGATCAATCCCCAAAAGTAACTCGCAAATCGCTGCCGATTCGATCGATTGGCGGTCGGCCAATCGGTTACCGGTGCGTCGTTGAAAAAAAGAGTCATCATGCTGCCCATGCGTTGCATCTGCGCTGGAAAACCGACTGAGTTCGCCGCATGGAGAAGCCCGCTAGCGAGTCTCGAAGCTTGAGATTCCAGGTATTCATACGGCGGATCATCTCGCAAAATCTCGAGTGTGGCCGCACCGGCTGCGGTCGCCAACGGGTTTCCAGCGAGCGTGCCTGCCTGATAAACTTTTCCGGCTGGCATGACATTGTCCATAATGTCCGCTTTGCCGCCGTATGCAGCCAATGGCAAGCCACCGCCAACTATCTTGCCCAACGTCGTTAAGTCCGGTTCGATTCCGAACAAGCTCTGAGCACCACCGTAAGCAACACGAAAGCCTGTCATCACTTCATCAAAGATGAGAACCGCACCGTACTTGGTAGTCTCATTGCGTAGCGATTTAAGAAACTCGTTGGTGGGCAAAACGGTTCCCATGTTCCCTACAATCGGTTCGAGAATAACGGCCGCTATTTCCTTGGGGTGCATTCGAAAGGCTTCGCTGACGGCACATGGATCGTTATAGTTCAATACAATCGTGTCCTTGGACGTACCGATCGTAACGCCGGGCGAGTCAGGCACTCCGAGGGTCGCTGCGGCGGAACCGGCTGATACCAGCAACGAGTCAACGTGGCCGTGGTAACAGCCTGAGAATTTAATGACCTTTTCGCGTCCTGTCGCGCCGCGAGCAACACGTATTGCGCTCATCGTGGCTTCGGTGCCGCTGTTCACCAATCGCACTCGCTCAACGCTTGGGACTGCCTGCATGATGAGTTCAGCAAGTCTTGACTCATTTTCGGTTGGCGCACCGAACGAGGTTCCTCGGGCGGCAGCTTGCTGGATCGCTTCGATGACTTGCGGATGTGCGTGGCCCAATATCATGGGCCCCCAAGATCCGATGTAATCGAGATACCGATTGTCATCTATGTCGTAGAGGAATTGGCCGGCCCCGCGGGCCATGAAAATCGGCTCCCCCCCCACCGCATGAAAAGCGCGGGCGGGTGAATTAACACCACCCGGAATCAGCCGCTTGGCTTTACTGAATGCATCGTGACTTCGCGTACGTGAACTGGTGGACATTGTCATACTACCAACCCATTACCATGTTGGATTCGATGATACGGCGGGCTTTTTCAAGGTCCGAGCCTGTCTCAGACATATAAAGCCGTATGGCTTGCAATTTGTCACCCGAAGACTTCGATAGACATTCTCGAGCGATCGAACAAATAGCAAGGCTTCGCCCAGTCGCACCCAAGGCCGCTTTGGAAATGACCCAGGAATCACGAGGGCGCTTCGTGATTCGCGCGATTTGGTCGGTTGGATACGCCTCGCGAAGTACCTCGCGGGCCGCTGGCTCGTCTTTCGCCCAAGTAATAAATATGTGAGAATCTGTTTCGATCTCGAATAGTGGCATCGGATCAATCCCAATGTTGGTTGGTTGCGTAGTGGTATTCTGTCTGAGATCGTATCAGGCAAGAGCGGGTTGCGAAAGGTTTCCCGTTTCTCATTGACCCAATCGACGTTCGTTCAAGGCGATTCCAGAGCTATCAGCCGTACCATGCGAAATTACTTAACTTTGTTTGTTGTCCTAGCAACCTGTGCTGTTGCGTTTGGGCCGTTATGCACCGGATTCTTTGGACCAGCCTCCTATGCTCGCTGGATGCTGGCCCAAGCAGCCAACGAATACGAAAACGAACAGCCGGATCAAGCGGAAGAAACACTCGTAAAAGCCTTAAATGCATCGAACGAAATCGCCGGTGACCCTGAGTTTTGGATTTTGCGTTTTAAGTTGGTTTTTGGCAAAGAAAAGGCCGACGCGCTCGCTGTTTCGGCACTATTTGACGAAGCAATGGCCGCCATTCCCACGCTGGAAGAGGAGCGTCAAACATATGCTGCTAGGATTGTTGCCGAGCTTTTTAGGACGAATAAACGTACGGATTTGGCTGTTGACATCTTACAAACATGTTTTCCACCATTAGAGAAGCGGTCCTCGGTCGCCAACAATGAGTTGGCCTATTTCCGCTCCTTGCAAATGAAGGAACTCGACATTGCATTGAAGGAAATCAATGCCGCCGTTGCAGCCAATCCAAATGTTCCTGAATTCTTGGACACCAAAGCGTGGGTCTTGCACGGCTTAAACCGAAACGAAGTCGCGATCAAGTTTGTTAACGAAAGTATTTCTCAAAGCTACGAGTTGCTCAAAAAAGAATTCTCCAACGAAAAGGATGGCAATGATTTTTGCCAATTGTTCGAACCCGACACCACAACGCAGTCGCCCACCGTTGAAAATCCTCCCGTCGAGCCGGAATCCGTCGATTCGAACGTAGGGGTTGAAAAAGTTGAGGATCCGCTGGCCATGATACGAAAACGATTCCCCCTGTCCAATCGAAACGCCGTCGATTCGCTCGCAAAAAAGATCGCGGTACTGCGATTTCATCGCGCATGTATTTTGGATGATTTAGGTCGAACAGAGGAATCCGAAGTGGACTACGCATGGCTGGATCGATTCGGTTACTCCGACACAAAAAAGCTGGAATAGTTCAAGTTCAAATTAACGTTTCCGAATAGCGGTTTCGGGGAGGGGTGAGTTCGGATACCATGCAATACGAGTCCTGGTGGATACTCACTCCGATCTAAACGCATCCGAAGATTGACTTGGACCTATGGCCGAACTGAACCACGAGTGCGGTGTTGCCGCAATCTATCACCTGCCAACTGGCGACGAAAGTTCTTTATGCCTTGAGGGCGGGAGAGAGTCAATCTCCTCGTTGCTTCCTCGCATGCTTCAGGACATTCAAAACCGCGGACAGCTTGCAGCCGGTATGACCAGCTTCAATCCGAATCGTTCGTTGTTGCTCGATACGATGAAGGATATCGGCACAGTCAGCGAAGTATTCCGTTTGTCTCATCGCGGTAAAAGCGAAGCCATCATGGAACAGTACGCCGGTCGCGCTGCGATCGGCCACGTCCGCTATGCGACTTGTGGGCAAGATGATCGCAGCTATGCTCAGCCATTTGAACGCCAGCACATCCACAAGAACAAGTGGTTCAGTTTCTGCTTCAACGGCCAGCTCGCCAACTACAAAGAACTGAAGGAAAAACTGACTCGCGAAGGTGAGCATCACCTGGCACGGGATACCGACACCGAAATCATCATGCACGAGATAGGCCGAGAGCTCACTTCCGGTCCGGCCAACCGCAACTTGATCGATGTCTTTGCCGCCGCAGCCAAGAATTTTGACGGAGCCTACTCGTTGGCGCTGCTCAATGCACGCGGCGAACTCTTGTTGGCTCGTGACCCACTCGGTATCAAACCGCTCTGCTATGCTATGGATGGAGCATTGTTCGCGGCGGCCAGCGAGAGCGTCGCTCTGCTCAATCTGGGCTTCGATCGTGCAGATATCAAATCCGTCCCACCTGGAAGCGCAGTGCTCGTTACGCCAGATGGAATGCGTATTGAGCAATTCTGCGAAGTCAAACCACCAGCTCACTGCTTCTTTGAATGGGTCTATTTCGCGAACGTTGCCAGCACGCTGGACGACCGAAGCGTATATCTCTCGCGAACAAGATTGGGAGAAGAGCTGGCACGCATCGAACTGGCTAGGAACACAATCCCGCTCGACAGCGATACCATTATCGTCCCCGTCCCTGACACCAGCAAAGCAGCGGCGGATGCGATGGCACACCGCTTGCGCATCCCAAGTCGCGAAGGTTTGATTCGAAATCGTTATAGCGGTCGAACGTTTATCGAGGGTGGACGTGCTCGCAAGGCAAAAGCCTCGTTGAAGTACACGCCCTTGCGAGAAGTGCTCGAAGGCAAACGTGTGATTCTAGTGGAGGACTCGATCGTTCGCTCAACGACCATGAAAGTCTTGCTGAGCCGAATTCGAGATATGGGTGGCGCCAAGGAAATACACGTCCGCGTTGCATGTCCGCCAATCGTGGCACCCTGTTTTTATGGGATCGACATGTCAACCATCGACGAATTGTTTGCCCCTAAATTCTTGGAAAACGGCATCTTGACCGACGAAGGCCAAGATCGAATGGCCGAACTCCTCGGTTGCGATTCACTGAGGTATCTTCCTATTGAATCCATTGCCAAAGCCATCGATCTGCCCGCGTCGCACCTCTGTCAAGCGTGCATCACGGGCCACTACCCCACCGCCTTCGGGCAGAAGCTCTACAGCATCGCTCAGTCAAATCATTTGTCTGGCAACAATTCCTCTCGCACCTATGAACTAAATCCCGTGGTGTGAGGTCTTTACCAACGATATTCGGCTGCGATTCCAGAGCCGTTCGTCGTCGTTAGTGGCTTAAGGGTCCAGGCGGAAGCGGAACCTGTCGCGTTTTGATCCACTGCGGACGCTGCAAGATAGGCAATGCACCATCCCAGTCCAACCTGGGATGGATAGTGCGCGTTGTCGTTCATTCTCGATAGTGGCCCGATCGTAGAACCCACATAGAATGCGGATTTGGCCCACAGATTTTTTGTCATCTTGGCGGCAGTGATGAAAGGCAACGAAGACATAAATGCATGTCCGCTCACTCCGTTGTTGTCTTGGAATGGCTGCCAATTCGAACTTGTATCAAGCTCGCTCGGTCGTGAGCCACCTGTTAGGAGCTGACCAGCAAAGACCACTGGCGCTCCGACCAAAAAACCCCTCATCGAGCGTTCGCCCCAAGTTCCAGTAGCCTCAAAAATAGGCGGCCCATCAATCCATTCATTCGCCAGCCATGCAGCTCCAAAAATGGGCAGCGTGTAAACTCCGTTCCCTAGCTCCTTGCTCGCGTGCAGTTGTTCGAACCAATCTTCGCTCGAGGCATTGAGAACGCTGGACCGAAAGTGTGATTGAATTTGTGCATCGAGTTGTGTGTTCGCAACAGCCGCCCCAACTCCTACGGCAACTCCCAACGGCAGTAAATAATCTGTCGTATAAAATCGCATTTGATCATTGGCCAGACGATGCAAAAGACCTCGATCGCGATCGTTGGCAGGGCCGCTTGGCTTGATCTTTGCAATGTTCTCGAGTGAGGAAAGAGTGAGTTCGCTCGTGTA
>Ga0194045_1000382_pt1 | contig 14500 bp, 14 predicted proteins | sample JunL6211m_MetaG_FD_161686 | JGI IMG/M metagenome (GOLD analysis project Ga0194045, IMG submission 161686) | Anoxic zone freshwater microbial communities from boreal shield lake in IISD Experimental Lakes Area, Ontario, Canada - Jun2016-L626-11m | ecosystem: Environmental > Aquatic > Freshwater >...
CATCTATTCTGGTTACTTATGCATTACTAGATGTATTCTTTGTGAGCGGACTCAGTATTGGTAATTCTTCGAAGACTATTACTGGAAATAATATTTTGAGCAGAGGAATTAGTGTTTTTAATAATGTCACATCTACAGCATCTACAATTAACTCAAATTCGGGAATATATCAGACAATATTCGGGGTTATTATTAGTCTTGCTGTAATTTACGTAATTCGTCAGTTATATGCCAAAAAAGAGGTTACAATTTCTGATGCGTTTTATAAGGGCATGTATCCATTAATTCCTTTAATATTTGTCCTACTGATCATAGTTCTGCAATTTATTCCCTTAATGGTAGGTTCCTTCGTTCTGGCTTATTTCTTACATGGTATATCTAATGTCGGTCTCTTCATAAAAATACTTGCTGCTATTCCTTGCCTTGGATTGTTCTATTGGTCTTTTTATATGCTCAGTTCATCGGTTATTGCTTTATACATATCAACTTTACCCGACATGAAGCCTTTACAGGCGATTAGGTCAGCTAAAGAAGTTGTAGAAGGAAAAAGGCTCAAAGTTTTCTGGAGAATAATTGCCCTACCAATAGTGATATCGATATTAATATTTATTGTAATATTTCCAGTTGGGTTAGTTATTCCCGTGCTAGCACCTTGGCTTTATTTTGTTATTCAGCTACTCGTTTTGATGATAGTCCATAGCTACCTATATAGACTTTACCGAGAACTCATATGAAAAAAGATGTAGCGTTAAAAAGAATTCAGAAGTTAGTTGATCAACTGAATGGATACTCATATGAGTATCATGTTCTAGATCAGCCCTCGGTGGATGATTCTGTTTATGACGGGCTAATGAACGAACTTAAAACCTTAGAGGGTGAATACCCAGAGCTAATACTTAAAAATTCACCAACAACAAAGATTGGTGGACAGACATTGGGCGAATTTAAAAAAGTCACCCACAATTTGAGAATGCTTAGCCTCAATGATGTATTTGATGGGGCAGAAGTCCAGGCCTGGGCAGATAGAATGGTCAAGTTGGCTCCAAATGAAAACCTAGAATTTTTTGTAGACATTAAGATGGATGGATTAGCTTGCTCAATAATCTATGAAAATGGAGAGTTTATTCAGGCTATCACCAGAGGGGATGGTACGACTGGCGAAGACGTGACAGAAAACGTTCGAACAATTAGCTCAGTCCCATTGAAACTCCGAAAAACCAAAGGCTATGAATCATTTCTTGGTGGCAGAACCGAAATCAGAGGAGAGATTGTTCTATATAAGAAAGATTTCGAACAGATAAATAAGATCCGCGAAAAAGAGGGAATGCCTTTATATGCTAATCCTAGAAATTTAGCCGCCGGCACAATCAGGCAACTAGATTCAAAAATTGTGGCCAAGAGACCTCTTGTCTTCAGGGGATATGACATTATCGTTGATCCGCCATCTCGGATAGAAACTAATCAGAGTGCTTATGAGACCATCTCGGCTCTTGGATTAATCGTTAATTCTCCTACATTTAGTTCTAGCTATGTGGCAGCTAATATAGCTGAAGTAATGAAGGCGGTAAGTTTATGGGCTGAAAAAAGACATTCCATGAAATTTAACACAGATGGTTTGGTCATAAAGCTCAATAAAAGAGTTCTCTACCAGAAATTAGGAATAGTTGGCAAAGCTCCCCGGGCTGCAATTGCATATAAATTCCCAGCAGAGCAATCAACCACAAAACTTCGAGATATTTTTATTAGTATTGGTCGAACTGGTGCCGCAACTCCAGTAGCAATCCTTGATCCGGTTGTACTGGCAGGTTCAACCGTTCAAATGGCAACCTTGCACAATGAGGGCGAAATACTAAGAAAAGATATTCGAATTGGTGACACGGTTGTTGTTCGCAAAGCTGGAGATATTATTCCTGAAATCGTTGAGCCACTAGCCAAGCTTAGAAGCGGTCACGAAAAGAAGTTTGTCATGCCAACTAATTGTCCTGACTGTCAGGCACTACTAGTTAAATCTAAAAAAGATGAAGCCGTCTGGAGGTGTCCGAATAATCTCTGCCCAGCGAGAGTACATAATAAGATAACTCATTTCGCATCCAAGGGCGCATTAGACATAGATGGCTTGGGTGAAAAAAATATTAAATCTCTGCTCGATGCAAAGCTAATTGATGATTCGGCAGATATATTCAGCCTTAAATTTGAAGATGTTAATAATCTAGAGAGATTCGCAGATATTTCTGCTCATAAATTAATAGATTCAATAGCCCTAAAGAAGACTCCAAATCTAGCTAAGTTTATATTTGCCTTAGGCATAAGACACGTTGGAGTACAGACAGCTACAGATTTAGTAACTCATTTTAGGTCATTAGATAAAATCTCTGAGGCTAGTGAAGATGAGCTTTTGGGTGTAGAGGGTATTGGAGAAGTTGTTGCTGAATCTATAGTTGATTGGTTCGCAGAAAAAGAGAATAAGGATTTGCTTAAGAAATTTGAAAAACTCGGCGTAGAACCCATAAGCCCAAGACTCGATGGACAAACACTAACCGGGAAGTACTTTGTTATATCTGGAACATTGTTTTCAATCGATAGAGAGGCTGCTGCAGATAAAATAAGAAGCAATGGCGGAGTATTCCAAAGTAGCGTTGGAAAAGACACCACGTATCTTATTACGGGTGAAAATCCTGGCAAGAGCAAGCTAGATAAAGCAAACAAGCTCGGCATTAAAGTTATAGACGAATCTGAATTCAATAAACTCTTTAAGAATTGACAAGCAATAATTTAAAGTATATAACCATAAGTAGGTTCGTGCGTAACTGCGGCGCGATGAAAAATAAACAAGAACAGAAATAAAAATCACCGGCCGCTTCGGTGGGCACGTACGAATTCATAAAATGCCAACATGTTTTGGCATTTTATTTTATTTACCCCTATAATATAGCGTAGTCTTTTTTGGGGCTGTAGCTCAGTTGGCTAGAGCGCTTCCATGGCATGGAAGAGGTCCAGGGTTCGAGTCCCTGTAGCTCCACCATTTAGACTAGATTTACCCATTTATATAAATAAATTGCTATAATTAATATCAATGACAAATAAGCTTATTAAAAAATTGGATAATAACTCATCCAATAATAGATTATTCATAGTGGGAGGGATTATCCTTCTTGCTATAGGTGTTGGACTTTGGATTAATAGTATTTATTTAAATCCAACAAATGTCTTCTGGGCATCCTTAACTAATGACTTATCTACAACTGGCTTTACTAAGGAAATAAATAATTCTACTAATCAAACAAGTGTCAAGCAGGTAGTTCAAGTGGCCTTTTCTGGTAGCAGTTATGCTCATTCGATAACCACATTAACTCAATCTGGAACAACTGTTGTTACCGAAGAGATTAATAGCCCTGATAGTGAATATGTAAGATATCTTAATATCTCGTCATCAAATAATGACAATAAAAATTACAAACCTGTACTCAATTTATGGGGTTATCAAAACAGTACAAAAGCTTCAGGTGCTCAATCAACCAGAACTTTCTATCAGTCAATTTTTGGCATTCTTCCTTTTGGCAATCTCACTCCAGATCAAAGAGGAAATCTTTTAAAAATTGCTAAACAAGAGAATGTTTATAAAGTTAATTCCAAAGAAGTAACTCATGAAACAATTGCCGGCAAGAAAGTAGCGACTCTCAAAGTCGAAGTTAATTTGCAGGGCTACATTAAATTGATGAAAACTTTTGCAGGATATGTTGGCTTTAAGGGGCTTGACAGCATAGATCCTAGTCAATATGCATCTCAGAAGCCGGTCACAGTTAAGATTAGTATTGAACCTGCATCTAGAAATCTAGTTCAAATAGATAATGGTACAGCTGCCGGAAAGAGTTTATATTCTGGTTTCGGAGTAGATCCAATGCTGACCTTGCCGAAAGATAAAATTAGTCTTACGAATCTAGAGAAAAAGATCCAAGCAATAAAATAATAAAAAATATATAATTGAGCTTATGCAAGTAATCGTAGACGATCTACTGACAAATTATCAGCAAAACAACGGTAAAGATCTAAATATCTTATTTATTCATGGATGGGCAGATAGTATTGCTGGTCAGAAGTCTTTTATAGACGATATTTCTAGAATTGGAAACGTTTTAGCACTAGACCTTCCTGGGTTTGGCACAAGCCAGGTTCCGGGCAGGGCTTTTAGTTTACTGGACTATGCAAAATTCGTGAGAGATTTTTGTGAAAAGACTGGATTTAATAAAATCGATTTAATAATTGGTCATAGTAATGGCGGGGCTATAGCTATTAAAATAGTTTCGTTAAATCTACTCAATCCTAAAAAACTAGTCCTTCTAGGTGCTTCTGGTATCCGGGATGGAAGGTCTAGTAAAAAAACTGCTCTGGCAATCGTTGCTAAAGCAGGCAAGATAATTACGTCGCCACTTCCAAAAACAATGAAAAAACAAATACGGTCAAAAGCATATAAGACTATCGGCTCAGATTATTTAGTAGCTGAACATATGCAGGAGACATTCAAAAATGTTGTATCTGAAGATATGTCGGACGATGCTAAGAACATAAACATCCCAACCTTATTAATCTATGGGCAGGATGATGACCAAACACCACCAAAAGTTGGCCTAAAATATCACGAGATAATTAATGGTTCTGAAATCGAACTCGTTGGAGGTGCTGGTCATTTTATTCAGTTAGACAAGCCACAAATAGTAGGGGATTTAATAAGAAAGTTCATCTCATGATTAAAGCATTTTTGAGCATTTATAGACCAAGCTATTTCTCGACAATTATCTACATGCTTCAATCGAGCGAGTATGATGCGAAGAAGTACCTGGCTTGGTTCTGGACTACACAAAATTTTTCTAAAGTAAGGGTTAGGGGGAATTTGAAGAAAACCTCTGCCGCAAAAATTCTATTATTAACATCATGGGTTCTGGCGCTATTCATAATACTATTAGGGGTTCGTTTTATTTATCTATGGAAGAATAATCAACTATTCGGAGGCTGGACTTTCGGTCTTGCTCTGATTCTTGGCTATCCAATTATAATTGCCAATCTAATAGTTGTTCCGCTGATACTTGCTAGAATTCTATTAGTATCTCCCTCAAACAATAGAAAAATTATTAAATCTGAGAAAATTTTCAAAGATTTCAAAGGTGAAAAAATTGCTATTGTTGGTAGTTTTGGTAAGACCTCAATGAAAGAATTGTTAGTTACAGTGCTGGGTGACTATAAAAAGATTGCATTCACTCCAGGAAATAAAAATGTAGCCATATCACACGCTAACTTTGCCTTTAATCTTAAAGGCGATGAAGAAATTCTTCTAATTGAATATGGTGAAGGAGCTCCAAAAGATGTTGAGCTTTTTGCAAGAATAACTCATCCAACTCGCGCAATTATTACTGGTCTCGCACCAGCGCATCTGGATAAATATAAAACCTTAATGGCCGCTGGAGAGGATATTTTCTCAGTATCCAATTTCCTAAGCGAAAATAAGGTATATGTAAATCAAGAATCTAGTGACACTAGTAGTTTCTTGAGACCTAAATTTAATCTATATAACCGTTCTGGACTTGGTTCTTGGAAAGTTAGTGATATAAAAAATAGTCTTGAAGGTATTTCTTTCAAAATGAGTAATGGAAAAACCACCCTTAAGCTTGCAAGCAAGTTGGTTGGTAGGCATCATATTGGTGCACTTGTACTGGTCGCATCCCTAGCATTAGAGCTAGGTTTAAGCGAAGACCAGGTAGTTAATGGAATCAGCAGTACGAAGCCATATGAGCATAGAATGCAGCCATATCAGCTTAATGGCGCAACAATTATTGATGATACTTATAATGGTAATATTGAGGGAATTAAAGCCGGCACTGAGCTATTATCGGAATTAGACGCTAAAAAGAAATTCTATGTCACTCCAGGCCTTGTTGATCAGGGAAAGGAAACAAGAACAGTTCATGAAAAAATGGGTGAATTAATTGCTAAATCTGATGCCGACACAGTAGTTCTTATGAAAAATTCGGTTACACATTTTATCGAAGCTGGACTTAAAAAAGGCGGCTACCATAAAAAAATAATTATTGAGAATAACCCCCTTAAATTTTATAAGAATCTTGATCAGTTTGTGGCCTCAGGAGATATTGTTCTAATGCAGAACGATTGGCCCGATCAGTATAAATAATTCTGATATACTATTCTTATGTCTAAACCTAACGTTGCTGTAATATTTGGCTCTAGATCAACAGAGCATGATGTTTCTATAATTACTGCAGTTGCAAGTATCATAAAACCCCTGGAACTATCGGGAGAATATAATGTTATACCAGTCTATATTGCAAAAGATGGTAAATGGTATAGCGATGAATCGCTTAAAGATATAAATAAGTTTTCAAGCGGCAAATTTCAAGATCACCTGGCTAAATTAAAGCCTATCTCAATAAGTTTTAATTCTGGCTTAAATTTAATTAAGACAGGATTGAAAAACAGAGTCATAAATATTGATGTCGTTTTCCCAGCAACTCACGGAACGCATGGAGAAGATGGTGAGCTAATGGCAATATGTGAGATGGCAGGAGTTGCTTATGTCGGATGCAATGTATCTGCTAGCTCAATTGCGATGGATAAAGTTTCAGCTAAACAAATCGCCGCAAGTTCAGGCATTGCCATAGCTAAGTTTATGCATTTCTCAAAGTATGAGTTTTCAAAGGATTCAGCAAAATTCTTGAAAGACATAAAGAATAATTTAAAGCTTCCTCTATTTGTTAAGCCATCTCATCTTGGTTCGTCAATTGGTATTTCTAGAGTTACTAATTTCGATGAACTGCAAAATGCTATTGAAGTCGCATTGCATTATGATGATAAGGTACTCGTTGAAGAAGGCGTGAACAATCTAATAGAAGTAACATTGCCAATTATTGGAAATGAAGAATTGACACCGGCACTCCTTGAGCAACCAATGCTCCACAGCGAAGACTTTTTCGACTTCGAAACTAAATATTTGCAGGGTGGTAAGAAAGGCAAGAATAAAGGATCTAGTGGTAGCCAGGGTTACTCCATTATTCCTGCTAAACTACCGAAAGATTTGTATTCTAAGGCTGAAGCTACAGGGCTAGCGGTTTATAGGGCAATAGGATGCACAGGAATAGCTCGAGTAGATATGCTAATAGACACAAAAGCCGATAAGGTATACTTCAATGAAGTTAACCCTCTACCTGGAGGACTTTATTCTCACAACTGGAACAAAGCAGGAATTAATAATATCGAATTAGTCACGAGGTTGATTGATCTTGCGGTTGAGTTGCACACAACAAAAAAATCTATCGAAACAGTTTTTAGCACAAATTACCTATCTCAATTCAAATAATTGAAACCAGTTTTTTTATATTTTAAGATGTAGATTCTGAAAATATACTCTATAATGATTCTTAATGAAAAGATATAGTCCTAAAGAGTTCGAGCCTAAGTGGCAGAAAAAATGGCAAGATGATGAGTCGTTTAAAGCAATAGATTTTGATAAGCGTCAAAAATTTGTAATGCTTACAGAATTTCCTTATCCATCGGGAGACGGATTACACATGGGTCACGTCCGTGAATACACTTTAGGTGACATTATTGCAAGATATAAGCGACATCAGGGAATGAATGTTCTCTACCCAATGGGATATGATGCTTTTGGACTTCCAACTGAAAATTATGCAATTAAGAATAAGATTGCCCCACAGGTTGCTACTGCAACTAATGTTGGTAATTTTCAAAAGCAGTTTCAGAGCCTAGGATTCAGTATTGATTGGTCAAGATCAGTGAACACAACAGACCCTAGTTATTATAAGTGGACACAGTGGCTTTTCTTACAGTTTTTTAATGCAGGTCTCGCTTACCAAAAAGAGGTTTCTATTAATTGGTGTCCTTTCTGTAAAACTGGTCTAGCAAATGAAGAAGTCGTAAATGGCCGACATGAGCGCTGTGAAAACTTGGTTGAGAAGAAGTTTTTGAAACAATGGCTACTTGAGATAACCAAGTATGCAGATAGACTCATTGAGGGTCTAAGCGACGTAGACTATCCATCTCGAGTTGCCGACCAACAAATTAATTGGATAGGTAAATCTGTCGGCGCAGAAGTCATTTTCAAAAATGAAAATTCTAATGAGGATTTAAAAGTTTTCACAACTCGTCCAGACACACTTTTTGGAGCAACATTCTTGGTAATTGCCCCTGAGCATCCATTAGTTCAAGATTTGATAACACAAGATCACAAATCTAGCGTAGACAGTTATTTGAAATCAGTTCAGTCTAAGTCAGATCTCGAGCGCCAGGATGATAATCGTGAAAAAACCGGTGTCTTTACTGGCTCATTTGCAATCAATCCAGTTAACGGTGAGAAGGTTCCTGTTTGGATAGCTGACTATGTTCTTATGGGCTATGGAACCGGAGCAATTATGGCAGTACCAGCACACGATATGCGCGACTGGGAATTTGCTAAGAAGTTTGATTTGCCAATTAAGAGAGTAGTCAAGAATGATGCAAATGACGAGGATTGTACGGCCGATGAGGGGATTATGATTAACTCGGGTAAGTTTGATTCTCTCAAAAGTGATGAGGCAAGAGAGAAGATTGTTTCTGAATTAAAAGATCTTGACTTGGGCGAAGAGAAGATTAACTACAGATTGAGAGATTGGATATTTTCTAGACAACATTATTGGGGGGAGCCAATCCCTATCATTCACTGTGAAGAACATGGTGCAGTAGCCGTACCTGATGACCAGTTACCAGTGACGCTTCCTGAGGTTGAACATTATGAGCCAACCGATACTGGAGAAAGTCCATTGTCTAAAATTGAAGAGTGGGTCAATACGACATGTCCTGTTTGTAATAAACCAGCAAAACGTGAGACTGATACGATGCCAAACTGGGCAGGCAGTAGCTGGTACTATCTTAGATACTATGATGCGCATAATGATAAGGAATTTGCAGCGAAAGATAAATTAGCTTATTGGGCTGATGTTGACTTGTATTTGGGTGGCATGGAGCACACAACTATGCACCTTTTATATTCTAGATTCTGGCATCAATTTTTTTACGATCAAGGATTAGTCCCAACTAAGGAGCCATATAAATCTAGGCGTGGACAGGGGATCATTCTTGCAACCGATGGAACAAAAATGAGCAAGAGTAAAGGGAATGTTGTTAATCCTATGGAAATCATTGAGCAGGGCTATGGAGCGGACTCCGTTAGACTTACGATCGCATTCTTGGCTCCTTATGACCAAACAACTCCTTGGAGTCCTGAGAGCGTTACGGGTATGTATAGATTCTTAAACAGAGTTTGGAATATTACTAATGAATTTATTGAAAGCGGTAAAAACGATACTGAGGATGAATCTCAAGAAGTACATAGAATTACTCACCAAACTATAAAAAAAGTTACTCATGATATCGATAATATGAGCTTCAATACGGCTATATCGGCAATAATGGAAATGGTCAACGAGCTATATAAATTAAAAGTAAAATCATCTATGAAATCAAAATCGTGGGAGTTTGCAATAAGTAGCATGTTGAAACTATTGTCACCATTTGCACCACATATTACCGAAGAGTTGAGTAGTCAATTAGATTTAAGCGGAGATTCTTGGCCAAAATATGATGAAAAATATCTTGTTTCTGACTCAATGGAAATTGTTGTACAGGTTAACGGTAAGGTTAGAGCAAAATTGAACCTTCCCGTAGATTCATTAGAAGATAAGGTCGTGAATGCTGCACTAGAAAATGATAGGATTGCTGAATTAATAGCTAAGAAAACTATACATAAAAAGATATATATCAAAGGCAAATTAGTCAGCTTAGTGGTTAGTTAGTAAAATCAGGTACTCAAATTACTTGAGTTATAAGCTGTTTTTCGCTATAATTAACCTATAGTTCAATCAATAATAAGGAGTCCCTTTACATATGGGTAAACCTAAGAAGCGAACCAGTCCACGCAAAACTGGTACCAGAAGAAGTCATTTGGCTTTAAAATTAGCTCGAGCAGTAAATGCTAAGAGCCCTATTAAGGTCCGAACCACCGTTCGTGAATCTGGCAAAAAAGTCTAAGAACTAAATAGCACCTTAAATCAATCTAAACGAGTAAAATACTATGGCATCTAATCGTCACCTCGGTCGTATCATTGTTTTACAAACTCTATATGAGCAAGACTTCAGAAGAGCTTCGAGCGATTCTAGCTTTAATTTAGATGAAGTTCTTGATAGAAATATCGAGAGATACAAAAAGATGATGGATGACAGAGATTTTGTTGTTCGTCTAGTTAAAGGTATCACCGATAAAGAGGTTGATCTAGATAAGCAATTAACACCAATTGCTCCAGACTGGCCAATAGATCAAATTGCTCGTATGGATCGAATCATACTCCACATAGGAATGTATGAGCTGTTATTTGAAAAAGACACTCCTCCAAAAGTGGTTATTAATGAAGCTGTAGAGCTTGCAAAATCTTTCGGTGGAGACAACTCTTCAAAATTTATTAATGGTGTACTCGGTACAGTGTTAAGAAGTCTTGAAGAGCCAAAAGCCAATTAACTCCCTAATCTAGTAAAGGCTAAATTATGAAAAGACCAGATCCTTTAAAAGGAATAAAACATTTCGTAACTAATCGAAACACGGCCATTAAAGAAGTAGTTCATGAAACAACTTCCGGTGGAATTGTCTATAGATTAGATAAAGATGGCAAGATTGAGATCTTGCTTATTCAGGATGCCAAGAAACGATGGACAATTCCTAAGGGGCATGTTGAACCTGGTGAGGAATCTCGGGATACGGCCAAGAGAGAAATACAAGAGGAAACTGGATTGCAGGAAATGGACGTTCTTAGCTGGCTGGGTAAAGTTAATTTTAGATACAGAAGAGTTAGTACTCTAGTGCTCATGACCATGCACATATATTTAGTCCGCGCCAAGGGTGATACAAATGAGTTAAAACCTGAAGAATGGCTCACAGGAATAAAGTGGTTTCCAGTTAACGAAGCAATTGATAAAATGGAATACGAAGACATCGGAAAATTAATGTTACTAGGATTGAAGAAAATACGTGAATCAAGATAATATAAAATACCAGAAGTTTTCTACTGAAATATTAGGCGTTACTTTCGTCAATATTGAATTACTCTTGCAGGCATTTACGCATCGTTCTTATTTAAACGAACACAAGAAAACAGTTAAGCAACACAATGAAAGATTGGAATTTCTAGGTGATGCTGTGCTGGAGCTTGTAACTACAGAATTTCTCTACAATAATTACACAGAACAAGAAGGTATTCTTACCAACTGGAGGAGTTCTTTAGTTAGGACTGAAAGTATTTCTGCGGCTGCTGCAAGGCTCGACTTTGAATCAATGCTTAGGCTAAGCAAAGGTGAAAGACGTGGCACTGATAGAGCAAGAGCTCAAATACTTGCAAACACCTATGAGGCAGTAATAGGTGCGATTTATCTAGACCAAGGATATGAAGCTTCAAGGGATTTCATCCAAAAGAGCCTACTCGTTACGTTTGAAGAGATTTTAGCAACCGGATCTTGGATGGACTCAAAATCTCACCTTCAGGAACTAGTTCAGAGCCTAGAAGGCCAGACTCCTAGCTACAGAGTAATGAGCGAAGAAGGTCCAGATCATGATAAGACATTCAATATTGGAGTGTTCGTAAATGGGAAGCTTTTGGGCCAGGGAAGTGGAGCTAGTAAGCAGATTGGTCAGCAAAAGGCAGCCGACATGGCACTCAAGAAGTTAAAAGATGGTCAATCTGATTGACATTTCTGCGTTATATCTGTAAAATAACTAAAATTGTATTAGTTAAATAATTTAGAGAAAGAAGTGACTATAGATTTATGCTCGTAATTAGACTACAAAGAACCGGACGAAAAGCACACGCAATGTTTCGTATTGTTGTTCAGGACTCGCGCCGTACCCCAACTAGTGGTAAAATCGTTGCCCATATTGGTAACTACGATCCACACAACAAGACTGTAAATATTGACGTTGAAAAAGCCAAGCTTTACATGAGCAATGGTTCACAGCCTTCACCTCGAGTTGCAAGTCTATTCCGTTCTGAAAAAATTGAACTACCTACTTGGGTAGAGGTTCCAACTAAGAAAACTGGTTCAGTCAAGAACTCTGAAAAGCTTAGAAGAAATCAGCCAAAAGAAGAAGCTCCTGTTGAAGAGCCAGCAATAACTGAAGCTACTGAAGAGATAGTAACAGAAGAAGCTGAAAAGATTGTTGAAGAAGCTGGTGTAGAAGCCGTTGAAGCTGCTGAAACTAAAGAATCTTAGTACAAATTAGAATACCCACAATACCAATAATTAGACCACTAATTATTTCACTGTATTCCTCTACCTTGGTACTTAATCTGCTACCAAGCTCCATACCTAGAAGAGCCAAACTTATACTAATCACAGCAATTATTATTATCGCCTCATTGATGGGAATATTCTGTGATCCAAGACTAAAGCCAACTATTAGGTTGTCTATACTTAAAGAGGCTGCAGTTATTATTTGCTGAGTAACTTTATCTTTAGACTTAGGGTTATCAACACCCTTATTTTTGATCGCTTTATAAATAATATATATAGCAGTGGCTATTAATAAGCCTCCACCTAGCCAGTTAGTGTAGCTACCGAAAAGGCTTGCTGACTTACTCCCAATAAAAATACCAAGTATTGTCATACCTGTTTCAAATATCCCTATTGTGAGCGCTAACCTAATCCTGTTACTAGATTTAACCCCATTGAGACCGATTGCAGCTGATACGGCAAAATTATCTATTCCTGTTGATAGTGCTAAAAGTATAATTGCTAATAATTTATCCATTTCACTAATGCTAACATGAAATTGATCTATGGAATAGTCAATTTGATTGTTGGAACAATTTATTAAAAATAGGATATAATATTATTATTACAGTAATAAATAGGAGCATATCAGAATGAGTAGTATTGACCAGCAATTTGTAGAATTTATAGCCAAATCACTTGTTACTAAGCCAGAAGCCGTATCAATTGAGCGAAGAATTGACGAAAGAGGAGTTTTGCTAGAGTTAACAGTTGATCCAGAAGATCTTGGCCGAGTAATCGGTAAGCATGGTGCAACAGCTCAAAGCCTAAGAACTCTGCTTAGGGCTTTAGGAACAAAGAATGATGCTCGATACAATCTTAAAATTGTAGATAGCGATCGACCTGAAGGTGAAGAACGTCCAAGAAGAGATCCAAGACCAACAGAGGAATATGCGGCTCCACAGGCTGTGGAAGTATCTGCAGCTACTGAAGAAGCCCCCGCAAGTACAGAATCTGATGACGTTTGGGCTAAGGAAGAAGCTCCAAAAGAAGAGATTGATGAACACGATGACATGGTTAGCAAGACTCGTAAAGAACTTGCTGAGCTCGACGACCTTGATGTATAATTAAATAGTCTAACAAAGGCACATTAAATAAAAACTAGCTCGATGCGAGCCATGACCAAAATAAGTTATGGGAGCTTTATGTGACAAACGGAACCTCTTTAAGGGGTTCTTTTTGTTTTTCGTGATAAAATATATACCTATGAAAATTCAAATTATTACCCTGTTTCCAAGCATGATTAATGAAACCCTTAACAGTAGCATGATGTTCAAGGCTTCTAAGAACAATATTGTTGAATTTGAAGTTATCGATCTAAGACAGTTTGGGTTAGGTCCAAGAAAACAGGTAGATGATACTCCATATGGTGGAGGAGATGGCATGCTTATGATGCCAGAGCCTATATTTGCCGCAATTGAACATGCAAAGAAGACAGCTCCTGAAGCTAAGGTTATTCTTATGACTCCAGCCGGCGACACCCTAGATCAATCTATGGCCAGAGACTTTGCGGGTTCAAACAGAGACCTTATTATCTTCTGCGCCCATTATGAGGGTTATGATGAGAGAATATTGTCTATAGTAGATAAGAAGATCTCTATCGGTAATTATGTTCTAACTGGCGGAGAGTTACCGGCTCTAGTTTTTGTTGATTCTGTTGTTAGATTATTGCCCGGAGTTCTTGGTGGAGAAAAAAGCGCAGAAATAGAGAGCTTCAGTCAAGATGGAATTATTGAATACCCTCAATACACTAAACCAAGAGAATTCAGAGGCATGGAAGTACCGTCTGTACTCGTCAGCGGCCACCATGCTGAAATTGAGAAATGGCAAAACGAAAATTATAGACACCAAGACTAGCTTTGGCTGTATAATTATATACAACCAATAAGGAGGTGTTATGCTAAATTTTATTAAGCCAGTTTATGCACATTGTGATTTGCCCTGTGGAGTCTATGATCCAATTCAGGCACGTATTGAAGCAGAGTCAGTTCTTAATATCCAGAAAAAATATCCAGATTTACACGACGAAGATAAAATAAGGGCCATATTCATCAAAGAACAGAGAGCCGATCTTGTTAAGCAGCATCTTTGGATTCTTTGGACAGACTATTTCAAGCCAGAGCAT
>Ga0194045_1000384_pt1 | contig 14483 bp, 13 predicted proteins | sample JunL6211m_MetaG_FD_161686 | JGI IMG/M metagenome (GOLD analysis project Ga0194045, IMG submission 161686) | Anoxic zone freshwater microbial communities from boreal shield lake in IISD Experimental Lakes Area, Ontario, Canada - Jun2016-L626-11m | ecosystem: Environmental > Aquatic > Freshwater >...
ACTATCTTTTGGATCTTAAAATTCAAATCTATAATGACCCTCGTGATCATCGGTAAAACCTTATCAAGAAGAGTTGTAGCTGTTTCCTTTTCAGCAGTATGATTTTCTTCTAGAAGTTTGTAACGTAAAAATTGACTCAAAGTCATACACTGTTTTTCAGCTTGTAGTTCTAAAGCTTCTCTTTCTTCTGTTGTGAATCTAATTGTCACTTTATGTTCTTTTGTCATATTTATTATCTCTCATAATGAATAACTATTTTGCTTTGCAGTATTTTTAGGATTTTTATTCCTTAGCAGCTCAGGGTTTTCAAAGCCTTCTCCTTCGCTATTATCTCCCTCATCACCATCTTCATCCTTCTCCTCTTTTTTAACGATACTCAATAAATCTAACTCCTCATTTCTCACAAACTTCTCAGCCTTGATAGCTCGTTCTTTATATTCAACATTAGTTTTAGTAATAGGATGATTTGGCATTTTCAGGTATAGTTCTAGGTTGCTTAAGTTTTGGATTCCTGATGGGAGGACAAGGTGTTTTGTTTTTTCTTGTTGGCTTAAGGAGATACCATCACGTATTTCACTAGCGCCATAAGAGAGGCCTTCCACGTATTCTTTGGTTTCTCTTTGACCTATGTTGTCGCTCATCCATTTTGCCGTGTCTGGGTCATTGGTTCTAAATATACATCTGGTGTTGCATTCAGCGCTGATGCTTTGTGTGCCGTTGAGACCATAGATGTCTTTCATCTGAGCAATGTTTTGCATGCCCAGCACAAAACAGCCTCCATAGCTTCTGCTAACAGCGAGTCCTTGAGGAAGTGATGGGATTCTCTGTAGTGTTGGTAGCTCATCTAAGATAACCCAAGTTTTTCTTTTAGTATTATTGCTTGATAAGATGCCGCTAATTACTATCTCAAACCATACTGTTTGTAGTGGCTTTAAGTCTGATTCAAGATCGTGTGTGGCATTAATGAAGAGTATTGAATCATCTGAAGATTTGATCCAGTTTCTGATTGAGAAGCTATCTGCTTTTTTTGCGTTATCAATACGAAGACTGTTAAAATAGGTTGCCAGTACAAAGAGCACACTCGATGCAGTCTTGGGTGAATTAAGATCTATAATTGATTCTGCGTATGTTCCTTTAACTAGCTTTGCTATCTGAGTCATATTTTGTTTTAAGATCTTATCAGCAATGTCTCTATTGCTTAAGTCATTTTGAGTAGCATAGAGTTTTTCTACGATACTGCTAAAAACTATCTTAGCTGCTTCGTCCCATACCTTATCTCCAGAGTAATAGCCTTTATTTGGAATAAAGCATTCTGAGATTGTTTTGATTTGAGAAATATGTTCAAGTTCATTAAGTAGATTCCACTTTACGCCTCTTGTATCGAATGGATTTAATATGAAGTCTTTGGAATGATCATAAAACCAGCTGGTGAAGTCACATTTCTTATCAAAGATAATGGCTCTGTCACCTCTTTTTCTGATCTGTGAGACTAGGTCACTGATCAAAACAGTTTTACCTACTCCTGTGGCTCCGATAATGAGAGTGTGTGAGGTTTCTGTATCTTTTGGGTATGGCATGTTTGCTAGCGTATATGAATCACTACTCCAAAAGTTTTGTCTTTTGATCTGTTGGCGAAGATCTTTAGCATCAGTAATATTTGCTCCTCTTTTAAACTGCTCACCACTCTTTTTAAAGCCTCGGTATATGAAGTATAGCGAGAGTGATAGAAAGACCCAGATGATAATGTTTGAGGCACTTTTTGCAGATTCTGAGAGTTTTGAATTGATATAATTAGCTCTTTGGACAAAATATGGAGAGGTGAGGATCGTGTTTGGAACATAGCTTGTCTTTGTGCCAAAATGATTTACAGAAACAGTTTGTTTATGAAGTCCAACTGCTTTTAAGGCTGAGGCTATATGATAATCTGCATACGCTTGAATGTATTGTTTATCAATCTTTGGCACAAACATTAATCCAAATAATAATAACCATACTACCAAACACCAAGAAATAAGAACCATGCATACTTGCCTGAACATGCGCAGTGCATGTAGTGAAAGCTGTCCTCCTCTTATTATGTTGTTTAGCATTTTCATGAGCAAAAATTCCTCATTTTATAACCACTGCAAAGCAAAAGAGTGCTTGGCCTTATCAATGTTTCGTTGTAATATTGGAGTTGAGATTTATTATAGTTAGTAACAATTATGGCTAGAAAATTAAAAGCAGCTAAAACACAGATTGCGCCTATTGCGCCTGTTGTACCTACAGAAAAACAGAAATTCTGGACTGTTAATAGGAAGCTTTGTGTGATCTCTGCTGTTGTTCCTACGGTTGTGTTTTTTGTTCTTGTTATTGCTGCACTTTTAACCACACCGAAAAATGGTATAGCATCTACCTTATTTTTTGTTTTGTTTTTATTTTTTTTACTACATGTAATATATCCGATGGCTGCTATAAAATATTTGGCAAACCATCTTAATGTTTCAAAAAATAAGCAAAATATCTTATTTTCACTTGGGAATAGATTATATAAAATGGAGGAGGTAACTTTTATAGCAAATTCTATTTTTGCAGGATTTTTACTCTTTACTGCTGCCACAGTGATAATGATCATCAATAAATGTAATTTATTGGTCTTGGCATTACCATACTTAGCTTTCCATATTTTTTGTTTTATAAAAGGCCACTCTCCATCAATAGCTAGACTATGGTTATATTTCACACCAGACACAGGTACGCAAAGTTTTAAAAATCTTTCTTCAACAAATTCCATATCATCTAAACCTCACGAATGGGGCGGATCTAAGTTGACAGGGCCTTATAATGTTGGCAGCCACACTTCTATCCATGGCACTTATTATAGCAATAATCGTTAATTGACTTTTATTCATCATTCCATTCACCTTTATTGGTATTGTCTTTACCAAATTTGATGGTTTTTATTTTACCATTAAAAATGGTGCCTCTAAGTTCTTCAGCCACATCAACCTTCCCTTTTATCTCCTTTCCAACCTCATTGGTTTTCATTTTCTGATCTTCTATTTTTTCTTCTGCAGCTTTTGATCTTGTATCAAATTCCTGCTTTATTGGCTCACTCTCTACTTTGAAGTCTTTAAAGTGTTCGTTTTGTATTTTTGATCTATCGCTTTCAACTTTATTGCCAATAATGAGTGAATCAACTGCATTTGCAGTATCTTTGTAGTTCAGTTTACTTGATTTAATGTCATTATATTGCTGATCAAAGTTAGTGCTATTAACCATTCTCATAGCGTTACGATGATTATATTTTTCTACATAATGCTCATAATCTTTGCCTCCCGCATCTATAATTTGTCTCGCTTTGTTCAAGCCAATTCTATTATTTGACTTGGGATCAAGTCTTTCAGAGATGTAATTCATCATATTATCATAGTCATTGGTACTGCTACTAATTCTCGTGCTGTCCATTCTGTCATATGTAGTTTGAGCTTGTTCCATGTTGTTTTGATGGTAAGAGAGGGCTTCTCTTTTTTGTTTAACCTGTTCGTAAGAGCTGCTTAAATTATCTGCCATGCTTTTTTCTTCTGAATTCGTACTTGAGAAATTCATGTCTTTTGAGGCGTTGACTAAGGCCTCTATCGTCGAAGAATTTGAAGTCTGTTTGGATTGCACCGTCTGAAGTAGTTCGTTTCATGAAGCCATTGATGATTTCACCACTGGTGTTGTGCTTGTTGGCGCTGGTGTTGTTGTATGATCTATTGCCAACATTGATGTTATCAAGGCTCATATTGCCTGTAGTTATTTCACCAACGGCACTGTTCACTCCAGAAGCACTTGAGCTTAAGAGGCCACCTGCCATATGTACGAATGATGAGACTCCACCTTTTGCGAGCATGTAAGCGATTGTTGGCACCATGAGCCCAAGACTTGCAGCACATAGTGCATAGCTGCTTTGGGCAGAGACAATGTTGTTAATGTTGCCTATGGTAATATCTTCTACTGTTCCTGATTCTTGAGCGAAGACACTGACTGCCAGATTTAGTATTGCAAAGAGCATTGGCCATAGCTCAATCCATAGTACCATCTCAAAATATGTTTTGAGTATCTGGAATTTCTCTGAGAAAAATAACATTGCAACCATAATTGGGAATATTGCATAGATAAGGGATTGAAAGATTGCATGCAATATTGGTAATGTTGTTTGCGCTAATTCTCCAGTTAAAGCCCAAGCTGAGTTTTGATTCTGTACTGCTTTGATTTTGCCATAACTTGCAGGAACTGTTTTGAATGCATTGGTGATGAGTAATTGTTTAAGTTGGTCAGAAGCACTTATTTTGTTGTTACCGTAAAAGTCGGTGCTGACCTTAATAGCGTTTATGATACCTGTGTTGGTTGTTGCTGATACTGTTCCGTGAGAACTAAATATTGGGAATCTCTTAGATAAAAACCCAGATTCTGGAGCAAAATGAGCTTCTAGCTTTGGAATACCAGCTTTACAGGTTAAGAGTTCTCTGCCGCCATTGTTGGAATTACGGTAGTTGAACATACGTAAGTTTGAAGCATTGTCACTGATAAGTTTCCAAACGTTATTGGTTCTTTCAAGTTCGAAGATATCATATTTTCTGCCGATCATGACGTCATAGGCAATACAGTTTGAGATATAGCTCTCCATATTCTCAGCGAAGACTGGATCTTGGATAGTGAAGTTTCTAAACTCAGAGATTACCTGTGCACCAAACATAGTGCCATATTTATGGTATGGCAGATAATTGTTATCAACGGTCGAAAATACTGTTTCAAAAGATTGTGTCGTTGAATATCCAAGACCACTGATTATAGATATTGGAATCACAAGACCAGGTGGTAGATTATCAACTTTAAAAGCTTTGTTGGTTACAATATCTCTTATATGTATTGTCATACCGCCATTTTTAAAGAGATTTGGTGGTTGGATGAGGACGAGTAAAATGAACAAGTAACTCATGAACCATTTAACGTATTCTTTATGTGAATCTCTATTGATCCCAGATTTAATCCCAGCCCAGAGCAAGGCCATCATGAGCATTAGATTCATGAGCGATGACATAAAACTGCCATTGAAGAGCATGGCAATTGCGTTGAAGATATAGAATAAAACCTTGCCGGCGCCGTAAGTATATACTGTTGATATAACGCTCATTTTTTACCTCAATTCCTATATTCTCCAAAAGCTTCTTTCGCCATTTTTTCAGTATGATCGGTACGTACCTTGACTGATAATAATGTATTGAGGCGATCGAATGCTTTGACTCGTTCGTTAAATAATAATTGTTTGATACTGCGTATTTCTTGTTTGAAGTTTTTGATTACCTCCCCTTCGATTTGAGCATATTCAAGGTGACTTAAGGCGCTGTATACGAAGTCTATGAGTGAGTCGAGGTAGCCGATTACATAATCAAATGCCAAGCTTTCTGCATAATCTTCAACTGTGTGTTTGACACCATGACCTTTGAGTCCAGCGTTCAGAGAGATCAGCTTTAATATCGGAATTGATGATTTGGTGAGGAAGTCCTTTTCTTCTGCTGAAAGAGTTGTATTATCGCCTTTGTTTTCTTGGATGATCTTTTGCTCTAAAGATTCTATGATTTTAGATACTTTGTGGAGCATGCTATCTTCTTTTTTAAACTGCTTTGGCTTGATGGTTGGATTTAGACAAAGGTTTTGTTCATCACAAACATAGGTTTTTAAGTTTGGTGCATCACCACCAGTAACCAAGCTCTCGAGTAGTTTTTCGTTAATCGCTAGAGAGTTTTTGTGACTGAAAGCTGTACCACTTTTGTTGTTAGCTTTTGCGATAATAGTGCCACTTAAACTCATTAAGAATTCTTTGTCGCTTGTGTTTAAACTTCCAGATTCTTTTGATAGGGCGTACCATACCAGGTTATACTCATTTGGCAGAAGTGGTTGATCTTTTTGAGCAGAATTGTTGGTTGATTTCATATGATCTGCGTTGCTACAGTCATGACGTGCGGTAAAATAATTGGATACACGCTCACCTGTTGCGCTGTTGCCCATCTTTCTTGCCTGACAAGCGAGTCTTTGTGATTGCTCGTTCTTTGGAAACATGCCAGATGCAATACTTGCTCCCATCTGACAGCTGTTGATGTTTTGAGAATTCATGAATCTAGCCATGGCTTCGAGGTTTTCAAGCAGGTCTGCTATTTGTGGTGAGATACTCTTCATGGTTAGCATCATCGCATAAGAAGCAGCTGAGCTTCCTATGTTTTTGATCAGTGTTTCAAATTGGGCACTGTTGATGTAACCAAAGCCTCCAAAGTAAGCATTGATACCACCACATCCAGCATCAAATGATGGCGGATCGAGGGTTACTAGATCTAAATTGGAGCTGGGAGTCCTAACATGAAGACTGCCACCTGTTGCAAAACCACCAAGCTGATCTTGCCATATCTCAGGCCTGTTGGTATTTGAAGAGATTCCTAATTTATTTAAAAGACCACCACCTGATTTACCTGGTTCGAATGGTGCTGCCAGGCTTAAATTGGCGTTTAAAATAAACACTATTATAAAAAAATATCTCATAACTTACCCTCTAATTGTTTCGCTATAAATGCCATATTCTTTTCTAAAAGGTCTATTGATAAGTAGCCATGAGCTACCGGTGTTGCGATTTTCAGTTCTTCTGAGTAAACAAAGAGTGATGGGGTGTACGTTACGTTTAGTTTTTCAGCTAGGGCTGGATTTGTTATAGCTGGGAATTTATCGAGCTTGCCGCCATCTAAAGTTACGGCTGCAACTTTATAATTATATTTGTAACTAAAAACTTCTAAAACATCAGCGAAAGCTGCGCAGTAATTACAGGATTTTTTGTAGAAAAATAATAATTTGAATTTCTTAGCGAAGTTTTGAAGTATTTGCTTCTCATCTGTTGCTGTTCTTTTTTCAGCTAACTTTGCTCCAACATCAGATATTGGAAGATCTTTGACGATATTTAGACTTTCGTCTTCTAGCATTGCTATTTTCCAATACTTGGAGACCTGATCAGCTTTTCTGAATGCTTCGTTTTGATATTGGATATAGCGTTTAGTATTTTCCACGCTTGGATTCATAATCATTGCAGCTTTTGTTTCTTCTAGATTCTTTTGGAACTTTTCTAGTTGTTCTGTGGCTGTGATATTGCTCTTTTCAGAATGTTCTATTTCTTCTGCATCTTTAACTTTCTTACGCTCTTCATACCAATGCCAGCCCCTGTTGTGCTGCTGGTAGAATTCGCTATATGCATTTATTTTCGTTGCGTTGAAGATAAGCAAAAGTATTAAAATCATCTTCATCATAAACCACCTTTTAAAACATCAGGATTAAAGCCATTTTTCTCTTTCCCAGAATTATTTTTGATAATTTTCTCCGCATTTATGGCATTATGATTTGTGATTGTTTTAAGATCAGGAATCTTGATATTAGGAATCACAACTTCATCATAAAATTCCTTAAAATCTGCTTTTGAGAGGTCAACTTTTTCTAAATCTTCTAAAGATATGCCGCCACAGTTTGGATGTTCAGGCGTGCCATTGCCAATATTGAGCTGTTTCTTAGCTTCTTGATTAATGATTTTGCTGATCACAGAATCGTAACAGCAGAAAGTCGTACGTCTTATAACGCAACCAAAAACAGGGAATTCAGTATGACAATAACTGCCAACTTCAACGCACTTCTTCTCTTGACGGCTTTTGTGTAGATTCTTTTGTTCTGCACCACAAGAAGCACCAAATATCTGCCCCCAGCCACCTGCCATACTGCAGCAGTTTAAATAATCTAATATTTTTTTATCACATTGATTTACAGTTCCTTTTAATATGCTGATTAATTTATCATTAACCGTAGATCCTTTAGAGTCCCGAAGTATATTTAGCATGCCGATAGCTTCTTTGAGTTCATTGTTATCTTCGGCGGCGGCTTTTTTGACGCTACTGCACTCTCCATCCAAACACATCACGTTACACATCAAATCTCTTGCGTCTATTGGATTATCGTTTTTTAAGAGCTCTATTTTTTCTTCTTCGTACTCAACTTGTTTACTGCAAGCATAGTGACGCTTATAATTTGCACAAAATTCTAAACTACCTTCAGTTACTTTTTTGATACATTCCTCACTCACAAAGGAGCAATCTTTAGAATTAATTTTGTTACAATCGTTCTTTGAAGATCTGTGACAATTTAATTTATATTTATACTTCCAGCATTCTCGCTCTATATCTTTGCCTTCGATCCTCCTAGTTTCTGCAGGTTCTGTACAACGAATCTCCTGCTCTTCGCAATTGTTTGCAAAAGCTGTATTTGAGCATAGTAATAGTATCGAAATAATTACTCTAACCAACATCTCTTGCTCCACTGATCTTTGAATTTTGTGCAACATGCTTGAGAAGCCTTGATGATCATCCACCCTTCACCTTTGCCGGCTACAACTACATTTGTATCAATAGTATTCATACCTTCCTTGAGATATGGTGTTAAATCTATATCAACGTTAAAATCCCAATTAGTATTAAGCTCGCATCCATGCTTCCTATTTGTTTCATCTATGATCACTGAATACCAACCAACCTCCAGCCTGTCACCACCTCTTGGTCCATTATAAACTTGGACACCATTGATCTTAATCTGCATATAATCGTCATAACCAACTCTTATTATTCTGAATTCTTTGACGTTTTTCACGTCATGTATCTTGAACTCAGTTTTTCTCTCATAAAGACCACAATCAGATCTCCAGTAATTATCTGCAATCGTTCCTATTGTTAGATATGGATAGCGATATACAAACTTCATATCTGATGCGATATTAGCTTTTTCTATCCCTCCAGCATCAAAGCCACATTCTTCTGATATGTCACAACTCACATTCAACACCTTCTCACAAACCACACTGCCGCCTGGCTTTTCACAAGTTTGTTCCTCAAGCATCTCATCGAACTTCTTTTCTTTTGTGATACGCTTAGTGTATTGATTCTGAACGTTATTCAGTCTTTCTTTGCAGTCTCCAATGTTTAGCTCTTTCATCGCTTTTACTGGATCACTCCATATTTTATCTGCTCTTTTGAAAATTTCATGATCCTCAAAACCATCTAATGGTTTTCTGTCCATGGCTCCTGATAATGCTGATTCTGCACTGCTTCCTTTGCCTGCCCTCACCTCGCTTATTTTTTGATCTGCTTCTCTTTTTAATGTCGCTTCGTCTTTATTGTTTAAATTCTGTGCCTCAGATAATGCTCGTTCTCTTGAATAATGTGGCAGATCTTTAGATGCTGATTCATGAATCACAGCGCCTTGTGCGCTCTGTAGATTTTTGTTTATCATCTCTTCTATGTTTGCATAAGAAATATTGCAGACTACCCAGAATGCTAACATACTGGATATTAAGGCTTTTCTCATCGCTCTAACCTCTTTTTTGCTTCAGCACTCAAAGAGCCATTCTGTTTAAATCTTGATAATGCAAAATAAGGTGTGACCATCCCAGTCAAAACATCGTATTGAACTTCACATTCAGCAGTTCCACAGTTTTGCTCTTTTTTACTCAACACAAACGTTGGTACTGTTTTGATTTTGTATTCTCTGAATAGATTTGGATCGATAATCACACCTTCGCCCTCTTCTGCTATAAATCTGTTCAGATAAGCTACTGTTTTTCTGATATCATTCTGAATCAAGCCTCTGATTACTACTATGCCATCGTATTTTTTCGTATCGGCAATTAAATGCTTCAGAGCTCGATCAGAAATACTTGAACTCACAAAAACATAAAAGTCTGCTGTGTTTCCTATATTCTCTTGATTACTAAGATTATTATTCTTAAGATTCTGTTTCGTTGCATTTGTCAAATTTGACACAATCTCTAATGCTAATTCTTTTTGTGTTGGTGTCGCTTCAAATGTTTCTTGGGCTTGCAATAAATTAAAGCTGAAGAAGCTATAAATTATAGCAATCAGCGCATTCTTCAGTAAATTCTTAGCTTTGCCTTTTATAGCATGATATGTTATTATATGCGCATGGCTAATAGTAAAAAATTTATGCATCAAAAACATCATTATTTCGATACCTACGGAACTGTGAAACATCTTCAAAGCGTTGGCCTTTCTGAAGAAGTCGCAAAAGCTATCACTGAATCTATCGCTATAGGGCGTGACCGCGATCTCTCTATGATCACAACCAAAGAAGATTTCTTTGAACTTAAAGATTCTTTTAATGGCTTGAAGGAAGATTTTGTCAGACTTGAATCTGAAGTTGCGATTATTAAAAATGATATTGGGCATATTAAAGAAGATATTGTTGGTCTTAATGATAAAATCGATAGAAAAGTCTCTGGTCTGCATGATAAAATCGATAGAGAAACTACTTCTATTAGGGAAGATATTGCTGAGATAAAAGTTTCTATTAAAGAAATCTCCCAACACAAAAGCGTTATGCTGCAATGGATTATTGGGCTTTTTATTGCTCAAATGACTGCGATTGCTGGTGTTGCTATTACTATTTTGATGAAACTTCATAGTTAATCCCTCCTACAACAAACAACAATTCTTTTTACGCCACAGCAGGTAAGCGAAGTCTTCGCCTTTGTATGGGAATTCTCTGCCGCTACTGTAAAATAGGTCTGACATGCCAATATTGTTGCAGCTATAACTGCCGCTTGTGTTTGATATTGGATAGGTCATTTGAGTGCGATATTGACTCTTCGGAATGCGATAAGCATATGAACTTTGGCACAGTTCACCATTTGGTTTAGAAGAATTGGTTGCGGTTTTTCTAGCTAAGCCCAGCCTATGGAGTTTTGCAATCTGTCTAACTGCAAGTAATTGACTAGTTGCAACCCCTCCTATGTGCGTTGCAACAGAACCAGTAAGTGGGTAAATACTGCCCTGACAGCCAGAACACCAGAATAATGAATCTATAGATTTTTTAGTTGAAGTTGCAGTGATACAATCTGCAGCACATGCGGCCGTAGCTACTGGAGTTGAGAGTAAAAACACCTCAGGATTCATGAAGTTAGAGAGAGTGTCGCTCTGGTGAGATGGATCTAGTTCGCTCATGTAGGCTAAATCGTAGCTACTCATGTCCATGCAGCCGAAGTCTGAGAGTAGGTTTAGTAGGTAAAGTACTGGGTAGACGTAATAATGGATGTGGTAAGAGGCTTTGGTGCGCTTTTCATTTTCTGAATGGATTTTTTTGAAGCCACCATGATTTCTGCTGCTGCCAACTTTTGTGCCATTTAAGCTCACCAAACAAAAAGGAGTTTTGGTGATTTCTATAACTCGAACTGGCTCCCAAAAACCAATGCTAACCCCTGGCATCATAGGTACTCCACCTTTATTACAAAAACAAACAGGTGATGTTGGATTCTCTGTATCTTTGAATTTAGAGCTTCTCATTAAAGGAATTTTGCCAATTGTAATTGGAAAGATACAGCTCCAACAAATATCAGTAATTGGATTTAAGAACCTGCCAACACACTTTGATTCCTGTGCAAAAGCAGTGTTTTGCACGCTGTTTGCAAATAACATTGTAAATATTAAAAGGATGGAGAAGAGTAGCTTCATCATGGCAGTTTCATCTCCCAAATGGTTAAGGATTTGGCATCTTCTCTTTGAAAGACAACTGATGGAACTTTATTGATGCTAAACCTCATCGAATATGCGCCCCACTGATCGAAGAAGTGATAATATTCTTTGTTTTGTGATTCGTTATTTTGTATCTCTTTAAGGCCTGGTTTACCGTTTATTAAGATAATCTTGGCTCTTTTATTCTTATCAAAATAATCATGAGCAAAGTTAATTTGATACTCGTCTTCGCCATCAATAAAGATTAGAGGTTCATCGAATTTCATATAATCAAGAGGATTGATTTTTGTGCCCTTGGCATAAAGTATCTTTTGCCCCTCACCTTCTGGAATTAGAATATCTTCTTCCAGCTCTGTGGTTGGATCAAACTCTCTAAAGGTTTCTTTCTCTGATTTAGTGATACCTGTGATTTTATGAGGGTTTGTAACTTGTTTTTTAAATTCTTCTAGATATTGCTGATTGAATTGATCTAGCTTGCCGTTCTTTTGATAATGGTTTAATTGAGATTCGATTTGTTGCAGGAGATCTGGTTCGGTAATGGGAAATGTTGATCCATAGCGGCCTAAATCAGCAGCTTGTGCAGATGCACAATAAGATATGATAAAACTGATGATCAATCTTTTCATGGCAATATAGAATAATCAAAATTAGTCATCTCTTGCACAAAATATTTTGTGATATTAGAAGCACCAGCAATTGGTTTAGGACTGCTGAAGATGATGATGTTATTGGCGTTGCTGTAGTCTTTTAAGATTTTTTCAAAATGGATTTTATGATTTGCAATTGCAGATTCTAGATTCTCTTCATTAACTAGCTTTTGGCTTATGGTCGATATGACAAGCTCTACATCTAAGTAGGCGTATTGTTTTTTACTTTGAGCAAAGATAATTACTATGCTCAATATTAATCCGAACACTAAACCGAATAAGAACTGCTTATAATTTATTGATTTGAAAAAATTGCATCTAATTTTATCAAAAACTCTATCAAATATAGAAGTTCCAAACATTTCTAACTGTTTTGATTTTTTCATAATTCCCTCATAACCTGTTCGATTGCTTCTGTTGTTGACATGCCTTGATTGATATAAAGATTTACTTTTGAGAAGATTTTCGGGCTGGATGAGTAGAGAACTTGCGAAAACTTATCGAGCATGAGTCTTGCCACAAAATATTCACTTTCTGATTTGGCGATCAATATTTCAGAATATTTACCATTAATTGTGTCTAAGCTTTTGAGGACGTTGGCTAAAGCAGGTGTTAATCCAACTTCTGCTGCTTTTTCTAAAGAGTCACTCTTTTGTTTTAAGAATACCCTCCAGGCACAATTTTCTATGACCGCAGTTCTTGCTGTTTTATCTTTATCCTGGCCACCATAAAAATCATTAAGACTTTGAGTTCCAACTACTAAACCGCCATTATATTTTCTAATGGTTTTGGCCATTGAAGCTAAAAGCTCAGGGAAGTTTTTAAGGGCATACCATGCTTCATCGAACAGGATGATGAACTTTTGTGAGCGATCACTTAAATAGACCTGTTGTACGATTTGGATGGCTAGCATCTGCATAATTACAGCACCGAGTTCTGGTCTTTCTCTAAGTTCTTCAAATTCTAAAACAGTGAAGTTTTTATTGAATTTTATATTGTTTTTGCCATGAAAGAATTTACCATAACTGCCTTTTGAGGTGAACTCAAAGAGCATGGTTGCTAGATCTTCTCCTCTTTTATCTTTTGTTCTTAAGATTTCTGTTAATCTGTCTATGTTTGCTTGAGTTTGATAAGTATCCCAAACATCTTTTATTGCCGAAGCTATAATAGAATTTTCTATATCTGATGTTCCTTTGATTGGTGCTGCCATCTTAGCAATGATGAGTTTGAGCATTGAAAGACCATCGCTTGCTAATTCACCATCTCCTAGATTCTCAAATGGATTGAGTGAGATCTTAGAATTACTGCCAAAAGATATAAAATCACCATTCATAATCTTACAGGTCTTCTCAAAGCTTCTGCCTATATCTACTACAAAGACTCGTGAGCCCTTTGCAAGTTGGCTCACTACATAATCTTGTAAAAACACTGATTTACCAACTCCAGTCATACCAGTGACACAAACATTATAATTATTTGCATCTTCAAATGAATCCCAAGTAAATAACTGACCTCTTCTACCACTCATGATCATACCACCTGTTTTTGAACCTTTCCATTCGCCATGTATAGGTAAAAGTGCTTTTGGTTCGCTCGACATAACGGTACGGCTCAAGCCAAATTTCTGTTTAATATTTTTCAAGCTACTGTTATTTAAGAATGGGCAGAAAGACAGCAAAGCTGGTAGCTGAAAGTATTTTAAGGGTTTTAAGATGAAGTCATTCTTGCGCCATAGACTGATTAGATTTTGTTCTGCTTTGTTTATTTTATTACTTTTGGCGAGCAACATTATCGAAAAAGATGTTTTTAAGAATCTCTCTTTGATTTTTAAATTGTGATTGATAATCTCGTGCCACTCTGTTGCTTCTTCTTCCAAGCTTTTATTGAATTTACCAAGCAGGCCATTTGCTTGTCTGACTACTATCTCTCCTTTTTGTTTATAGCTTTCTTGGGCATTTTGATGCATCTGATTAGAGACGGTGTAGACAATTGCAAATCTTGTTGGAATCTGCATATTATCTTGGATTGCATCACCTAATAATTCTGGAATATCACCAATTGAGAAGTCTTTTGGATAGCTCTCAACTTCATAACATCTGATTGCATGCTCACCAGAGTTGATGAGAATTTCTTGTGGCTCAACAAGTAATGGGTTTGAAAGATCTATTAATTGATCTGAGATCAAATCTGTTTCTCTATAGGGAATTCCTTCATAATTTGGATAATTTGTAAGTTCTTTGACTAAACTGAT
>Ga0194045_1000385_pt1 | contig 14426 bp, 14 predicted proteins | sample JunL6211m_MetaG_FD_161686 | JGI IMG/M metagenome (GOLD analysis project Ga0194045, IMG submission 161686) | Anoxic zone freshwater microbial communities from boreal shield lake in IISD Experimental Lakes Area, Ontario, Canada - Jun2016-L626-11m | ecosystem: Environmental > Aquatic > Freshwater >...
TCGAATTATTGAAATTACTGAAATCCAAATGCGTGAGGCAGGGGTTTCAGGAGCGAAATTTAAAGCGATAAATGGTTTGGCGCATGCCGCCGTGAGTAAAGAGATAAATATAAATAAATTGCATGAAATCGAAGATGATCAAGAAATATTTAAGAAGTTAACTGGGTTGTGGGGGATTGGGCCGTGGACTGTAGATATGTTCATGATTGGCCAACTTGGAAGGTTAGATATTTGGCCGACCGGAGATCTTGGTGTGCGTCGGGGATGGGAGAAGATTTACGGCGCGAAGGAAGAGATTGAACCGAAAGTTTTGGAGAAGAAGGGCGAGAAGTTCCGCCCCTATCGAAGCGTTGTTGCTTGGTATTGCTGGCGGGCGCTGACTAAAGAGTAGTTAATTTTTTAGAATTAATTTTGCTCTTTGGTGCTAAAGTGCATAAGCGGTAAAAATATCAAGTAAGTTGATTTGGGATTGTTTTAGAGATGCGGGTGTGGTGAAAAGAAAGAGTGGTCAATCTGCTCCCTTCTATTTGTCATTGGTTTTAATTGTTCAATCACTTTCTATAATTGGCTTACTTTCGACCAGAACATTTCCACATTTAGTACAAATTGTCGGCAAAGACCTTAGGCCGCCAGTTTTTAGAGGTACGGAAATTACCGCAGTAATTGCCTCAACCGTCATTCTCCTTACCGCACGAGCAATACGGCTGAAAAGGCGCAGAGCCTGGATAGCTGCAACAACTTTGCAATGCATCTTGATAATAAATTCTATCGTTCATGCGTTAATCGAATTGATATTTAGACATAAGGATGAAGAAATAGTTTTTAGGTCGCTGGGAATTTCACATTTGATTTCAGAACTAATCATTTTCTTTGGACTTGTATATTTCCGAGGAGAATTCCGAACAAAATCAGATATTCAAACAGTGATGAAATCTATATTTTTCTTTATTCGGATCTCAATTGTTTCACTGCTGGTTGGGCTCACATTTGTCGGCTTCGACCGAAAATCCTTTGTAGTAAGCCCTAATTTTTCACATATCATCGAGATAACCTTAAAAGGATTATTCGGAATTTCGAGTTCGGTCCAATATGTATCTAGCCACGAACAAGCACGCACAGAATATATCTTGGCCGCTCTTGGATTAGTAATTGCAATTACCTCCACTTGGCAATTCCTGAAGCCCAATATCTATAAGGAGAAGGCAAATAAAGGTAGTTTGAATGAAATTCGTGAACTTTTAACTCGTTATCCGGAACATGATTCTTTGAGTTATTTTGCGCTTCGTGAAAATAAAAACTTTATTTGGTCAAAAAATCTGAAGGCTGCTATTTCATATTCAGTTATTAACGGGGTAATGGTAACAACTGGAGATCCAATCGGAGACCGAGAGTCATGGCCTTCGGCGATGGAAGCCTTCTGTACCGAAGCTGAATCACATGCTTGGATTCCCGCAATTTATGGTTGCACAGAGGAAGCGGGTCTGATTTGGACTCGCGAAACTGGATTCGAATCTTTGGAGATAGGAGATGAAGCAGTTGTCCTAATTGAAACCTTCACTCTTGAGGGACCCGAGATGAAGAATGTTCGCCAGATGGTGAATCAAATTAAACGAAAAGAATATTCAACCTCAATCAGAAAGATCTCTGAGATTGATGCTGCGGAATTACAAGCCCTTGTTTTCCTTGCGGAAAAATGGCGGAGGGGTGGCAATGAGCGAGGCTTCTCTATGGCGCTCGGACGATTTTGTAATCCTGTTGATCAAGATTTAGTAATCTCAGTGGCGACTCAGAACGGTGAACCAATGGGAATGCTGCAGTTTGTTCCTTGGGGTAAGGATGGGCTCTCTTTAGATTCGATGCGGAGATCGCCTAATTGTGATCCAGGCATAAATGAACTTTTGATTTCTGACACGATTGCTTTCGCTAAATCACAAAATATCCGACAGATTTCGCTTAACTTTGCGACCTTCAGAAGTATTTTCGAAAAAGGCGAACGGTTGGGGGCAAGTCCTATAACCCGCTTATCGCACAGGATCCTTATCTTTTTATCAAGATTTTTTCAGATGGAATCCCTATATAGATTTAATGCGAAATTTCGCCCAGTTTGGATTCCGAGATATATCTTATTTCCTAATATCCGAAATTTGATTAAAGTTGCGCTAGCAATTTTGATGATTGAATCTTTCATACCAGTTCCCAAAAAAAATAAAACCTCCATCGTGGGTGGCTAATAATGTTTGGATTAACAAGCGCGATAACTCTCTGGTTCTTCGCAAGCATTTCAGTTGTCACAATTCTCTTGCTTGTTATATTTTGGCAAAAATTATTTCGCTCTGGCTTTTCAAATCTCTTACTCAGATTTTTTCTATTAGTGATTTGTCAAATTTTAATTGTTTCAACCGTGGGAATATCTATAAATAAAAGCAATGGTTTCTATTCATCGTGGTCAGAGTTGATGGGTAAGGCAACAGATTACTCAGGTGTTGCTACTACTTTAAGCGATTCCAAGATACTTGATGCCTCGATACTAAACGGTGCTCAGAATTCATTCGATGGCCAGGTTATTGTCCGAGACATCGTGAAAGGTGAAAAATCCGGTATCTCAAATGTTGTTTATATCGTTCTCCCCAAAAAAGTAGTAAGCAAGATAAAAACTGGTAAGCCCATTGATTTAAGGCGAACAAGAATTGTTGAGTTTTTGGCTGGATATCCAGCACAGCCCGAGTTTTGGATTAGATCCCTTAATATTTCACAGGAATTAGCTGCGGCGGAGAAAGCTAATCCAGGGATTTCGTTAATTGGAGTGATTCCTGCTGTTAATGTTGCAGAAAAACACGATTTAGAGTGTATGAATTTTCCAAATGGCGGAGTACAAACTGAAACTTGGCTCAGTACAGATTTACATTCTTATATAAGCCATCGCCTCGGGATTACAAGCACTAAATGGGGACTAATGGGCGTATCCACGGGTGGTTGGTGCTCTGCGATGTTATCGATTAAGCATACAGATTTATATTACGGAGCAGTTTCAATCGCCGGATATTATCGTCCTTCTTTAGCTAAGAAAATTAATCAGGCAATCAGGCAAATTTTAAATCAAGAATATGCACTTCCTAAACTCGAGAAGGCGATGTCCGCAAAAATGGATATGCTACTGATTGCAAGTAAGGGCGATTTATTTTCATTTAATGAAACTAATAAATTCTTAGCTTTAGATCATCCGAGTATTAACCTGCAATATAAAGAAATTCCCTCTGGTGGGCATAATGCGAGAGTTTGGATATCTCAAATTCCGGTTGCGCTAGATTGGTTGAAAGTCTAAATAATTTTAATAATTAATGTTTACCGCATAACTAAACACCCCGCCAATTGGCAGGGTGTTTAGTTAGGGAAAGTTACTTTGCAACAGCCTTCTTTGCGGTCTTCGCTTTCTTTGTGTGCTTTGTCTTGGTTGTCTTAGCCTTTGCTTCTGACTTCTGTGTTTTTGAGTTTTCTGACATTTCGTGAGTGGCAGTACCTTCGGCCCCTGACTTAGCTGGCTTCACAGTTGGCTTTGTCGCGGCGAAGCCTGTTGTTGTTCCTCCGATAAGTGATCCTGCTATTACTAGTGCTAATACTGCTTTTTTCAATTTGTTCCTTTCGGTTGGTTAGGTGAAAGGTAGGCAAATAAAGTCAAAATTGACGCAGTTATTCGTGTGGGTTGGCACATAGAAACCTGAGTAGTTACTGAGGTTTATTGGGCTTAGCTTTAGTTATTGATTTACCGCGACTTTTGTTTCAACATATTTAGTAACAGTTTTTGAACTTATTTTCTTAAACCCTGAAGGGCAAGCTTTTGTAGTCACAGTCTTTTTAACTGATCCTTTTAGGCAGATTAATTGAGTTTCTTTTACTGCCTTATACAAAGTTGTAGTTGTAGGTGTTGGAGCAGATGGACTTGGTGGTCCACCCTGTTGTGGTCCGCCTTGTTGTGGTCCGCCTTGTTGTGGTCCGCCTTGTTGTGGTCCGCCTTGTTGTGGTCCGCCTTGTTGTGGTCCACCCATTCCACCCATTTGGCCCATGCCACCTTGTTGTCCACTGCCAGGTTTAGTTGCAGCAGGAGTTCCGGAGAGGCAATTGATTGTTGATCTATTACTTTTTTCTTCAGTTAATACGTAGTGGTAAACACCTTTTGGAAATTCTGGAGTTTCACTTGTGATGCCGTTGCATTCATCCAACTTCGATGAAGGAATAACTTTACCCTTCATGTCTTTATCGCCGTAAATAAGGAAACCATCGAATGCGATCCCTAAAATATGTGATGGCCCACCAGTTTTATCAATAACTTTAGTAACGCATGGCGGCATGCCGTGATAGTGATACATGCCTCCCATACCTGGGTGGCCATTGCACTTATCTAAAAATCCCCACTTAACACCTTTGGAATCAGTTAGGTAAACATTTCCAGTAACAGCAACAGTCTTTCCATCACCTTCGTATGGATTAAACACAACTGCACCATTTACCAATATTCCAATTGGTCCAAGAGAGGTTGATGTTTTAACTTCAGCCATTGTTGGGCTTAGTGACAGCGAAAAACTTAATTTTTGAGCCGAGACCAAATTACTTGCCAAATCAAGTGTTACATCCTTTTCACTTTCAGGAACAACGATTCCGGCATTTGGCTTTGCATATTTTTCTGCCATCCAATTAGGAATGCCATCAGATGTGACCGTGACTTTTTCGCCCGAGAAGCTGACCTTTGCGTTTTCAAACCAGGACGCATTTTTAATTGCAGTTTGTTGATCACTTGCAGCCAAACTTGATTGGGAGAGTGCGATTGACACAACTGAAGTGAGAATTGGCACCAATAAAAGTGCAATGTGCTTTCTCGGATTTGTCATGTCTCTCCCCAAATGGCTTATCCCTAGGGCTATGAGTTTATGGTTAATGGGAGCTAAATTGCGAGTATTAACCGACTTAGTAGTATCAGGTCATGACACAGCGCCAGGAATTTCGGACACTTCAAACTTTCAGTGATTTTGAAGTCCGTGAATACGAACCTTGTGTTCTTGCAGAGGTAAAGGTTTCAGCGCAATATTCAACTGCATCTTCTTCTGCTTTCGCCTATCTTTTCAAATACATCTCAAAAGGAAATAAGGAATCACAACAAATTGCTATGACTGCTCCGGTAATTGCTGCGCAGAAAGCTGATGGATCTGAATCGGATGATTGGTATGTCTCTTTCGTAATGCCTTCAGGCAGTACCTTTGGTCGCTTGCCTCATCCAAATGATCCACGAGTTGTCTTGCGCGACTTAGATGCTGAAACTTGTATCGCACTTTCATTTCGCGGGAAAGCAACTGAGGAGTTGTCGGAGAAGAAAGTAAAGGAACTTCGGGCTGCCGCAGCTAGAGAGAACATTGCAGTTTCTACGGAAACTCGAATCTGTCGTTTCGATCCACCATTCAAACCTGGTTTCTTGCAATACAACGAGATTGTTATCCCGATTTACCTACGAGAGCAGTAAATTGCGAAGAGCCCTACAGATTGCTCTGTAAGGCTCTCGCTGTAGCTCGGATTGCTTTGCACCTCTATGACTAAGTGGCAAAACTACAACACCGGACTTGCTCTTCCCTGACTAAGTGAGTAAACCCTAACAGTATTTTCATGAGTTTCATTATCAACATCTAAATTTAACGCACAAAATATTTCTTAATAAATTTTACGGAATGTAATCAGAGCTAACTTTCGCATGCGTGTGGCTGTAGCTCAGTGGATAGAGCTCTTCTCTGACTAAGAAGGAGGTCGTGGGTTCGAATCCCACCAGTCATACGCACATCAAATGGCTCCCGGGTTAGTCGCCGGGGGCCATTTTTAATATTTAATGAGAATTTGGATTATGAAATCAAGGTGTTCGCGAAGATCTGCCAAGCGAGAAGTGATTTCGCCACCAATGAAAGCGTGATGTAGGTGCGTTCACCGCGGATGTAGTCAGACCACTTTCCGACCTTCTTATATTGCAACCATTGCACAAGTGCGAATGAGTTGAAGAAGATAAATATGGTCAAGACGATTCCGTAGACAAATGCTGGGGCCGAAGTGTCACCAGGGCCACCGAAAGAAAATACATAGAAGAGCACGGCAATCCAAGGAATGATTCCAGTTATGCACCCAAAGATAAATGGAAGCCAACCACCGCTGCCTGGGTTCTCGTATTTCTCTTGCAACCAACCAAATAAAATCATTGAAGCATTGACGCCGAAAATAGAAATAATTGCGGAGATTTCAGCAACACCAGTTACTTGAGCAATTAAAACAATCATTACTGATGAGCTAACAGCATATTCAACCCAGCGGAAATAATTTCGTTTTGCTGCAATTCCCGCGCTATAACGTGGGAAGAACTTTGGACTTGCAACGATGAAATGTGCGAGAGCAGAAAGACCTAGGAAGATTGCAACTGTTAATCCAACTGGCGTCTTAAAGAGAACTACTGGTTCGGCAAAGGTTGATCCCGGAGGTCCCGCCATATAAGTCGCGGTGATTGGAAGCGCGAAGTCATTGCTTAGCGCGAGGACTGCGGCCATTTGGGCCAAGTGCAGGATTCCCGCGAAGATATTTACCTTGCGAAGACTTTGAGTTGTGATCTCTTTGCTCATGAGTAAAAGGGTAGCTGTGGTGAGTAAAGAATTTGGGGATTGCCCTGCTGTCGGAGGCGAGGTCTAGGTTGAGTTCATCGAAAGGGGCAGACAAATGTTTGAATTTCTATTCGTTGCCGCGTTGGGCTATTTATATTTGGAGCGTAAGGCGAGAAAGAAGCGTGAAGGAAAGAGGTTGCACGGATTTGATGCCGAGCTCAAGGAAATTATCGAGCAAGATGGCGACAAGACTGGAGTTGCCTTTGAAATCAAGCAATATTTATTGGCAATAATTGAAGATGGAAATAACGATGTTGAGAAGTTCTCTGACGCGCGATTAGAACAGGCGCAACGAATCTTGGATCGTGCGGGGCCAAATGCAATGTATTGGATGACAGATATTGCAGCGCAATTAGCGTTTCTGGCTGCCGCGCAGATAAATGGAATCCCAACAAATATTGATGCAAAGGTAGGCGAACGGGCCACGCCTGAGGCAATAGTTAACGCTGTTGTGAAGGGCTAAATAAGTTTGTTGTAACAAGTGTTCGAGTTATTGGCCATTTGAATTGGCTATTAAAGGCTATCTACTCTCGGTAATCTTGCTCTATGCCAGGTACCAAGAGGTTAAGTCTCGGTTTAGTAATTACCTTACTTATTTCTGGTCTGAATCTGGCACCAGCAAGTTCTGCTGAAAAAATAACTCTTGTTATGGCAGATGACCACAATCTTGGTTATGCACGAACACTTTTTAAGCATTGGATCGATTCTGATAAAGATGGCTGCAATACCAGATACGAAGTCTTGATTGCCGAGGCATTAATCAAACCAATCGTTGGTAAAGGTTGCTATTTATCTGGTGGCAAATGGCGCAGTCCATACGATGCAAAAGTTTTCACAAATCCAACTGGTTTAGATATCGACCACATGGTTCCGTTGGCCGAGGCTTGGCGATCAGGAGCCTGGGCCTGGACCGCGGCGCAGCGAATGGCTTACGCAAATGATTTAGATGATCCGCGAACTTTGGTTGCGGTAACGGCAAGTTTGAATCGGTCGAAGGGCGATAAGGATGTGGCCCAATGGTTGCCACCAAAAGCGCAGTGCACATATATTTCGAATTGGATTGCGGTGAAATGGCGCTTTGATTTAACAGTTGATCCAGCTGAAACTGCGTTTTTGCGAACGAAGATCAGCGAGTGCAATATTACAAATGTGGTGATTCAAGAAGTAACGATTATGAATTAATAAGTTCTGGTATTGACGCGTGGCCAGGAAGCAGGGCTTGTTCCACCAGGGCCGGTTGCGATTACATCAATAGAGTAAGTTGTTCGGTTGCGCAGGCCGGTTATTTGGCAAGCTGTTGTTGCAGATGAACAAGAACTAATTATTGAGCCACCGCTAGACAAATTCCAAGCACGTGCGGTGTAAGTGGTAACTCCGCTACCGATAAGAGATGGTGCAGTCCATGAAATATTTAGCCGACCGTTCTGTTTCGGAACCCCAACGACAACAGTCCGTGGGGCAGTAGGAGCAAATAATCCTGATGGTACTGGTGGTGGCGGTGGTGTTGGATTTGCAGTGGAAACATTTGTGTTCAACATCCGGTTCGAAGTTGATGATCCCGGTGTTAAGAAAGTTCCAGCGTATGAATTCAGCGCATTTTGAATCTGTGCTGGCGTTTTATATCCACCTTCAAGTTCAAGAGCAACAGCGCCACTTACATGTGGGGTGGCCATTGATGTGCCACTCAGCGTTGCGGTAGTGGAGTTTGAAGAAGGATTATTTACATTTATGTAAGAAGAAATGATGTTAACTCCTGGCGCTGAAATATCAACGCAACTTCCGGTATTGCTAAAATATGCGAGGGCATCGGTGCTATCAGTAGCGCCAACTGTTATTGCATTAGGAACATCTGCAGGTGAATAGTTGCAAGCATTTGCCGCGCTGTTACCAGCGGCAACCACAACTGTGATGCCAGCGTTGATTGCAGAGTTAATAGCGGCATCTAGCGTTGCACTTAGCCCACCGCCAAGACTCATACTGATTACAGCTTTAGATCCTGCGGTGTATTGATTTATAACCCAGTTAACTCCACTTACAACATCTGAAATATAGCCAGATCCAAAACAATCTAGAACTCGCACCGGAACCAGCGAAACACCTTTAGCAACACCATAAGTTGCACCACCAATTGTTCCAGCTACGTGAGTTCCATGACCATTGCAATCTACGGTTGAACCGCCTGCAATTGGAGAATAGCCAGTTAATACTCGTCCGCCGAATTCATTATGAGTCGCAAGAATTCCCGTATCGATTACATAAACTTTCACACCAGCACCTGTTGCGGTGTAAGTGTATGAATTATCAAGTGGAATTGATTTTTGATCTATTCGATCAAGACCCCATGTGGGATTAGTTTGAACTGCAGAAGCGCGAACAATTCCATCTTTTTCAATATTGGCTACATGAGAGTTGCTACGCAACTGACTTGCTTGTGTGGCAGTCATGCTTACAACTGCGCCATTGAAGGCTTTATCAATTTTGTTTTCAGTCCTAATATTTCGAGATGCCCGATCTGAATCTTCTTCATTCGAATTTGCGGAATCAACATATTGAACGATGTAACGCTCGTAAGTTTCGCTCTGTGCTGGTGCTGCCATAAAAATGGTTCCAGTGGATATAAGCCCAAGCAGACTCAAAAACGTGGTCATAGTGCCGAATCGGTTGAGTCTCATAGTCCGAAATTTTATAGGGCACAGCCCAGTTCACTTATGTACGAACCTCGTAAATTGGGTATTACCCGCACAAGAAAAGAGTGGGCTAATTTGCTTGGAAGCGGGCTGCCTCGTTTATGACATTCACCAGGGTCTCAATCTTGGTGACGCTGTGCTTGACCAGGTACTTGCTGCCCGGCGGCAACTGCAAAATCTTCTCTTCAATCTGAGTTGGGTTTAGGAATGCAGTTAAGAGCACGATGCCGATACCAGGATTTGATTGTCTAATTTTCTTGGCAAGGTCGATGCCATTTGGGCCTTTACCTAAGTTGTAATCCAACACCGCGACATCTGGGTTATAGACCTTCACATTTTCAATTGCCGTTTTAACTGATGCGGTATCAAAGAGAATTTCAAAGCCTTGCAGCGTCAGGGCTTTCTTTATCGTTGCCCGAGTCATCTCGTCATCTTCGACAAGCATTAACTTCAGGGCTTGCTTCTTAACCATTCTGAGCCACCTTACTTTGTAAGGAAATCTGGATCTTGAAAATTGTTACAAAACCAATTCTTCCTATTTCCCATCGACCGTCAGATACTAGGTTAAATATCTTAGTTCCAAGCCCGGGGATATTCTTTTCGGGATCGGGTGAGACTATGGCGTTATCTTTAACTTCAATTACAAGGGTTTCATCCTCAGCCAATTTAATACTGAGCGCTAATTCAGTAGCACCACCATGGCGAACTGAATTGGAGAGAATCTCTTCTACGACTTCACCAACTTCTTGAATGCGTTCATTCTTTAAATTTTGAAGATCTGGTGACATATTGAGTTTAACTTCCAAGATTCCAAACCAAGGATCAATTCGTGAAGAAAGCTCCTCTGAGAGGGTATTAGTAGAAGTACGAAATTCTGCAGTGGGGTTCGCTAGTAAATCCATTATTGATTGGCGTAATTTCTTGTAAGCCTCCGGGTCATTATTTTCGACTGCTTGCTGAATTCGTAGAGAATTAGTTGCGAATCGGGTGAGAATTTTCCCGTGAATAAAAACTGCCCATTGGTGGGCAAGGCGAGCTTCTTGTTCGCTATGAATGGTCTGTAATTTAAGTCGAATAATCGAATGAGACGGCTGGTAGGCCAGGCTTGAAATCTTATGCGAAAGGATCGGAATAAGCAGTTGGGCGATAACTAATTCAATAGCGAATAGAACCGGGAAATTAACTACTGTGATGAAATACGGCGTATGCCCTCCGGGATATGGAAATAACCATTGGCTAATCACATTTGAAATAAGCGGGATATAGCACAGCAGAAAATACGAGAGAAGAATCCAAGAAACTTTAGGTAATTGATTTTCCTTGGTGATCCATATGGGGATTTTTACCACAAGATAAACCAGAAGCAGCATCACGATTATTGCAGGAACACTTCGGCTAATTGGAAGAGTATTGATTAAAGATGGCAGAGTCCCGAAGCCGAAAAGAAGAATTATGAGATTTATCGGGATCTCACCAGTTTGCAGACTTGCTTTGAGAAAGACGAAAATTTGTCTGACAAAAATATTAAATGCAGTTAAGTTTGAACTCCACTTAGAATTTCCGTGTTTCTTACTTCCCGCATTCTCTAATTCGGCAGAAAGCTTTCGAAGTTTATTTTCTTTTAATAGTTGTTGGATAATTGCTGCGTTAGGGGCGTTAAATTCTTGATTTATGCTCGCAATATCCTTGGCCAGCAGATCGGTCTGTAAAGTCAGCTTTTCAATAATTGCGTTCTCAATTTTCTTGGATGACTCTCGGAACTCTAAGGATTCACGTAACTTTATTCGGGCATTGATGAGAAGGGTTTTTTCGAAGCCATAGATAAATTCAGGGATAGTTCTAAATTTCACACCGGCAATTACAGCTAGTGGGAACCAAATAATTCCGAGAAAGATTACTGATCTAAATGCAAGCCCCAAGCCTCTTTCATGAGAAGTATTGAAGGTTTCATTTAAGACGTTGAATATGAATTCTGAATAGATTCCAAAGATAATGCCAAAAATTAATAATTCACTTAAGTGCAATTCAAATATATTGCGGGATTCGAGAAATTTCTTGCCAGTGTATGCAAATAGCATAAGTAGCAGGAAATGTATTAGGTGCACAAGAAAGTCATTCTTACCCGTTCCTATATTTGATCTTAGAACATCGGAAATTAGAACCGAGATCTCGAAGAATACAATTCCAAGCGGGATTAATAGGAAGTCAACGGGGATTAATTCTAAATTCTGTATTTTTGTAAAGAGCGCACGCATCTCTTATTTAACCGCAACTTTGCCCTGGTGCCACATACGAACTGCGATGACTCTTGGGTTTACTTCTGAGTCGCCATTGACACCAAGTGCCTGGAATGTTCGTTGGATAATTCCTTCAGCTGCGCGTAATGAAATATCTCGATTCTTTGCGATGGCGCTATTTGAAAGTCCATCAGCAATCATTCGCAATATTTCAGCTTGGGCTGCAGTAATAGTTATTTTGTCGCCCTTTTCAATATGTTCGGCCTGGAACTGCCCGTTCGCCTCGATAGATTCAGTAATCGAGACAAGCAATTTATCGATGCTGGTGATATCCGATTTAACAATATAAACCGTTGGGTTTGGAATACGAGAAGGGTCTTTGATGGCAAGTTCTGGTGATGCATGTGCCGTCATAATTACAAGGCCAGTCCATGGACGTTCGCGGTAAACCTTGGCAAGCAAGTCTGCGCCATCGGGACCATTGCCTAAATCAAGATCTGTAAGAACAACATGGGGATCAAAATCATCTATTTGGGAGAGTGCATCAGCAACAGATTTCGTGGCAAGTGTTGTTATGCCAGAAGAGTTAAGCATTTCGCCAACCATTGCTCTGGCGAAATCTTCATCTTCAACCAAGAGCACTTTTAATGAGCTCTTCTTTATCTCCATTTTCTTAGGATACAGGGGGGTTTACCCATCATCATTAATCTATTCGGGTAATACCTATTCATTTCTGAAGCTTTTTGCGCACTTAGATATCCTCGGCAACGTGAAACCTATGCGCCGATTCTCGAATCAACATCGATTGGCCCTTGGCATTTCCTTGATTGCTTTAACTGTTGCACTTCCTGCCGCATTTGGCCTGGATCTAATTACAAATCCTCTAGCTCAAGAGCAAATTGCTGAGCCAACCGCATCGCCTTCACCGGATGTCCCAAGTGCGCAGCCGTCACCAGAGGCAAGCCCTACAGATTCACCATCTGCACAACCATCTGATCAGGCAAGCAGTGAAGGTTTGCCAGAACCATCAGCGCAACCTTCGGCAGAACCTTCTGCAGAACCATCAGCACAGACAAGTGTTAAACCGAGTGCAGAACCAACGCCGATACCGGTACATGCGCTCGCAAATCAGAGTATCTACTTGATTACCCCGAAGGTTGTTTCAGTAGATCCACGTGCAAAAAATGCAATCCTGCCTTCAATTACAGCAGGTTCGTCAGAGACATTGCTGCTCTGTGCATCTTCGAATAAAGCCATCATGAATATTTCATATATCCCATATATTCCAGTAGCAATTAATCCCAAGAAGCCTGAACTTGGAAGTCGAAATTCCTTCCAAATCAGTGGTCAAGGCAGCACTCAACTTCGAATATCTGGACCAAGCTATGCGGTTATGTCTGCCTTCAATGGTGGGTCAGGAATGCGGATTACATCGGCATCTGGCTCGATTTCTGGCAGTCAGATCAATCTGCAATTCGTAAATATGTCCGAGCCAACTCTTGCAGACCATTTCTGCGGGGCTGGGGCAGTGGGTAATAACCGAAGCATTTCGATTCGAGCACTGGGTATTGACTTACAAATGGTTAAGACAGACGTTAACCTAAAGAAGAATAGATAGATTGCAACGTGCAATTTTAGTTTTCTGAATTAATTAAGGAGTATTGAAATGGCTTCAATGCTTGGTTCGCCCCTTAGCGGCAACGTTAATTCAGGGCGCGCAAAGCGTAGTTTAGGCAAAACAAAACGAAATATAATTTTCGGTGTTGCCGCTGTTTCAGTTATTCCATTCCTACTTTCAACCTTTGCTGCCAGCGTAACAATTGGAACTGGCGCACTTGAATTTGGTCAAGGTTCCCAACAAGCAATTGCTTGTGATGACACCGTCTTTATTGCACTTGGTGAAGAGTGGCACGCAAATCCATCAGCCACCGATAGTTCAGATGGCTTCTTTAGAATTCGTACTGCAACAATTTCAAACCTAAATTTAGAAACATGTAAGGGCAAGAAACTTCGCCTTCGTATGATCGATGGATCCAGCGCAGAAATTGGAATCGGTTCAACACCAGATGCCAAAGTTCTCCAAATTCAAATTCCAAACGAGGTCCCAACTTCTAATAACGTTGATCCACAATCACTTTCACTCACTTATTTGACCGGCCTTGGCCAACCACTTGTCGGAACTCTCGCTGCAAGTGTTAATTTAAATGTTTCAGGCGTCTCTGTTTATGATGGAACTCCACTGACTTCAACATCAGCCGATGTAATGTTCTTCCTTGATCCAACTTCAACACTTGTTAACATCAATGGTGAAAGCGTTCGACGCGCAACTGTTGAAACAGTTAACAATCCTAATTAACCCGAGACTTACGAAGGGTTAAAAATGGCGCTAAAAGCCAATAGGAACAAGGTTTTGGGCGTTCGCAAGGCAGTAATGATTGCTTTTGGCTTTGCTTCGATTGGTTCTGTGCTTGCCGCAAATAACACAATCGCAACTTCACAAATTACTGAATTTGGCCAAGGTGTATACCAAATCAAAGCTTGTGACAGTTGGGTGAAATTAGATTTAATACCTGGCGAAACCGGCACATACGGGGCACCTGCGGGTATTTCACCATTAGTCGGACTGAGTATTTCGGGATTAGATACCAAAGCCTGTGCGGGAACAAAGCTAACCTTTAAGGCACGCGATACCAGATCTGCAGAGCTTCCACTTTATGCCGAAAGTGGATCAAAGGATTTAAATTCAATAGTTCTCCAGATTTCCAGCGATTCAATTGTGTCACTTGATTCCTCTGACAAGTATCGAAGCCTTAGTTATTCAT
>Ga0194045_1000388_pt1 | contig 14406 bp, 11 predicted proteins | sample JunL6211m_MetaG_FD_161686 | JGI IMG/M metagenome (GOLD analysis project Ga0194045, IMG submission 161686) | Anoxic zone freshwater microbial communities from boreal shield lake in IISD Experimental Lakes Area, Ontario, Canada - Jun2016-L626-11m | ecosystem: Environmental > Aquatic > Freshwater >...
GATGCTTATTCGGATACTCTTGAAGGCACGATGGTTTCGAAAATCAAATTGCCCGAATCGATTATCCCAGGAACTTTGAAGGTAAGTGCAAGGGTTTATCCATCTGTGCTTGCAGATCTTCAGAAGGGTTTAGAGGGAATGCTAAGGGAACCCCATGGATGTTTTGAGCAAACCTCGACCACCAATTATCCGAATCTTCTGGTGTTGGATTATTTGCGTGAGAGCAATCAGAATAATCCTGAGATTGAAAAACGAGCGTTGGCTCTTCTTGAAAATGGGTACGCCAAACTCACTGCGTTTGAATGCATGAATTCTCAGAATAAGAAACAGGGGTACGAATGGTTTGGTGGCACTGCGCCCGCTCATGAAGCGTTGACTGCTTACGGATTGTTGCAGTTCCGTGACATGAGCAGGGTGATAAATGTGGATCAGAACATGATTAAGCGCACGCAGGATTACATCATGGAGCAACGGGATGGCAACGGTGGCTTTAAGCGCAATCCGCGGGCGTTGGATTCTTTCGGCAGAGCCCCTGATGATATTACCAATGCTTATATTGTTTGGTCTTTGACCGAGAGTGGTAAAAGCGATGACGTTTCCAAAGAGCTTTCTTCCCTTAAAGAAAAAGCGGAAAAGTCCAACGATCCGTATTTTCTCGCTTTGGTTGCTAACGCACTTCTAAACCGTGATGATCGTGCCACTGCATTAGTTTTGCTTAAAAAGCTGGTTTCCGGGCAGAAGGAAGATGGCCACTTGGTTGCTGAAAAAACAAGTATTACCGGGTCAGGGGGAGTTAGTTTGGAAGTTGAAACTACAGCGCTGGCAATATTAGCTCTATTAAAAGCCAATGAGCCACAGTTTAATCTTCCCGTTCGTAAAGCCATTACCTGGGTTGGTAAGCAAAGAAATGGCAGTGGCGCTTTTGGTTCGACACAATCAACCATTTTAGCGTTGAAGGCCCTTATCGCTTTCACCAAGGCTAACAAGAAGACCGCAGAGGCGGGTGAAGTTCGTTTGTTTCTGGGAAGTGAAGAAATGTCAAAGGTTGTTTTTGCTGTGGGTGCAACCGAGGTGATGGAGCTTAAGCTTCCCAACCCAGAAAAGAATTTTAAATCGGGCGAGAATACTCTTCGATTGGAAGTTACGGGTAAAAATATTTTCCCCGCAACTATAAGTTGGACTTACAACACACTTAAGCCCGTTGGTGAAGCTAAGCTTCCTCTTGGTATTGAAACCAAGCTTAGTACTGAAAAAGCAAACGAAGGGGATACTCTGCAACTAAAGGTTAAGGTGAGGAATAATGAAAAGAAGGGGCAGGGGATGGCGGTAGCAGTTGTTGGATTGCCTGCGGGGTTATCGTTGCCCGAGGATTTCAAACAATTAAAGCAGATGTGTTTAGTTCCGGAAGATGGCTCGAGATCTTCACTCAGTGCGTTTGAAGTTTTGGGTAGAGAGTTGGTTCTCTATTGGCGAGATTTGGCTCCTGAACAAAATATCGAATTGAATCTAGATTTGATTTCTAGAGTGCCTGGGAATTATGGCGGGCAGGCTTCTCGTGCATACCTTTATTATAATCCGGAGCTTAAGCATTGGGTGGAACCATTAAAGGTAGTAATAATTCCGAAGGACTAAATGAAGTGCTTGCAGAAGTATTTCTAATGTAAAATGTTGCAATTCTGTGAATAATTGTTGTAAGTTTTAGGGTGCATTCTTCGATGAAGTCATTTCTTCTTCGAATCCTGCACTCTTTCTTTTTGACTTACCCAAGTTAACTTCGTAAAAAATGAGCTATAGCTATTAAAAGGGATAGTACCTTTTAGGGACTGAGTTGGACTCGGTTAGTAAGAGCTAGACGCTTAAGAAACATAGGGGTTATGATATTATGAGCACGAAGTATGTTTATTATTTTGGTGGAACCAGTTCTGACGGCCGTTCAGACATGAAAAATTTGCTTGGTGGAAAGGGTGCCAATCTTGCAGAAATGTGCAATATTGGACTGCCTGTACCTGCAGGTTTTACCATTACCACAGAAGTTTGTACTTATTTTTACGATAACAATCGTCAGTACCCAGAAACTCTTCGGGCCCAAATTGTAGAAGCTCTTAAGAAAACAGAAGCTGAAATGGGTGCCATATTTGGCGATCCAGAAAACCCCCTTCTCGTTTCCTGCCGTAGCGGTGCCAGGGTTTCCATGCCCGGTATGATGGATACCGTTTTGAATATTGGTCTTAATGAACAAACCCTTAAAGGCTTGATTAAGAAAACCGGTAACGAGCGTTTTGCTTGGGATAGTTACCGCAGATTTGTGCAGATGTATGGCGATGTGGTGTTGGGTATGAAGCCACAAACCAAGGAAGATGAAGATCCATTTGAACTTCTGTTGCACAAAATGAAGAAGAAAAAAGGCGTGCACCTTGATAACGAATTAGACACCGATGATTTGAAAAAATTAGTCAAGCAGTTTAAGAAAGCTGTACTTGATAGAACTGGCAAAGATTTTCCAGATGATCCAATGGAACAAATGCTGGAAGCTGTTGGCGCTGTATTCCAATCATGGGGTAATGATCGTGCGGTGGTTTACCGCAGACAGTACAACTACCCACACACTTGGGGCACCGCTGCAAACATTTGCTCGATGGTGTTTGGAAACATGGGCGATGACTGCGCAACAGGCGTGGCATTCACCCGCGATCCTGCCACCGGCGAAAATGTTTTCTATGGCGAATACCTGATCAATGCACAGGGTGAAGATGTTGTTGCGGGGATTCGTACCCCAAATAAGATTGCTGAACTTAAAGTTGCAATGCCCGAAGTTTATCAGCAGCTTGACGATATTCGTAACACACTGGAAAAGCACTATCGTGATGTTCAAGATATCGAATTCACGGTTCAAAAGGGCAAGCTTTGGATGCTTCAGACCCGCAATGGCAAGCGTACCGGCTTTGCTGGCGTTCGCTTCGCTGTTGATATGGTTCGTGAAGGTCTGATCTCTAAGGAAGAGGCTATTTCTGCTGGCCGTATTCCTCCTGATGATTTAAATCAGCTCCTCCAACCTATCTTCGATCCAGCCGCCAAGCGCAAAGCTGTTGAAGAAGGTCGAATGCTTGCAGTGGGTATCAATGCTGGCCCAGGTGCTGCAACAGGTAAAATTAAGTTCTATGCTGATGATGCTGAATCCTATGTAAATAGCTTCAGTCGCGATGCCAATGGCAAGCTTCCTGAAGATGCGCAAGTTGTTCTTGTTCGTCAGGAAACCAGCCCTGAAGATATTCGCGGTATGCAAGTTGCAACCGGGATTCTAACTGCCTTTGGTGGTGCTTCCAGCCATGCTGCTTTGGTTAGTCGCCAAATGGGCAAGGTTTGTATCGTAGGTTGTGGTGAGCTTAAAATTGATTACAAGAAGCGAACTGTAACTGCGGGTGGCAAAACCTTGAAGGAAGGCGATTGGATTGCGATCGATGGTTTTTCGGGCGAAGTGATGGAAGGCAAAGTTGCAACCAAGCCTAGCGAAGTTGTTCAGGTTTTGATTTCGAAGACTATGAAGCCAGAAGAATCCAAGGTTTACCAACAGTTTGCTGAACTCATGAGTTGGGCTGATGACGTGCGAAAGTTGAAAGTTCGCACCAATGCAGATCAACCAGATCAAGCTGCTGCAGCGATTGCCTTCGGTGCGGAAGGGATCGGGCTATGCCGAACCGAGCATATGTTCTTCGATCATATCCTACCTATGCGCGAGATGATTCTTTCCAGCAATACGGAACAACGAAAAGCAGCTTTGGAAAAGCTTTTGGAATTCCAAAGAAGCGATTTCGCAGGCATCTTCAGAGCCATGAAGGGCAAGCCTGTTACCATCCGAACTTTGGATCCACCACTTCATGAATTCCTTCCTACGCTTGATCAAAAAGATAAGCAGAAGGAAGTTGCCAAGATGATTGGTGTTAGCCCCAAATCCATCGAGAAGCGCATCAAGGAACTGCATGAGTTAAACCCCATGCTTGGTTTCCGTGGTTGCAGGTTGGGCAATGTGTTCCCCGAAATCACTGAAATGCAAGCTCGTGCAATTATCGAAGCTGCTTGTGATGTTGCTAAGGAAGGAATTGCCGTTGAGCCTGAAATCATGATTCCTCTTGTTGGTTTCCTCCCTGAACTTAAAGCTCAGGTTAAATTGGTTCATGCCATTGCTGAAAAGGTGTTTGCTGAAAAAGGCACCAGGGTTAAATACCTTGTTGGTACGATGATCGAGTTGCCCCGCGCTTGCGTGGCTGCTGCTGAAATCGCAACCGAAGCCGAGTTCTTTAGCTTTGGTACCAACGATCTTACCCAGACCACTTTGGGTATCAGCCGTGATGATTACGGTAGCTTTATCCGCCATTACATCGAAAATGATCTTGTTAAGAAAGATCCTTTCCAAGTGATTGACTTCGATGGCGTTGGAGCGCTGATGAAACTTGGTGTTGAAAAAGGCCGATCCGTGAAGCCTGATCTGAAGATTGGTATTTGCGGCGAGCATGGTGGCGAGCCTGATTCGGTAAAGTTCTGCCATCGTCTTGGCTTGAACTATGTGAGTTGCAGCCCATTCAGGGTGCCAATCGCTCGGTTGGCAGCGGCTCAGGCTGTGCTTGAGGAAAAGAATAAGAAGTAAGGTTTGATTCTTAGTTGTTAAGTTTAAAAAAGAAGCTTCTTTGATTTCAAAGAAGCTTCTTTTGCATTTACATGCCATGAAAATCGATGTAGATTATATGAAGAATAATTCATTTCTTATTTTTGGAGTTCATATCATGGCATTCAAATCTGGTCAGAGTAAAGAACCTCAGGGTTTTACCCTGATAGAGCTTTTAGTAGTAATCGCAATAATTGCAATTTTAATCGGTTTGTTATTGCCTGCGGTGCAGAAAGTTCGGGAGGCAGCAGCACGGGTGCAATGTGCCAACAATTTTAAGCAAATGGGGCTAGCTACACATAATCATCACGATGTGTATAATCGTCTGCCTTCGGGGGGAACATTCCGTGGTATCGATGCTATTCCTGAATTCACCGCAGTGGGAAGCCCCTTGGGTGGCATAGGCCAAAAAGCTGGTGCCTTTTATCAGATCCTTCCTTACATCGAACAGGCTGCAGTTTGGAAAGGCGCAGGTGGCACAACCATTGCTGAGTGTCAAATCAATGTAATCAAGGCGGTCATCAAAATTTACTTTTGCCCTACAAGGCGATCTCCTGCCGCTTTACCGCCTACCGGAAGTTGGTACGGGCCTGCTGGCACTTATGAACATGGCCCCACCGATTATGCTTCTTCGAATAACGATGCCATGGTAAATGATGGCACCAATGGGGCTATTGTCTATGGTTATGTAGGCATGAATCTAGGGCATATCAAAGATGGAACTACGAATACTTTGATGTTTGGGGAAAAGCGGATGGATACTACCAATATGGGAACTTATCAAAGCGATGATAATGAAGGCTATTCTTGTGCTTGGGATCACGATGTTGCAAGAACAACTAATGCCCGACCGCAAGCTGATGCTAAACTTGGAACAGGGATGGGCGGTAATATTTTTGGTTCTTCCCATTCTGGCGGGGCCAATTATGTGATGGTGGATGGCAGTGTTCGCTTTATCAATTACAGTATTACTTTGGCATCTTTTCAAGCTTTAGGAACCGTAGGAAATGGTGACATCAACAGTGATTATTAGTATCAGACACGCAGCAGTGATGACTTCGTTAATTGTTGCTTTGGTAGCAGGATGTGGTGGTGAAACAAAAGCCAAGACCTTCAAAGTTACTGGAAAGATTCACTCTGGAGGCAACCCCATAACAGGATTGCCTCCCGGTGAAAAACCCATGGTAAAGTTTGAAGCCAAAGCAAACAAAGAACAGTCGCAAGCCAAGGTTGGCAACGATGGTGCCTTTAGTGTGGAACTAACCCCAGGTGATTATACGGTGACAGGTAGTGCAGGCTTTATGGCAAATAGCGATAAAAAAGGCCCCGGGATAATATCCAAGGGCCTAAAAGTTGAAGCGGATGTTGCTGGTCTAGATTTAGATGTGGGCAAGGTTAATAAAAAGTGATCCCTTATACAGGGGCTTTTTCTGCTGCTTGAAATCCACAGCCATTATGCGCACCATCGCAAAATGGCTTATTCTTCGAAGCGCCACATCTGCACAATGCAATGGTTTCTTTTCCTGCTGGAATGGTGAATGGTTTGCCATCATGGTCAACCACTTGAACAGGTGCTTTGATCACGAAGGGCCCATTATCTCTGCAACGAATCACAATTGGTTCTGACATATTGAAAAGCTCCATCTGAGGGTAATTGGTTTAATAACTAATGTTATCCTATTGAATTAATCTGCGTAGAAGTCATCACGAGTCGGCCTTGCTGCGAATTTCCAGGAGATTCTTTTCCCCACATAATCAAGGAATGACTGCCTGAATTCCATCGGAGACTGATCAGTTGAGGTAACTTGCATTCTGGATTCTTTTGGATACTGGCAGGTGAAATTGCGCGAAGGTTGCGATTCATCTGGGTTTTTAAGATCTAGCAAACTAATGTTGATATCCGCTCTACCACGGTAAAGCGTGCCGCCGCTGCCCAGTTCGTAAATACCCAAAGAATTGATTTCAAGGTAAATCACATAGTCAGCTTTAAAGTGCTTACCAATTTCTGCAGGGTCGCGCTCTGCCCAGTCGGAGTGTTTGCTTTTATATTCTTCAACTTTGCGATTGGGAATAACCGCAAGTTTGTCGCCATTGGCGTTGGCTAATGCCTTGAGGTTTTTTTCGACGGTGTAACCTATTTCGCGATCGGAATTGATCAGTTCAGGTCGGAGATCCAATTTGCCGTAGGTAAGAACGACAACTTTCTTTTCAGCTTTTTTATCTTTGGAAGCTAGCGATTGAAGTTCAGCTTCGTGTTTGGGATCATCCATTAAGAGGAAATTGACCATAGCAAAAGGGTTGCAACCTGCAATGCTAAATGCAAGCATCATAAGAGCTAAGCTGCGCCAAAAGGTTTTCAAGATAATCATCGAAGGCTCCTTGCAACCGGCAAAGAGCCGGTCGATTTATTTCCAATATGCGGGGGCGATAATAATCCCCCAGCGCAATAATGCAATACCAACAAACAAAGCAAGAACAACAAGTCCAGTCAATTCGATGGATCGGATAAACAAAGTTTTCCCGAACCATAAACTTGCCAACCCCCAAGGTAGAAGAAGCATTAAGAAAAAGGCCAGCGCTGATCCCACAGGATTGGCAGCAAGCGCATTTTCAAGATCTCCTCTAACCATCAGGGCAAAACTTGTGGTCATACCACAAGAAGGACAGGGCTGGCCCGTTAGAATCAAAAAGTTGCAAGGGGGAAACCCAAGCTGTTCGTGCGTTCCCATTTGCAGCGCACTACCATCTGATCCATAAGGATTAAGCCAGGCAGCGATACAAAAAATCGCAGTGATGCCAAGCACTAATCCTATAAGCGCAGTCCGAAGCCAAGTATCTAAAGGCCTACCGGGCAACTGTGTGCGTTTTGAAAGACCAGAATTCCTACCTTGGTTTGTGCTCATAACGATGTGATTGCCAATGTGCAATAGCAGATGGAAAAGGGGTTAAGCGGCTTTGTTTATTTTACCAAGAAGAATGGACTCTGCCTCTGCTGTAGCCCGATCTAATTCGTTTTGAACATGAGTTAAGTGTTTTTCCAGATTATCTTTATCAATGTCTGCAGGAATATAGATTTCCGGGGTGGTCACCAAAACAATCTTGCTGAAGGGGTTGGGGATGGCAAATTTATCCCAGCTTTTAGCCCGTTTAACAGAGCTATAAGCAAACCCCATGGGAATGATGGGAAGACCTGATTTTGCTGCGAGGTAAATTACCCCTTGTTGGATAACGCCTCGGGGGCCTTTGGGGCCATCCGGAGTAATAGCTATATGCCCATCTTTACTTAATTTGACCATGTTTCTTATGGCTTCTATTCCGCCCCGGGTGCTGGAACCTCGAACAAGGCTGAATCCCAGATGTTTGCAAGCTTGTGCAATCATTTCGCCATCGGAATGGTTGCTTATTAGAACACTGATATTCGGTTTGCCATACTGGTAAGCGGGCATCAATAGGTTTTCATGCCAGAAGATGTAAATATAGCGCCCTTGAAAATTGGGCTGATTAGGGTCGAAGTTTTTACCCAAGGGGTGATAATGAAAATTGATAGTGCTGATCCATGATCGCACAAAGCAAGCGATGGTGAAGCCAATGGTCTTTAAAAGAAAGGGACTTTTTATTTTCATCCGAAGCCTCGGCACAACGAAGTCTATTAGCAGTCGGGCCATTCACCCTGAAAAACCTCGACTGCTGGCCCAGTCATAAAAACATGATTATCGGTTTTAGACCAGTCCAGTCTGAGGTCTCCGCCCCTTAAATGGGCAATAATAGATCTATCTGTTCTTCCGGTGAGCACCCCAGCGACAGCAACCGCACAAGCCCCAGTGCCACAGGCCAAGGTTTCTCCAGACCCCCTCTCCCAAACCCGCATGGTGATTTCGCCAGGATTATCCACCCGCACGAATTCAACATTCGTCCTTCGAGGAAATGCTGGGTGCTTTTCAACCTTGGGGCCTATCCCCAAAACCATATCATTGGTGATTTCATTAACAAAGGTGATGCAATGTGGATTACCCATCGAAACGCAAGTTACTTTTAATTCCACCCCATCAATAACAAGTGAGACTTCCTGCGGAGGTGTGCCTAGAAGTGTCGTAGGAATGTTTTCTGCAATCAGAATTGGTTCCCCCATATCCACCCTTACTTGATGGCATTCACCACCGGCTATTTCCAATTCCAGCTTCAGAACTCCCCTGCCTGTCTCGATTGCGAGGGCTGTTTTTTTTGCAATGCCGTGGTCATAGACAAACTTGGCAACACATCGGACCCCGTTGCCACACATTTCGGATTCACTGCCATCGTTGTTAAACATGCGCATGCGGGCGTCTGCTTTATCGGAAGGGCAGATAAGAATGAGCCCATCGCCACCCACACCAAAATTGCGATCGCTGATTTTCGTTGCTAACGATGCGATATCACTGGGCATAGGCTGCCTAATGCAATCGACATAAACATAATCGTTGCCTATTCCCTGCATTTTTACGAAACGCATAACGAAGTTCCTTTATTCCCATTCGATGGTTGCAGGTGGTTTGCTGCTGATATCGTAAACAACTCGATTCACGCCTTTAACCTGATTGATGATTCTGGTGGAAATGGTTGCAAGCAGCTCATAGGGCAAATGGGACCAGTCTGCTGTCATAAAGTCATCGGTTTCAACAGCTCTTACTGCGATCACATTTTCGTAAGTTCTGCCATCACCCATCACACCCACGGTTTGCACAGGCAGCAATACGGTGAACGCTTGACTGGTTTTCTTGTACCATCCGGATTTCTTCAGTTCGTCAAGCAAAACGGTGTCTGCCTGCCGGAGTATTTCAAGTCTGGTTTTGTTGATGGCCCCAATGCAGCGAACTGCCAAGCCTGGGCCAGGAAAAGGATGACGCCAAACGGTGCCCTCGGGTAACCCGAGTTCAAGGCCCAGTCTGCGAACTTCGTCTTTAAATAAATCCTTCAAAGGTTCTACAAGATCGAACCCTAGCTCTGCTGGAAGCCCGCCAACATTATGGTGTGTTTTAATCGTAGCAGCAGGGCCGTCTACTGTTCCGCCGCTTTCAATCACATCTGGGTAAAGTGTACCCTGAGCTAGAAATTTAGCATCTTTAATGTGCTTAGCTTCATCTTTGAAAACATCTATAAAGACATGGCCTATGATTTTGCGCTTTTGCTGTGGATCGGTAATGCCATCAAGTGCGGTTAAAAAGCGATCCGAGGCATCAACTACATGAAGGTCTGCGTTGAAGTTGTCGCGGAAGGTTTTACGAACCATGTCTGATTCGCCCTGCCTGAGTAAGCCGTTATCCACAAAAATACAAGCCACCTGCTTGCCAATGGCTTTCACAAGAAGCGCAGCAACAACGGAGGAATCAACACCGCCTGAAAGACCACAAATAACACGATGGCTACCAATGGTATTACGCAGGTTAATGATCGTCTCATCGAGGAAGCTACCTATTTTCCAGAGCCCTTCACAACCGCAAATTTCATGGAGGAAGTTCTTTAGTATCGCGGTTCCCTGAGGCGTATGGCTAACTTCTGGATGAAACTGCAATCCATAAACGGGAAGGGTCTTATGCTTGGCAGCAGCCATCGGGCAAGTTTCGGTCGATGCCAATGGGATGAAATCTTGGGTGTTGTGATCCACCTGGTCACCATGGCTCATCCAGGCGGTGATTTCGGAGGGGATATTTTTGAACATTCCATCAGAAGATTTGGTGTTACAGATGGCTTTGCCAAATTCTCTGGATGGAGCGCGCTTGACATCGGTACCCAAAGATTTGCAGGCAAGCTGCATACCGTAGCAAATTCCAAGCACGGGAATTCCGAGCTTGAAGATTTCGGGGTCACACTTTGGCGCGCCATCTTCATAAACGCTGGCAGGGCCGCCACTCAGAATTATACCTTTGGGGTTAAGTTCTTTGATGCGTTTTGCAGAAATATCGTTGCGAACAATCTGGCAAAATACGTTCAGCTCTCGCACTCTGCGAGCGATAAGTTGCCCATACTGAGATCCAAAATCAAGGATTAAAACTGATTCGCGAATTTTGATGTCTGCCATGAAATCTCTCACTATTTTAAAAAGTTAATTTTATTGAGCTTTACCGAAAGGGTAATGAAATAAGTGGGAAATAATGGAAAGTATTTGATTAACTCTTCCCTAATTCTTTGGAACGCTGGGATGCTGCAACAACAGCATCGATGAAAGCTCCGCGCACGCCTTTGTTTTCGAGTGCGTGAATTCCCGCAATAGTGGTGCCCCCAGGGCTAGCAACCATATCTTTAAGCTGGCCAGTGTGAAGGCCCGTTTCCAGCACCATTTTAGCTGCGCCCAGCACTGTTTGTGCAGCAAGGGCTGTCGCTAAATCACGAGGTAAACCCGCTTTTACGCCGCCATCGCTCAACGCTTCGATTACTAGATAAATAAATGCAGGCCCGCTGCCGCTTAGCCCGGTAACTGCATCTAATTGAGATTCGGGTACATGGAAGGCCTTTCCTATGGCACCAAAAAGCTTATTCGCCAACTCTTGATCGCCTGGTTTTACCCCGGTTCCACAGGCAAATGCTGTTGCAGAAGCCATCACCAAAGCCGGGGTGTTAGGCATGACACGGATAATTCGGGTGCTTCCTGCCCCGAGCGCCAAAGTTTCTAGATTAATGCCTGCAGCAATGGAAATAATCAAATGATCTGGCGTTAGCAGGGGTTTGATTTCTGCAAGCAGTGTTGCCATGGCTTGCGGTTTTACTGCAAGGATAATGGTTTTGCATTTGAGGAGAACATCTTTGCTTCCCGAGGCGGTTTTGATGCCTGAGGCTGTGGTAAAAGCAGCGCAAGCTTCTGCAGAAACATCGGTTGCAAGGCAATCGGCGGCATTAGCAAGGCCGGCATCTTTCCAGCCAACTGCCAGAGCTGTAGCCATTTTTCCCGCACCTAAAAAACCTATTCCCATGATTCAACTCTCCAGCACTTGGGTGAAAACCAAAGAATCATTGTATTTCTTTCCAGCCTTTTACGCAATGAAGCTGGAATTGGTTCCTTTAAAACCTTATAACAGGTTTGCAGAACATTCTTTTTTATGGTCATAGGAGGCTTGCAATGGCAAGTGCAGACATCAATTCAATCCCGCAGCGCAGTGGTTGGTCCAGTTTATTGGATTTGACCCCATACCACTGGTTTGTGTTTATCATCTGCTGCCTGGCTTGGGATCTGGATTGCATGGATCAGCAGCTTTTTGTGCTCGCTCGAGTTCCAGCAGTCATGGAGCTTTATGGTAAGCCAGAGGGAATGGATGCCAACAAGATTTCGGATAATGTGAAACTTTACGCCACCTATTCCACTTCGGTATTTCTTGTAGGTTGGGCCATTGGCGGGTTGGGCTTTGGTGTGATGGGTGATCGCAGGGGTCGCGTTAAAACTTTGATGACCACCATTTTAATTTATTCTGTTTTCACAGGATTAAGCTCATTCTCTATTGGAATCTACGATTTCATGTTCTATCGGTTTTTAACGGGGATGGGGGTGGGCGGCGTATTTGGCGTCGCAGTTTCACTATTGGCGGAAACGGTACCGCCCCACGCAAGGCCTTTTGCTCTTGGTTTGTTACAAGCTTCGAGCGTGTTTGGAAACTGTGCTGCTGCGCTAATTTCAATATACTTAGGAAGCTTGCAGCAAGCGAAGTTCTTCGAAGGGATGGTGTTCCTCGGTTTTAATGTAACACCTTGGAGGATCATGTTTATCATCGGGGTGATTCCTGCGATTCTTACGGTTTTAATTCAAGGAAGATTGAAAGAACCAGCCAAATGGCTCGAGGCTAAAGCTCGTGGAGTCAAGGCTGGATCGTTTGCAGAATTGTTCGGCCAAAAACCTTGGGGTAAGCATGCAATGCTAGGGTTGCTACTCGCTTTTGCTGGTGTTGTGGGCTTATGGGGCATAGGCTTTTTTGCGGTCGATCTCACGGGTACGGTTTTTACCAAGCAATTTGAAAAGGATGGAATCGAGCTAGGGAAAACAGGGGATGATCTTAAAGCTTATGTTGCAGGAAATCGGGCCTTTTGGGGAGGCATTACATCTTTAGTGCAAAATATGGGGGCATTCTTTGGGATATATGGCTTCACTTGGTTAACCAGCTATCTTGGTAGAAGAACTACCTTTGCCCTTTTCTTCATCGCTGCTGCATTAAGCACCGCAATGGTTTTCATGAAACTTACCGAGTTCAATCAAATATTCTGGATGGTTCCCATCATGGGCTTTTGTCAGTTGGCCCTTTTCGGTGGCTATGCGATTTACTTCCCCGAATTGTTCCCTACGAACTTGCGTAGTACCGGTATTTCTTTCTGCTATAACTTCGGAAGGCTAGTTGCAGCGGGCGGCCCCGTTGTTCTAGGCATGTTAACCACCATCGTATTTACCAGAGAAAAAGGTTTTGAAGAACCTTTCCGCTATGCTGGTTTTGCCATGTGCTCCGTCTTTTTACTTGGCTTGATCGCTTTGCCTTTCCTTCCGGAAACCAAGGGCAAACCATTGCCCGAGTAATAGAATAACTTAATAGCATCTAACTTGGAGAAGATAAAATGTCTGTAGCTACACCGGATTGGGTTGCGCGCCATGATGCCAAACTTGTTGCCAGCGAGAATGGCAAATCTTGGATGCTTTTCTTTGGTGATGAATTAACCTATTTGATATCCTTGATTCCCTCGAAGGGTAAGCATGGGGTAAAAATAATGCAAACCATCAATGGCAAACAATTGCCCTGCGATAAAATATTTGACACTGCAGATGAAGCCTGCCTTGGCGGATTAGATGTCTTCAGGGCAAAAGTTGGCTGGTAAACTTTTACTCACCCTTTCCCATAAATATTGTAATGAGCAGCGGATGTAAATCCGCTGTTGCTAACTCCGAGTCGTTTTCTTTTCCTTTCTTTTACATTCTTTTTCTTCCCCTACTTCCAACCCTTTTACCCCTAGCTTTTACACCAGCATTTTTCCTTTTCTCCCCCTACTCGCATCCCTTTTTCCTCTATCTTTTACTCCAGCATTTTTCTTTTTCTTCCCCCAACTCCCAACCCTCTTCCCTCCGGGAAAAGGGCCCTTCGCTTCGCTAGCCCGCCTTCCAGTTAGCCCGCCGCCGCCTTCGTCACCCTCGCTGAAAAGCGGGGGTCCATTCTTTTCTTCTTTATTCTTCTTTTTACTTACATTAATTGATATGGGGTTTGTTTAAAGACAGAGGAGTTGCGATGGGGAAGCCCCACTGCAACTACTCCATTTGAACCTTTGAGCATTGCACCCGCTTCAATGTCAACTGCGCATATGCGGAGTTCCATTCTTGGCATTCATCCCCAGGCGGTGTCTTTCACCCTAGTGCAACTAATATCTGCCAGTTCGACAAGCTCACTGACCGTACCGAAGGTGCCCCGGTCCCTGAGCTTGCCGAAGGGGCTACCTTCTTTCGGCTCTTAAGTCCCAAAGGGGCGAAATAGGGATAGCCCGGAGTGGAAGCGGAGCGCAACCCCGGGTAATCATACCCCATCAAAATAGCCCTGAAAGGGCGAATTAAGGCTGGCTAGGGCGATGGATTGTGTACCTAGGGCGGTGCCCTTGGTTGGTATAGGTTGCCCTTTCAGGGCTGGGGATTTTATTGGGCCATTTTCCCAGGGCGTTGCCCTGGGCTTTCATATTTTGCCCCTTCAGGGCAATTATTGAATGGTCTCTGATAACCACGCATTTACATCACCGCCATTCGTAAGCATAAAGGC
>Ga0194045_1000389_pt1 | contig 14401 bp, 14 predicted proteins | sample JunL6211m_MetaG_FD_161686 | JGI IMG/M metagenome (GOLD analysis project Ga0194045, IMG submission 161686) | Anoxic zone freshwater microbial communities from boreal shield lake in IISD Experimental Lakes Area, Ontario, Canada - Jun2016-L626-11m | ecosystem: Environmental > Aquatic > Freshwater >...
GTGTACAGGGGGACAGCACAGGTCGGTAGCGATGGTGGAGCGTCTCTCACAATGGTTCACAGGTCGGTCTATGAACCCGCGGGTTACCCATCGAGACCTGCCCCGCCACTAAGGTTCTAGAGGCACCGTTTTGGGTGCGCAACGCGAAAGGGCAAATACATGACCATCAAGGTAGGCATCAACGGTTTCGGGCGCATTGGCAGAAACTTCTTCCGCGCTGTTCAGGCCTCAGGGGCCGATATTGAAATCGTCGCAGTGAACGACTTGGGTTCCATCAAGACAATGGCCCATTTGTTGAAGTACGACTCGGTGCTCGGTGTACTTCCTAATAAAATTTCAGCGCTGGAAGATGGCATCAGTGTTGATGGCAAAGTACTGAAGGTGTTGCAAGTGCGTGACCCGAAAGAGTTGCCATGGAAGGCGCTTGGCGTAGACCTTGTCATTGAATCAACGGGAATCTTCACCGATCGCGACAAAGCAGCCATGCACCTCGATGCTGGCGCTCCGCTCGTTATTGTTTCTGCTCCTTCAACAGGCGCCGATGCCACCATCGTGTACGGCGTGAACCATAACGATTTCCAGGCTGGAGTTCATAAGGTCATTTCCAATGCCTCGTGCACCACGAACTGTTTCGTCCCCTTGGTGAAAGTGCTCGACGATGCTTTTGGTGTGGAGGGTGGCCTCATGACCACCATTCACGCCTATACAGGCGACCAAGCTCTTGTAGATGGCCCGCACAGCGACCTGCGCCGTGCACGTGGTGCAGCTATCAACATCATTCCTACAAGTACAGGTGCGGCTCGCGCAACCAGCTTGGTGATGGAGTCGATGAAGGGGAAGCTCGACGGCACATCGCTACGAGTGCCAGTACCTACTGGTTCCATCACCGACTTTGTTGCAAACTTGAAGAAGCCAGCAACCGTTGAAGAAATTAACGCTGCTTACAAGAAAGCTGCTGAAGGTGAACTCAAAGGTATTTTGGAATACACCGATGAGCCCATTGTTTCAAGCGACATTGTGACGAACCCGCATTCGTGTGTATTTGATAGCGGTCTCACAATGAGCATGGGAACCATGGTCAAAGTTCTGGGCTGGTACGACAATGAATGGGGTTACTCGAACCGACTTGTTGACCTCACGTTGCACGTAGGCAAGAAACTCAAAGGTTAGCTATGGCGCGTTTGCCACTATTGGAAGATTTGGGTGACGTTTCGGGAAAGCGCGTATTGGTGCGTACCGATTTCAACGTTCCCATGGAAGGCCCCGACAATGCACGCGTCATCACCGATGATTTCCGCATTCGCGCAGCGTTACCCACTATTGAATGGCTCACGTCACGCGGGGCAACTGTTGTTTGCGCAAGTCATCTTGGACGTCCCAAAGGTCAGGTCGTAGAGAAGTATTCCATGGCCCCAATTCGTCAGAGGCTGCAAGAATTGGCTCCAGGTGTTGAACTGCTAGAAAATTTGCGCTTCAACGCTGGTGAAGAAGCCAACAGCGAAGCCTTTGTTGCACAACTCGTGCAAGGTTTCGATATGTATGTCAACGATGCTTTTGGTGCGGCGCATCGTTCCCATGCATCGGTGTCTGGCCCGCCGAAAACCTTGCCATCAGCTGCGGGGCGACTTCTTCAAAAAGAGGTAGAAGTTCTTGGCGAAATGCGTAATCATCCGAAGCGACCATTCGTAGCGGTTTTAGGTGGCGCGAAGGTGAGCGACAAACTAGGTGTTATTGAAGCCTTGTTGGCAACTGTCGATGCACTTGTCATTGGTGGGGGAATGTGTTTCACCTTTCTCGCTGCAAAAGGAATGCCGGTGGGGAGTTCCATCTGCGAACTCGATCAGGTCGCAACGTGTAAGAGGCTTCTCGACGGGTCGAAACCCATTTATTTACCTGAAGACATCGTGGGTCTTGACGCCGAAGGAAACTATGCAACTTTCGGTGTGCGTCTTCCTGAAGGTGCAAAAGGTCTCGACATAGGTCCAGGATCCGCAGCTGCATTTACCGACGTCATCATGGACGCACGCACTGTTTTTTGGAATGGTCCGATGGGAATGTTTGAAGATCCTCGATTCGCTGCGGGCACAAAGACAGTTGCTCAAGCTGTTGCAGACACGAAGGCTTTTACCGTGGTGGGTGGCGGTGACAGTGCTGCAGCGTTAGCGCAATTTGGTTTAGACGATCAGGTAGATCATGTGTCTACTGGGGGCGGGGCGTCTCTGGAATATCTAGAACTTGGCGACTTGCCAGGTCTAGCCGCATTACGAGGAGCACCAAATGTCCGTTAACTCTCGTCGTCCACTCATTAGTGGCAACTGGAAAATGAATCACAATCATTTTGACGCAATTCAGTTTGTGCAAAAACTTGCGTACCTCGTCACTAAGGAAGATTTCGAAGTGGTCGACGTTTCGCTGAATGTACCCTTTACCGACATTCGCAGCGTGCAAACGCTCATTGATGCTGACGAACTGCGGTTCCAACTTGGTGCGCAACATTGCCACTTTGAAGACAGCGGGGCTTTCACTGGCGAGGTGTCGGCAGCAATGTTGTCGAAGCTCGGAGTGAAAACTGTCATCGTTGGGCATAGCGAGCGTCGTGAAATTTTTGGTGAATCTGACGACACGATCTACAAGAAAATTTCAGCAATAGTGAAATACAACATGACACCCATTGTTTGCGTGGGTGAAACACAAACTGAACGCGAATCTGGTGCAACCGAAGAAAAGGTACTGGGGCAGTTGCGTTCTGCGCTTGCTCAGCGTTCTCCAGAACAGGTGGGCAAGTTCGTTATTGCTTATGAACCTATTTGGGCCATTGGTACTGGCCTCACAGCAACTGCCCAAGATGCTCAAAGTGTTATTTCTGCCATCCGTAATGAAGTTCTCGTTCTGGCTGGAGCAGAGGCCGCAGAGAGTGTTCGCTTGCAATACGGAGGCTCAGTGAAGTCGAGCAACATTGCTGAAATTATGGAGCAGCCCGACATTGATGGAGTTTTGGTGGGTGGAGCCAGCCTCGACCCGGACGAGTTCGCTCGCATTGTGCGCTACCGTTTGCTTGCATGAATACAAGTGCCGTTGCTGTGGGAGAGCCCGAGGTTCATGGGCTCATCGAAAGCAAATCTCCATCGCGTCTTGCTTGGGAGCGTTTTCGTCGCGATCGCGCAGCAGTCATTGCCACGTTTGTTGTTTTATTTTTCGTGTGTATTGCTTTGTTGGCCCCTTTGGTATGCAAAGTTTTGGGCATCAACCCGTTGACGCTCGATCGCAAAGCATTGAATGACTACGGTCTGCCGAATGGTCCTTTTGGTGCAATGTCACGCAAGCATTTACTCGGAGTAGAACCAGGTACAGGGCGCGATATTTTGGCCCGGCTCATTTATGGTGCACGGATTTCATTATTAGTGGGTTTCGTTTCTACATTTCTCACCACCGTCATCGGAGTCGTGCTCGGCATAGTTGCTGGTTACCGCCGTGGAAAAGTAGATGCAGTTATCAGTAGGTTCACCGACCTCACTTTGGCGTTCCCTTCACTACTACTCATCATCGCCCTCACGCGGCCCTTTACGCAGCGATTAGAGTCGATGGGAGTGCCAGAGGGGAACCCGGCGCGACTCACTTACATTGTTCTCGTGTTGTCACTTTTTGGATGGGTATATGTGGCGCGTATCGTGCGCGGGCAAACTCTGTCATTGCGCGAGCGAGAGTTTGTTGAGGCTGCTCGGGCTAGTGGCGCCGGGCATTGGCACATGGTGTTTAAAGAACTGCTTCCCAACATTTGGGCGCCAGTGATTGTCATTATCTCGCTCAGCTTGCCGGGCTATGTTGCAGTCGAGTCAACGCTGTCGTTCTTGGGTGTGGGGTTACTACCTCCAGATGCGTCGTGGGGAGTCATGCTGGGCGATTCGGTGAAGTACTACCGTGCCGACCCCACCTACCTTTTTGTGCCAGGAATCGCCTTGATTCTGCTTGTCATGGCCTTCAACGTGATGGGTGATGGGATGCGCGATGCGCTTGACCCAAAGTCCGACCGTCAGCAACTGGGGTAAATCAGCCGAGTTGTTAAACGGTTGCAACCAAAAGGTATAGGGTTACCAGTTAGTAGATTCTTCATATCTAGGGGGTAAACATGAAACGTCGCATCATTGGTGTGCTGGGAGTCGCGCTAGCCGCTTCTCTCGTTGCAAGCGCCTGTGGAAGTAGTTCAAGTAGTAGTTCCGATACTGCTGCCTCGAACGACACTGTGGCCGCTGGAGCAGCAGATACAGGAACGCCTACAACTGGTGGCACCATTCATATCTTGAGTCAACTTGAGCAAATTACTCACCTCGACCCACAGCGCAACTACACCGGTTCCGACCTTGCCTTTGTTGGTTCCACCATGCAGCGCGCGCTGACTTCGTATGCCTATGCAAGTGGCGCCGAAGGATCAAAATTGGTAGCCGACCTGGCAACCGACACAGGTACACCAACAGAGGGTGGAAAAGTATGGTCGTTCACTTTGCGTGGCGGCGCTACTTATGAAGACGGTACAGAAGTGACATGTGCAGATATTGCATACGGTGTTTCGCGTGTTTTCGCTACCGACATCATCGTTGACGGACCAACTTATGCAATCACCTATCTCGATATACCGAAAGATGCCGATGGTAATAGCAACTATCCAGGTCCGTACAAGGCAACTGCTGATCAGCAGGCGGTCTTCGACAAGGCCGTGGCATGTTCAAGCGATGGCAAAACAATCACTTTCAATTTGAATCGCGTTGTTGCTGACTTTAACTACACAACGACATTGCTCGCATTTAGCCCAGTGCCGAAGGCAAAAGACACTGGCGAAAAATACGACAATGCCCCCGTGTCTTCAGGGCCGTACAAGATCAAGTCGTATGAACCCGGTAAATCACTTGTGCTCGTGCGCAACGACAAATGGTCAAAGGCTTCCGACCCTGTCCGTCATGCATATGTAGATTCCTATGTTTATGAGTTCGCATTAGACCCAGCTGTTATTGACGAGCGTTTGATGGCCGATGCTGGTGACGATCAATATGCAGTGAACGATGCTGGACTGCAGCCTGAGAATTTGCAGACCGTTTTCAACGACGACAAATTTAAAGATCGCCGTCAAGATAGTTATGACCCGTACATCTCTTTCACGGCATTCAATGTGAAGACTGTTTCGTGTGTTGAGGTTCGACGTGCTGTGTACTTGGGTCTCGACCGTGAAGCGTTACGCACTGCTGGTGGCGGACCCTACACAGGAGACTTTGCTGACGGATTCATTAAGCCAGCACTGGCAGATGACTACGCACCAAACAAGATGCCTGACGGCCTCAATAAAGATGGAACTCCTAACATCGAAGCAGCAAAGGCCGCTTTGGCCGAGGCGAAAACCAAATGCCCTGATGTTTATGCCAAGGCAACTGGTGATGGCTTGAAGTTCTTCCACCCAGATACACCAACCTGGCAAAAGAATATTTCTATCTGGATCGAATCGATGAAGGCTGTTGGCATCGTTATTAAACCAACAGCTGTTGAACCAAGTAAGTACTACCCAACGGTTCAGAACGACAAGACCGATTACGACATTGCGCGCGGTGCATGGGGTCCAGACTGGCCGAATGCTTCCACGATGATTCCTGAATTGTTCCTTACTTCAGGAGGCTTCAACCTCACACGTAACGGAGACGACCCTGCTTACAAGCAATTTGAGACCGATACAAAAGCAGCTTTGAATGAACTTGATCGCACTGCGCAGGGTACGAAATGGAAAGCACTCAACCAGTTCTTGGTCAATCAGTTGTGGTCATTGCCCGGTACCTTCTTGAAGGCCCAAGATATTTGGGGCTCAAAGGTAGGCAATGCTTACAAGTGGGCTTCGAGCGGTTCGTATCTCTTCGGAGAACTATACGTAAAGCAGTAATTCGATAAAGGGGGGTGTCAGCTGCGGTTGACACCCCCTTTTTTTATTTCCCCGTCGCGCGACTACTGAGGATTGCATTGACAAGGTTTATTGTTCGTCGTATTTTTTTCGCTTTGGTGCTACTGGCTGCAGTGTCGCTATTTACGTATCTGCTGTTTGCTCTGCTTCCTACCGACCCGGCAGCTTTAACGTGCGGTAAGAATTGCAAACCCGAACTCATTGCTGCGAATAGAGTGCGTTTGGGATACGACAAACCTATCTACGAACAATATTGGCAGTTTGTGCGAGGAATTTTTGCTGGCCGAACTTACGGATCTGGCGATATTGCCTTCAAGTGTCCGGCACCTTCGCTCGGATATTCCTTTAATCAACATGAATGTGTTTCCACGCTCATAGGAAAAACTTTTCCCGTGACGGCCTATCTGTCGCTTGGCTCGTTTGTTTTGTGGATGCTGCTGGGAGTGGGAACGGGAATCATCGCCGCTTTGCATCGAGGGAAGTGGCAAGACCGTTTGACATCGCTCGTTACTTCTATAGGCGTCAGTTTGCCCACATTTTATGTTGGTTTGCTGGTGTTGTTCTCGGTCGTTATATGGCTGCAGTGGCTTCCATTCCCGCACTACGCGTCTCCTACAGACAACCTGCATGATTTCCTAACAGCCATGATTCTGCCGTGGATCACACTTGCGGTACTTTCTGCTGCCTCATATACGCGCCTCACTCGTAACGGCGTGTTGGAGGCAATGAATGAAGACTTCGTTCGCTTTGGAGTAGCAAAAGGGCTCAAAAATCGAACAGTGATGCGCAAGTATGTTTTGCGTGCTGCTCTGATTCCAATTGTGACTATTGCAGGTTTAGATTTTGCGGCATTGCTTGGTGGCGCAATAGTAACGGAGAGCGTTTTTTCATTACCCGGAATGGGTCGACTTGCGATTCGATCGGTGACCGACTCAGATTTGCCGGTGCTTGTAGGAACAACTTTGGTGGCGGCAGTTTTCATTGTGATGGCTAATGCGATTGTTGACATCATTTATGGTGTTCTCGATCCGCGGGTGAGGTTGAAGTAAATGGAATCAACACCGCTGCTGTCTGTAAATAATCTCTGCGTTGAGTTTTCTACACCCGATGGAATCGTCCATGCTGTTAACGACGTTTCATTTTCCATTGAGGCTGGTAAAACCCTCGGAATTGTGGGGGAGAGTGGTTCAGGAAAATCTGTCACCGCTAGCTCAATTCTCAAATTGAATTCGGGTGTCACCGCGTCAACGAGCGGATCAATTTTATTCAAAGGCGACAATATCCTCGGCGCTGATGACAAGAAGATTCGCCAACTTCGTGGTAGCGAAATCGCTATGATTTTTCAAGATCCCCTGTCCGCCCTCAACCCTTACTACACGGTGGGTCATCAAATTATTGAGGCGTATAAAGTTCATCACCGCGGTGTGAAGAAACCAGAAGCTCGGAAAGTTGCTCTCGAGATGTTGCGCAGAGTTGGGATTCCGAACCCAGAAGCACGTATTGATGAGTTTCCGCACCAATTCTCCGGCGGTATGAGACAACGAATAGTAATTGCTACGGCACTCATTAATTCACCGAAACTGCTCATTGCCGATGAGCCAACTACTGCTCTCGATGTGACTGTTCAAGCTCAAATTTTGGATTTAATGAAAGATATCCAAAAAGAAAATGGTATGGCCATCATTCTTATTACACATGATCTAGGTGTGGTCGCTGAGACCTGTGACGATGTGGCGGTGATGTACGGCGGTCGTATTGTTGAAAAGACATCGGTTAACGAGTTGTTCACTACACCTACTCATCCGTATTCATTCGGGCTGCTTGGGGCGGTGCGTAGTCTCGATAAGAGCGCTAGAGGGTCATTGCGCACCATCGCGGGCGCCCCTCCATCGCTTCTGCATTTGCCAAGTGGGTGCTCGTTCATGCCTCGGTGCGTATTTGCTAATGACGGACACAGCAAGTGCTCGTCCATCGTTCCGGAACTAGAACTTGTACCGAGTACGCATTCGCTTTCCGCATGTCATTTACGCAAAGATGCATTGCAGAAGTTGACCACTAAGGATCTGCTGTGAGTTCTGAAGTCTTACTAGAAGGTAAAAACCTTGTAAAGCATTTCCCTCACGGCACTAAAGGGCTGATGAGCAAGCCAGATGGTTTAGTGCAAGCGGTTGATGGCGTAAATATTGTTCTGCGCAAGGGTCAAACACTGGGAATCGTCGGTGAGTCTGGTTGCGGTAAATCTACTTTGGCCAGAGTATTGGCCCGGTTAATTGAACCTACTTCCGGAAGTATTTTCCTTGAGGGTCAAGATATTACGCACGTCGGTGGGAAAGATCTGCAGCTGTTGCGCCGAGACATTCAAATGATCTTCCAAGATCCGTTTTCAAGTTTGAATCCTCGCCACAGTGTTGGTGAAATTATTGCTTCGCCGTTACGAATTCAAAAGATTGTTCCCAAGGGAGGCGAGAAACCCCGAGTGCAAGAACTCATGGATCTCGTTGGTCTGAACCCTGAGCATTACAACCGGTATCCGCATGAATTTTCAGGCGGACAACGCCAACGTATTGGTATCGCTCGAGCTCTTGCGCTGAATCCCAAGGTGATTGTTGCCGATGAACCAGTATCGGCACTTGACGTTTCGATCCAAGCCCAAATCCTGAACTTGCTTGAACAGTTGCAACACGATCTCGGATTGTCGTATGTATTCATCGCTCACGATTTGTCGGTGGTGCGCCACATTGCCGATGAAGTGGCTGTGATGTATCTCGGTAAAATAGTTGAACTTGCTCAACCGACGGGGCTGTATTCCAGCCCTGCACATCCATACTCAAAAGCGCTCCTGTCGGCCGTTCCTCTAGCCGAGCCACGATCCACCCATATGCGCGGGCGCATTGTTTTAGAAGGAGATGTACCTTCTCCTATCAACCCGCCTATTGGCTGTCGCTTCGCGGCACGTTGCTGGAAGGCCCAAGATATTTGTCGTGCGCAAGAGCCACCCCTGGGCCCGGCAAAGTCGCTTCTGAAGTCCGAAGACAGCCTTGTGGCCTGTCATTTCCCAGAAAACAGCAACTAGGCTCTATTACCGTGCGTGACATCATCACTATCCTCACCGTCATTATTAACGTAGTGGCAATGTTCTCCCTCATTGCTGGGGTTCTGTTGCACAGCGGTCAAGGTGGTGGACTTTCCGACATGTTTGGTGGCGGAAGTGGTGCTGGGCTCGGGTCAGCCGCAGCAGAGCGCAACCTCAACCGCATCACCACAGTTATTGCCATGGTGTGGTTGCTTACCGTTATCGCGCTTGCACTTCTCCTTTCCCACTAAGCGAAGGTATTTACAGATATCTCGTGCCTTAGTTGGTGCTGAAAGCGCATCAATGTAAGATGAAAACCCACGTCGAAGTGGCGAAATAGGCAGACGCACCAGCTTAAGGGGCTGGCGCTCGTAAGAGCGTGGGGGTTCAAGTCCCCCCTTCGACACCACGTAATAGGGGGCTATATGGCCGTAATGGCGCGAAACCTGTGGAGGGTTGCCGAACCTTTTCATCAGCTTGCTTATCGCTCTCCGGAGGCTGTGGCGGCTTACCAGGCAATTGGCCTGGAGTTGGCTCCTCATCAGTATTTCGCTAGCCGCCTAGCAGCGGCTGGGGAAGTGACCCATGGGGTAGCAGTGGCTTTGTTATTTGGCTTCGCCCCCGACTACGTCGCCCAGGCCATTCCTGAAGTGTGGAACGTCTCTGACGCCGAATCTGTGGTGAATGCGAGAACCCGGGGAGCAGATGCAACCCTGAAGCGCATTCTTGGCGAATCCTGGAACGGTGCTGAAATAGAGCGTGCCAACCTCATTGCTCAAGAAATGATCGCGGGTCTCTCTTTTGCGGGCAAGCCTATGGCTGCAGCACAAAACGATGTAGCTCAGCCGAGCGAACCTGGCCTGCAGCTATGGCGTGCATGCACCATCTTGCGCGAATACCGCGGAGATGCACACTGGGCAGCTACTGCTGCTGCAGGTGTCGATGCGGTGGAGTGCCACATTTTGCACGCAGCCGATGGAGCAATGCCCGAAGACCTGCTTCAGCGTGTAACGGGCTGGCAGGATTCTGAATGGGCAGAAGCGAAAGCGCGACTGATTGCCCGGGGCTTGTTACAAAAAGACATTAGCGACTTACACATCACTCCTGCGGGGGAAGAAGTCAAACTCTTCATTGAGCGCTCGACCGACAGCGGTTCCGCAACTCCCGTCAGCATTGTTGGTGAAAAGCAATCTGAAGAATTGATTTCCTTCATGAAACCTTGGGTCACTGCCATTATGAATGCTGACGTCATAGGTGCATGGAAAATGCGCGAGCAACTGTGGCGTGATTTACCTGCTGAGAAGAATGTTTAAAGCCCTCTCTTTTGTACAAGACATTTTGCGGTGCCCGCTATGCGCGGGGTCGCTAAATGTGGGTGAGTCAGTAGTGAAATGCGAATTGGGCCATTCGTTCGATATATCGCGACAGGGATATGTCAATTTTCTTGGCCAAAGTAAATTCATGAAGAACGCCGATACAGCCGCAATGGTAGATGCTCGGCAAAAGATGCACTCACGACCGTTTTTTCATGATCTTTCACAACAGATAGCACAAACGTGCGACGGCTTATGTCGAAGTGTTCCACAACCAATCATTGTTGAACCTGGAGGGGGAACAGGTTTCTATGCTCATGTGGTTTCCCAGATAGTTGGTAATGCTCGGGCTGTGAGTTTCGACATCAGTGTTCATGCAGCGAAGGTCTGCGCACGGCAATCTGAGCGTGTTGCTTCTGTTATTTGTGATGTTTGGCAAGAATGGCCTGTCGTCGAAAACTGTGCCGATGTTGTGTTGTCTATCTTCAGTCCGCGAAACTTCATTGAAACAGAACGTGTAATGAAAACAGGTTCCGTGCTGATTGTGGTGGCGCCAGAAGAGAACCATCTTGTGGAGTTGAGAACAAAGTTCAATGGATTAGGAATTGAGCGTGATAAGGGCGAAAAGATCGCTAAGTCATTGGAGAACTTCACGAACATTCACCAATCGGTGCTCGAATCAACAGAGTTGTTGAACGGCTCAGCCCAGTGTGACTCGCTGCTCTCAGGCCCAAATGGTCATCATATTTCCGCTGAAGATATTGAACTACTGAGCAATGCGGAACCAATTAACGTGACGCATTGCGTAAATATCTCGGTGTGGAAACTAGGTTAAACGTCTGATGTACACACCTGATGATCTAGTTGAACTTCAAAGGAAGACACTTCGTACATTGGTCGCTGGTCAAGTTATTGCAGCAGCATCTTTAGCTTCTGCGGTAACAGTAGGCGCCTACGTTGTTCAGAACATTCTGGGAGCAGATACAGCATGGAGCGGTATCGCTAGCGCGACCGTAACCATAGGAACCGCGTTTATGGCTCAGTTGCTGAGTTTGGTCATGATGCGCAAAGGACGTCGTGTCGGTCTGCAAACTGGCTATCTCGTTGCATTCGTAGGTGGAATTATTGCTGGTATCGGTGCCGAGAAATCACAGTTAGCTATTTTTCTGTTCGGGCTATTCCTCTTTGGAAATGGTCAAGCGGCCAACTTACTGTCACGCTATGCGGCAACCGACTTGGCCGACGTGAAGTCGAGAGCTTCTGCGATGAGCAGAATCTTGTTTGCGTCTACTTTTGGAGCAGTGTTCGGGCCAATTCTTGTCGTGCCAGCAGAACGTATAGGTGAATCAGTTTTTGGCTGGCATCAATACACGGGCCCTTGGATTTTCTCTGCTTGCTTTTTTGTTTTCGCAGCGCTCAATGTGATGATCCGGCTGAGACCAGACCCGCTTGAAGTGAGTGGAGGCTTAAAGTCTCAAAGTGCTGCAGGTGTGAAGCCGCCTCAATTTCGTGTTGCGATGAGCACGATCGTGAATTCTCCGGCCGCAAAGATTGCAATCTTTGCAATGGTCATTTCGCAAGTAACAATGGTTGCGGTCATGACCATGACGCCAGTGCATTTGAAGGCACACGGACACGAATCTGTCAGTCCATTTGTCATCTCACTGCACATTGCTGGCATGTATGCGTTTAGCCCTTGGGTGGGGCGCTACTGCGATCGTATGGGTCGGTTATCTGCAATAGCAGTGGGGTCGGTTCTCTTAGTGTTGGCTGCGGTGTTCGCTGCCTTAGCTGGTGAATCAGCGTTGCTTCTCTTTCCCGCGCTCTGGTTGCTAGGAGTGGGTTGGAGTTTCGGACTCATTGGCGGCTCTAACCTTTTGGTCGATTCTGTACCACTTGAGTCGCGGGTTCAGGTGCAGGGAACAGCGGATTTTCTGATGAGTCTCTGCGGGGGAATAGCAGGCTTCTCAAGTGGTTTTATACGCAGAGCGGTGGGGTTCCACATGTTGGCAAACTTTGCTTGTTTGTGTGCCTTTGCAATGTTTCTTGTAGTGCAAAATGCCCGAAGAAAACAGCCTGTTATTCAGGCGCCTGCGTTATAACCACTCGGTGCCGAATTGCCCGTTCACAGCAACAATGAGCAACTTCGCTCCATTGGGGCCTGCCCACTCGGGTCCATATGCGTGACCCTTGGCAACAAACCGCACATCACCGGGGTAATACACGCGTTCACCTTCAATATGGAATTCGCCCTCTTTGACGATGTACAAAGTGTCTGAACCGTGCTCATGCTTGCCGAGCCAAGTGTTGGGCGGAAAGGTATTTTCCAGAACAGTGGGGTTTCGTGACAGCACTCGAACAATGACGTGACCTTTGATGTGTTCATTTTCAGCTGTAACTGGTTCTACTGAGTCAGGATGTACTGCCCAAACTGTGTCGTTATTTTCCATTCACCTATGGTAATTCGTTTACGACATGGAACGGAATTCGCGCTGCGTGGCCATTACTGTCAGCACCAAGACGAGCATCATTGCTCCGGTAATAGAAATAGTTTCAGGCAAAGAATGCAGATGACGAGCGGTAAAACCGATGAGGAGCGCTCCCATCGGTGCGATTCCTACCATCATTAAGGAATGCACAGACATCACACGCCCCATAATTTGCGCTGGCGTGTTGTGTTGTATGAGCGTCTGGTTCAAGTTGAGGTAAAAGCCGCCTGTCAAACCCCAGGCGAAAAGTACTAGTGCAAGGTACCAGTAGTGCGTTGCGGGCCCAATAAAGATTTGTACAGTTGCCCCGGTGCAAAGGCCGCACATAAACCACAAGCCTTTGCGAACAATTTTATGACTATTGCGCAAGATCCACATTGATGTGCAGAACTGACCCACGCCAAGGAGCGAGTAGAGAATTGTTGCTTGGCCACCGGTAGCTCCTACCTGTTCACGCACAAATTGTGGACCAAGAACCATCCACGGCGACATCATGAAGAGCACAGACCCAGAAAGCAAGATGAAGAGCACGCGGATGTTCTTGTTTGCCCAGATGTACTTCATGCCAACTTGAAGCTCGTGCTTAATATTTCGATCTTCCGGTGAATGCGTCGGTGGTGGCAGTCTCAACGGAAGCAAAGTGAGCATTCCTAGTCCGTACAAAATTGCCTGCACCCAGAAAGCGCCCTCAATGCCCCAACGGGAAATGGCAGGGCCAGCTAGTGCGGGCCCAAAAATAAGTGCAAGATTTGAAGCGACCGTCGAAACGATAATTGCATTCATGAGTTGTTCTTTAGGCACCAATGTGGAAACGGTGGCGGTACGAACAGGTTGTCCGACGGCTATAAAGAGCCCAAGTATTGCTGCGCTCAAGGTTGCCGAATGCGTGGTGATGTGCCCAGTGCTCACAAAAATTGCGGTGCACAGCGTGATACTGAATGCACCGATTTGGCTTGAAATGAGAAGAACTCGGCGATTCATGCGATCAGAGAAAACTCCAATAGGTAATGAGATAAAGAGGGCAGGCAAACCCATGACGAAGAGCAACATGCCACTGACGTCAGATTTTGCACCCAATTCCAAAATGAGCCAGACAAAGGCGAATCGTTGTGTCGATTGAACAAGTGTGAAGCCCAAGGTGTTGAGCCACAGTAGACGGAATGATTTGAGACGAAGAACGTCGAATGAACTATCGCTCACTTTGCTGAGCTGACGTTGTATTTCACGGGAAGGCGTTTGTGGCCACCTACAAAAATCGTTTTCATCAATGCAGGTTCGCCGTTCAATTCAATACTCTCCAAACGCGGTATGAGTTCTGTGAAAAATGCCTTGAGTTCCATTCGGGCAAGCATTGCTCCAAGGCAATAATGAACGCCGAAGCCAAATGAGAGATGTTTATTGGGTGATCGGGTGACATCAAAGGAGTTGGGGTTGTTGAATACTCGCTCATCACGATTCGCCGAAGGGTACGATAAGAGCACCGACTCACCAGCGCGAACAATGGTGTCTCCGACCTCTGCATCTTCGACGGCGGTACGCATGAAGTGTTTGACGGGGGTGACCCAGCGAATCATTTCGTCTACGGCACTAC
>Ga0194045_1000390_pt1 | contig 14398 bp, 28 predicted proteins | sample JunL6211m_MetaG_FD_161686 | JGI IMG/M metagenome (GOLD analysis project Ga0194045, IMG submission 161686) | Anoxic zone freshwater microbial communities from boreal shield lake in IISD Experimental Lakes Area, Ontario, Canada - Jun2016-L626-11m | ecosystem: Environmental > Aquatic > Freshwater >...
AAGCTACACCACTTGCATTAATACTTATGAATTTATCTAATAAATATATTCTTGTTCCGTTATTTACATCGTTCCAATCTCCTAAAATATATGTTTTATTTGCAAAATCTAATTTTAGACCTATATCATTTCCAGCATAATTAGTCAACAATTTATCTGCCGCTAATAAAAGCGGGGTATCATTACCTAAACCATCAGATATTGTTATTGGGGTTGTAGGGTCTAAACTACCATTAGTACCCATCTTTAATAGGGCTTGATACGAATCTTTTATTTTATTTCCTGTAAGTGCACTTGACATTGTATATTATCTTTATATTGTTAAGCTTCCCAATTGTTTGAGTCGTTCTCCCAATTAAGGCTAACTAGATTCCAGATATTGGTTGTTAAAGTAGCAGCTGAGTCAGCTACATCTACTATTGTATTCCAGATAATGTTTACCATAATGCCATAATGTTTGAAGCAGTAGAAGTAGAACTTACCTGTTTAACTTGAATAGGTAAGAATGTACCAGCTTTAACGCTATTAAAAGTTACCAATGTATTAGTATCATCAGCAGACATTACAAGAACCAAGTTACCATCACCGCCAATGTAAATACCACCACAATAACTTTGCGGGTTTGTAATATTACTTATGTCTACATCAAATGCAATTTCGCCAGCACCTGGTACACCAGATACAAATAGCTTAGCTAAGTTTGCTTGATAATTTACGTCTTTTTGAAAAGAAGCCATCGTTTAAATTTTTATTCTATATAATACGCTCCTATATTCTCTTGCCATTATAAAACATATTAGGGTTAATCTTAAATATATTATCATCATCAGTAACTCTAATCACATTTGCCTCTATAAGGCTCTTTAAGCCCCTCATTACATCTCGCTTACTCTTATATCCACAGAACTCCTTACACCGCTCAGGATGGAAAAAGAATTGGGTTTTTGACTTCTTTAGGTAACCCAATATATAACATAACACCACAACACCACTTGACGGTAGTTGAGCCAAGGCAATAATGCCCTCACTATATAGCTTTATGAAAGGTAGGCTATCTAACTTCTTATGGGTTGATACATCACTCAACTCCATAACCTCACCTGTAGAGTTGTCTACAACAATTCTATCCTTTCCTTTAGCCACTACTTGGCGAATTCCTTTTAATTCCATAATATGCAAATATACACCTAATTTACAATTTTTGTCACAAAAGTGGACAATTTATGTAAAATGGTATATTGATAATCAAGTACTTATATGTTCTCCTTTCTTAATATAAAGAAGAGGTAAATTTTTGATATAAAAACATAGGGCTAAATTGAGGCAACCCTGGGTCAAAATATGAGGGGATTGATATTCTTGTGGGGATACTATAATATATATGCTACGTTGTTTCCCAAAGGGAAAATGACATTTCTTCACCGAGTAGGTTCTATGAACCTAATTTTTTTTTACTTCCAATTACATAGTAATTGACTTATTAGGTCAACTTACTTAATGTTTTACATTAATTATCTGTTGTAACTCATTGATAATCAAGGGTTGACAAGCACCCTGTTATATTCCTATCCCTTAGGTAAAACCTAACTCCTTGAATTTCAGTAGTATATGTGTGCAATTCAATTATTTTTTTTGCATGTGTGCAATTCCTTTTTGTATGTGTGTGTGTAGTATGGTTGCCGACTAATGCTATTTTACACCACTCAAATTGCCGCAAACTCAATGCTGTATTGCTTTTCAGCGTTATTACCCCAATAGTGATAACAAACATTTTCACAAACAAAACAAACCAATTATGAAAACTCAAAACAAAACAAACAAAACAATGACAAACAAAACAACTGCTCAAGCGAAAGTAACTAAAGTTACTCCTGCACAAGTTACTAAAGTAACTCCTGCTCCTGTGAAAACTACTAAAGTAGTTAGTGAAAAATCTACTAAAGTAGTTAACAAAAAAACTACTAAAGTAGTTAGTCAATCTTTCTTAATTCCTACTGAAGATAAGAAATCTTATCTTGACAAGAAAAAAGCATTTGTTAATGCTTTTAAAGATGAAATTGGTGGATTAAGTTCAATGATTAAATTTGCCTTAACCAATACCAAAGGTATTGAATATGTAAATTGCTTTGTTGATTTTAATAAAAATCATTGGATTAATCCTAAAAATCCGAAGGATTTGAAAGTAGGAATTGACAATTTGAAATCAATTATGCCTGAAGAAATAAGATTTCTTACTCAGCGAATTGATAACGAAACTTTTGTTTGTTTTGACAAAGATGGCAATCCAATGTTAAGACAACGATTTTCAATTTCTCAATTTGAAAGATGTTTTAAATTGTTTTATGAAAATTTAGCAAAACAAAATGAAATTGCTAAAGCAAATGTTAAACAAACAAAAGGTGCTAAAGCACCTGCTAAAAATCAAATTAGCAATAGCAAAAAAGTAAAAGCATAAATGATTTATTGAATAAGAATAGGGTGCTTTATGCACCCTTTTCTTATTTTATGCCTATGTAATTAGCAATGCTAATTGACAAATCTTCACCGATAAATAGGCACTATTTATTAAGTCCAATCCCGAGCAATTCGGTTTATCGCAATGATAATTTTTGGATATTCGTTATATAAAGCACCTTTGCTACACTCCCGTTAGGCATAGTCGTAAGATTAAGCAGAATTTAGTAGCATACCCGAAGCAAAAGTAGGGATTAAATGGATAATGCAACGAGTATGAATTTGCTCGGTTTATGTACTACTTTCATCCCCTAAAGTAGTCGGTTTGTAGTCGCAATGATTAAGCAAGTCGTAAAGTGCAAGCATGCTAAAGGTATGCCTATGCCGAACGGATAGCAAAAGTAAATTGGCAATTCAATTCCTTTGCTAAATGCACCTACTATGGCAATTGCCGAGCAATTCGGTGAGTGTTACCCATAGGTGACAAGAGCAATTCAGTGAATTTATCAATTACTTTGTATCCATAGATTAGAACGAAGTAACGGACAATAGTGTATGTATCTACATATGCCGAGTAATCTCAATGTTCGTTACCCTATTGTTAGTCGTAAGATTGTAACCCAAAGACAGATGTTGTAAAGGTTAGGGCGTTTTGTAATCTATGGGGCAAAATTTACATGGAATTTCACCCAATTATACTATGCTGTGGAAATGATTATAAGTATGGATAGGGTAATTCAGAATTGTTGGGCAAACTATGCCCAAGGGGTTCGCTTACCTCCCCTATCTACTAACCAAAACCCTATACAATGAGTAACAAATTCAAAAAACAATTACAAGAATTGGATACCCTGATGAAATGCTATGAGCAAGTTAGGAGGGAAACCCGTATGGAACAGGCAAGACAAAGGGCGCAAGGCAATACTAAGTTGTCGGGCTTATTGGATATTGCCCGTAATTACCTAAATGAACCTTATAGAAACAATGATATAAGGTTAAATGCTTCTGTCCATAATGCCCTAAGAAATAACCGATATGTAACTAAAGGTAAGAAATTAGATATTTTGGAAAATTTAGAAACTTTAAACTTTGCGTAACTTTTTAAATAAAACCTATATGAGAATTATCATCTACATTCTGGGCTTACTTGCCCTGTATCTTGCCTTAGGAGGCTTATCCCTTATGCAGAAAGCAAAAGATATGATTGACTTAGCAATGGGCTTTATTGCCATATCAGAAGCCCTTGTGCTGTACTTTATTATGATGGCTGTCAATCGCCATCGGAAACATTTGATTGAATTATTTGATTAGTTTCTTTCACTATCACTATCATCATTCTTTCTTTTATGGAGCAATTTATCATTGTTTTCTCGTTAACAGGTACAATTTCGTGCCTGTTTTTTTATGTCATGACCGAAACTACCGATTGGGAAGGTAATGACGATTTTTAAACCTCAAAAACCCCTTTTTTATGGCAAAATGTGCCCTTTTTGTACTGATTTTAATGATTTTTGCGTCCTGTACTGCTCAAAAATGCGTATGGGGTAAGGGCGATGGCATGAATTCCCATTGTCAAAACAAATTTTCTTATCATAAACCACCCTTTAACTTTAATTAGAATATGGAAACTACTTGTAAAAAATTACCCGAATTCCGACCATTGAGCGAACCTGTATCGTTTATTGAGAACATATTAGGCAAAGACTTCCATTGGGAAGATTTAAACCCTATTCATTCAGAGGTAAATGAGGCAAATGACACTTCTTATAAGGTATATGAGTACTTTAATACCTATATACTTGAAGTGGAGCAAGCCGAAGGTGGTGCTTGGGAAAGCTATAACGATTGTTGGTATTGGCAAATAGACCACAATACAACTTGGACAGAAATTTCATTAACTAACGCTTAAAATAAAACAAAATGGAAAAGAAAACAATTTATCAAGTAGTAAGGTGGAGCTCTTATCTTGGAGACTTAGGAATTGAATTTAGAGATTCTATAAGTAGTTATTGGGAGTCAATAGAAGACGCATATAAAGTAGCCTTAAGTCTACAAAAAGTTTCTACTTATGAAGAAACATTAGAGGGTATTGATGAAGACGACCAAACCTTTTTTGTTGTACAGAAAATTATTGTAAACCCTTCTAAAATAAATTAATATGGAAAACAAGTACAGGAAAAGTTCCACCTATCTGGTAATAGACAAAGTAACCAATGAGTACATTCGTTGGCATGGGGACAATACTTTATTTTTTGCAGGTAGCATTGGTGATGCCTTAATTGGATTAGATGATACCTTTGAGGCAATAGCCGTAAAAGATTGCCCGAAAGACATACAAGATGAATACGAAAAACGTATTGATGAATGCATTTTGAACGGAGAAATATCTATTTAATTAACCCTTAAAATAAAAACCTATGAAAGAGTTTAACTTTTACCTCGACCAAAAAGAAACGCTTTGGTATCGCACTAAATTCTCTGTTGAAGCATCTTCAATTAAAAAAGCAAAAGAAATTGCTATTCAAAAATGTAAAGAAGGGCTAACAGAATACAGAGATTATCTTGATGATACGCAAGTAGCCCTGTCAGTACAAGATAATGGCGGCAAACCTACCGAAGAATTATTTATGAGTGATGACCCTACTATTGATATAGTTATTTGGGATAACACAAAAAATTAATTAACCCTATAAAATAAATAAAGATGCAAGAAACTAAAACAATTTATTCAGTAATGTATGATACAGGAGAACAATACGACGGTCAAGACACTCACATCTACAAAATGTTTGATAACCCTATCCAAGCCTCAAGGTGTGTCACTTGGCTATATGACCAAGTAATAAAGCACGTTACTGGTGTTATACATTTGCAAAGGGATATCCAACAATTAGAATTAGATTATGGTCAAGACCATTCAGATTTAATTAATATAAAAGAACATGAGTTGTTAGATTTGTATGCAAAACCACCTTTAAAAGGTTTCAACCCTGATTACAATGTAATTTTTATAGAAGAAAATACATTAGAAACAATTTTTATACCTCAAAATTAAACTACAATGGAAAAGAAAACAATTTACCTCGTAAAGTATTCAACAGACCAATACGATGATTACAGAGAACATACGCATTCAGCATACGAAGATGCAGAAGATGCTAATGTTGCTAAACTTGATGTGCTTGTTAACATCATAACTGCAATTCAGAAATGGGTAAAAGCAGATTATAAACACACCCCAAACTTACTCAATGAAAACTATGTAGATGATTGTTTGAATTTTATCATTGACAAGAATAATGTTTGGGTTGAAGAATTAAATTATTTCACTAAAAAACAAAGCTAAAAACTATGGGACGCTACTATTCAGGAGACATCAACGGAAAATTTTGGTTCGCTGTGCAATCATCTACAGCTGCCGACAGATTTGGTTCACGTTTTTACGAGCCAAACTATGTGTGTTATTCATATTCTACTCATGATTTGCCAGCCTGCGAGGTAGAGATACTTGACATTGAGCAATTTTTAGGTGATAAGATTGCCATATTAGACAAGTTCTTTAGTGAAGCAGGTGGCTATGGAGATGATGATTTGTACAAACTTGGTATTACAAATTATGATTTAAAAGAATATGCCGACCTGTTACTCGGCAGAGAGATACGAGATTGTATCAAAGAGAATGGTGAATGTAATTTTGACGCAGAAATTTAATCTTTAAACCCTATAAAATAAAACCCTATGACAGCAGAACAATTAATTATCGGTAACAAGTATGTGCCTTTCCGAAAATCAGTAGGCGATGAATTTAGTAGCTCAAAATTTGTAGAAGAAAGTTTAGAATTTCTATACTACAAAGGTACAAATAACGAAGGCAATTATATGTTTGGCGTTAGAGAATCAACAAGTACAGGTGCATTCTATATCCCTGAAGATGTATACGAATACATTGAAGAATACAATGGCATACGAAAAGGTATGGCTGTAACTATTACTTGTGGAGGTGAGACATATACTTCCTATAGAGATAAGTTCGAAGAATTGTTGTTTAAAGACAAAGAAGTCAATGAAACATGGGCTAACGGCACAGAAGGTGTAGTGTTTGGTATAACTAAAGCATCTGATGGCCGAGTTATATTTGCAGTAAGACATAGTAGTGGCAATGAATGTTTGATTGGTGCAGCAGGTGTTAGATTAGTAGATGATGTAGAAGATACCAAGCTAACTAAATGGGTAATAAAAGTTAACCCTTACAACAGACAAGCCCTTACTGATTGGAGAGGCTTTGAAATTGGCTCTATTGAGAGCTACTTACTATGTGACATACCAGAAGGCGCATTCCATAACCTTCCTAACAATCGTGGATATAGTGTACAAAACATTAATGATTACCCTGAATATACATTAATAACAGATGAACAATTTTATAACTTAATAATAAACAAACCTCAAACTATGCCACAAGAAACACCACAAGAAACAAAGCAATACCCTAAGACAGCTGAGGGTTTATATCAAATGACCGTAGACTTACTTGCCTTTGAAGTAGGTGATACAGTTAGAGTAACCCATAGGGTGCCTGACCACTATAATGGTTGGCAAAACAGTTGGTCTGATAGTATGGATAGTTACATTGGCAGAGAGTACAAGATACAAGGAATTTTTGAAACAGGTATTCAATTAGAATATACTGATGGTTACAAGTTTCCAATCTATAGCTTAGAGCTTGTCAGAGGAAAAGAACCTATCCGTGCCCACACATTATCTTTTACTGGTACTGATGGAACTATGACCGATGGTGATGAATTTGTATACTTTAATAACCCAATCACAAAGTTATCAGGTAATGATGTGTATTGGTTGGTTCAGTTGTTAGAAATGGCAGGTGTTGATAAAAAATATAGTGTATCTACAAATATATAAAGCTAAGTATAATTATAAATTCATATTTTCTCACAAACAAAACAATATATATTATGACAAACAAAGATTTATTACAGATGCATTTTGATGTACTTAACTTACAAGTAGGTGACCAAGTACAAATAACCCACAAAGTACCTGCTGATTACTTAGGTGTAAGCTATAGTTGGAATGATGATATGAGTGGTTACATAGGTAGGGTATACAAAGTAACAGAAATTCATGACGACCGTGTTAAAATTGAAGATGGATGCAGTTGGTCTTGGCATCCTGCTTGTATGAAGGTAATATATCGTAAGCCTAAAGCAACTTCTATAACATTTGGGGTAGACAACGATGGGATAAACGCCGAGTTTGTTGCAATGATTGAATCAGATAAAACAATCATATCTATAAATGGAGGCAACGAATTAGTTACAATTGATTTTGATACCGTTGAGTTGATATTCAAACATATGAATAAGTTGTCAGGTAAAATGCTTCTAACAAGAGGCGAAGAATAATTTGGTAAATTGTAATTTATTTCTTAACTTTAAATACAACAACAACATGAACGCAAAACCGATTTACTCCAACTCATTCAAGAAGTTCTTGTCTGAGTCAGACAGCCGCATCTGTAGTATCTTACACAGGCTTGACCTTAAAGATAGACCATCGTCTATCGTAACAACTAAGGATATCAACTATATAACCAATCGTAAAGAGGGGTTAATCAGTTATCTTCCGAGCAATCGTCCTCACATTATGAACGAAGACTATGCATGGTCTCGTCAGGGTAGAGAGTCTGCCCGTGCTGGTAGAGTTATCCGTAAGTTATTTGATAGCAGGTTTATATCTCGCTATCTAACTGACAAAGACTTTGAGGACTTTACTAATCTGTATCGCTCCGAGTTCAATGACCAAGGGTTGCAATTCATTCTCCACGACTGCGATGCAATTGGCAATGTGTATAATATGGATAGGTATGAGAATGGTGGTACGCTGGACAATAGCTGTATGAATGGCGACGGTGACTATATGGAAATGTATGAGTCCAACCGTAGTATGCAGATACTTGCATTGGTTAATGAACGTGGCGAATTGTGTGGTCGTGCTTTAGTATGGCACAATGTTATTGTTAATGGAAACCCAAGTAGAACCATAACATTTATGGATAGGGTTTATGTATCTGATGACTTTATGTTTGAGATGTTTGTTCGTTATGCAATTGACAAGAAGTGGTATTACAAAGTCAATTACAAGAATGGCGGTAACATACAGCAATTTGTTAACCCTGATGGTGATAAGGAAGATTTAGTGCTTAGGGTTAATCTTGATACCGAGTTTGACTCATACCCATACATTGACACATTGAGTTATGGTGGTGATGGGTTTCTATCAAATGACCCAAGCGATACAATGTATACCTATCAAAACACAGGTGGCGATAGAGACGGTGCATATTGGGACGATATCAATGATTGCTCAATTAGTTGCTCCGATGATGTTATATACATTGAGCGAGGTAGATATAGAGGTAGCAATACCCATATTGACCATGCTGTAGATGTCGATGGTCGTTATTGGTGGGTTGATGACAATGATATCGTTGAGGTTGATGGTAATTGGTATGAAAAAAGTGATGACGATATAGTTGAGGTTGATGGCGATTGGTATCGTAATGACGATGAAAGTATTGCATATTGCGAATGCGATTATGAATATCACCTTACCGATGATTTAGTATACCACGATAGTAGAGGTTGGATACTTCTTGAGAATGCCGTAAAGGTAAAAGATGTCATATACCACAAAGATGAGGTGGAAGAATTAGTATAATTTAACTTACAAAAAAACAAAACAATGGACAATAGAAAACATAAATTAATTGATGTACTATCTGTACAATCAGAGAGTTACAATCAATATAGAATGTTCGCCTACATAGTTAGGGAACTTAAACGCTTAGGCTGTACTTACTATTCCCACAATGGTAACTTGTATGCAACCAAAGGTATTGCTGACAAATATCCGTGTGTTGTTTCCCATATGGATACTGTCCACGATATCGGTGAAGACTTGACTGTGTTAGAGATTGACGGTGTGCTTACAGGTTTTAATAGATATACTATGACTCAGTCTGGTATTGGCGGTGATGATAAGGTTGGTGTGTTCATATGTTTACAAGCATTAGAGCATAACGATAACATCAAGGCTGCTTTCTTTAGAGATGAGGAAGTTGGTTGTGGTGGTAGTTATGAGGCCGATGTAGATTTCTTTACCGATTGTAGATTTGTATTGCAATGTGACAGACGAGGCAATAGCGACTTTGTTACCAATGCAAGTGGTACTCAGTTGTCCAATGATTTGTTTCAATCCGATGTATTACCTATCATTACTAAGTATGGTTATAGCTTTGCCCATGGTGCAATGACTGATGTTATGGCCCTAAAAGAATTAGGTATACAATGTAGTATGGCTAATATGAGTTGTGGTTATTACAATCCCCATATGGATAACGAGTATGTTATTATCAATGATGTGTTTGTTACATTAGATATGGTGTTAGATATTATTCATGAGTTATATAAAAATGATTATAACTTTGTATCTGTAACTAAAACATATAAAAAGTATAGCGATATAGGTTATCGCAGTTCGTTTAGCCTGCCGCCTGCTAAGTCATACCATAGCCCTTATTATGATTGGGAGCTTGATGATTACAACAAATCATTTGGTATTAGCTCATTTTATTGTGAGGGTTGTGGCATAACCCATAACTCAGATGACTTGAGGTTAGCAGCTGATGTTAACGCAATGGTTTGTAAAGATTGCTTTGATTTGTTTGAATGTAAATAAAAATGTTTTATTTTGATAAGAGTCGGGGGTTTGATTGTTTTCCCCCTTCTCTTTATTTATCACTATCATCTTTCTTCTTTTGTATGAAAAAAAAATTAATTTTAATTATTTTGTGCGTCCCAATCTTTTTGGGAATGTCCCTAAAGTTTTGGCTTTTAAGCTATGTTTTATCAATTATTTATGGATTCTTTAAATTTAAAAACTATGGAAAACTTATCCCATTTACCTGACCATCTTAAAAGATTGGCTATGATGACAACTATTTTAGAAGCATGCCATAAGTCTGCTATGTGCAGCGATATGCTCAATATGTTGTACAATGATGTACTTATGCAAACCCACGCTGAGGGTGTGAAGCTGTGTACTTTGTTCCCTGATGCCCATACAGAACCTAGTTTCTATAGTGATGAGCAGATAGAACAATTAGAACAAGACCAATACGAGTTCATTAGAAGAGAAATTATTAACGAATAAAACCCTATATTTATGCAATTGCAATTACACAAACCCCATAAGGTTACTAAACCAAAAACCATATATCAAAAGATATGTGCTAACCCTGATTGTTTAAAAGACTTTGAAACGTCCCATAGGGGTACTAAGTATTGTAGACGAGGGTGTAAACCTCAAGTCCATAGCAAAGGATTGGTAGCACCTAGCCACGATGACCCGTTACCTGTAAATAGTAGAGGGTTCTTTGATGCAGATACCTTCTGTCAAAGATACTACGAAGAAGGTAAAATATATAACGCTTCAAGATTTGGAAACACAACAATTCATATTATAAAACAATAATTTATGACAGACTTTAAAAAAATGTACGAAGACTTATTAGTAAAATACACAGAACTTCATATTAAATACTCAGAGTTGTTAGATAAACATTATGAGGAAGAAGCTGTAAGAATATCCCAAGAGGACGATTTAAATGACAACCCATTAAAGTATAGAGATGGAAGGTAGAAAGAAACAAACCTACTATATGGGCTACAGAAAGAATATGTCTGTAGACCCTCAGTATGTTGTAAATAGGTGCTTAGAGTATTACGGATATACTTACGAAGAGTTTATATTAAAAGAGAAGCCTTCTGTTAGGCTGTCTAATTGTAAGAAGACAACCCTTATTTTGTTAAGACAATTATGTGGGTATACCTGTAAGCAAATGAGCGAGATATTCTACTTAAATATAAAGAGCTGTATGTATTTGATTGACAAGTCAATAAAGCTAAGAAAAAGCGACGCTGATTACAGAAAAGAATTCAATACTATTAAGAACTCTATACTCATTAGGACGAGAGGTTTAAGAAAGAACATCACTATTGGAGCGTAATATAGGATATGAAAAAGACTGCAAAGTATTATGCCTCTAACCCAGAGGCAAGAGCAAAGAAAAAGTCATACGATACTAAGCTAAACAAGAAACCTGGGCAAGTAAAGAAAAGGGTTGAAGCTAATAAAGCTAACCGTAAAGCAGGTACATATGGCAATGGCGATGGTATTGATATGGCCCACACTAAGAAAGGTATAGTTAAAAAGAAACAATCTGTCAATAGAGGAAGTAAGTCCGATATGGCAGGAGATAGAAGAGCAAGAGGGAAGAAAAAGTAATTAACATTTATGTTGATAACTTTATTTGCAATTGTAATATAACTTTTCTTATCTTTGCATTAGACATCAACACATAAGAAGTTATCGGGTCTTCTTGTTGGTGTCTTTGTTGTCTAAAACCTGAGCGTAATATATAAGTACAGATTGTTAGTTGGGTAGAGTTAATAATCTTTTAAATAAAAATTTTGATGGCTTTTTGCTTGAAGGTGCTACCCCACCGACAGCGATTAGCCATTTTTCTTTTTAGACCTATCGTCCTATATGGTCTTTAATATATGGGATACTCTCAGCACGAGTCGTAAGATGTTCGGTGTTTTAATAGAGTATATTGTCCACAATGTAGTATCAGACTACCTTTTTAAACTTTTGAATGCAGGGATTGTGATTTGCATATACTCGCCTATCATCATATCAACCCATTAAAGTTTAAGCCCTGCCGTATCTTTTAACCCTTAAATATTATTATTATGTATGAAAATTTAACCCATAATGATTTAGTTAAAATCATTGAAGAGTACAAACACAGATTTGCAATGATAAAAGATGATGTCAAAGCAATATATAAATGTATAGACTTAGATGAAGACTTATCAATATGTATGGCTTCTTCTTGTTGTGACTATATACCTGATACTTGTCTACACAATATAGACATAGCTTGTGACTTGTCTTCAACAGAGTCTTTAGAATGGAAACAAAACTCTAACCTTTAAATATATAAACTATGGAAAAACAAACAGCAGTAGAATGGTTATTTATAAAACTCTATGAAACTATAGAGATGAAAGGTGATGGTAAAGTGATGGATGCTTTACTAAAGGAAGCTAAAGAAATGGAGAAGCAACAAATAATTGATGCCGCTAATACTTTATTGTATACAGGACCTGGACCTGGTGATATGTGGGCAGAACAATACTACAACAGAACCTATAAAAACAAATAACTATGACAGGGATAGATTACTTAAACACATTATCAAACAATATGCAACAGCATTGGCTACGAGAGGTAGCTGAATTAAATAACCCTATATCGTATCTTACTTCAGAGTACGATGAATTTGAACACTTTTTAGGTATCTTTGATTGGTCAGATTCTATTATGGGTTACTCATTCTGGTCAGGGTTTTATAATAAAATTATTAACGAGGCTAACTTAGAGATAGCTATAAACAAATATGAAAATGGCAAATCCGATAACTAAAATTAAAGCAATCAAGGACTTCGTAGAAGATATCCTTAGAGATTATCCCCTATCAAGGGATAACGACAACTATCTTTCTTGTTTTGTATGGCACAAACAGGTAAGGGCAAGTCGCGATGGCGATGTAACTTTTGAGAACTTCCTTACTATGTATAGCAACGGTATGTTAGCATCGTCTGATACTATAACTAGGGCTGCTCGTAAGATAAAAGAAACAAGACCTGACTTGCGTGGTAATGGACACGACAAGAGAAAGAAATTAGAAGTAGAAACAAGAATGAACATTCGTAACCTATAAACCCCCTATATAAAATGGAAAAGAAAAAAATGATTTATGACATCGATGCAAATGAATTAATGGAAAAAAGCTTCAAAGATTTTATTGAAGGAATAGAAAAAGCCAATAGTGAAGACCCTGAATTAAAAAACTTCCCTATGCCTCAAGCATTTAAAGAAATGCTACAAGAAACCTACGAAGCAGGGTTTGTAGATGGTTGTATTCATATAGGCAAACAAATACAAACGATCCTGGAAGGAGATGCAACTATAAAAGTAAACGTAAACTAATATGGTAGCACTAATAACATTATCTTTTTACATAGCCCTTTGTGTATACTTAGGGCTTAAAAAACGTAAACTATGAGACAACTAATCTATTGGGAGATAGAACATCTATTAAAGATGGCTAACATATCTAACCCTGAAGTAACCAATTCAATAACAGATAACATCTGTAAGATTGCTAAAGAACATTATGAAGGAAAAGATGACGACGACGATAGGGTTGTAGTTAAAGGTAGATGGTACGATAAGATTGTACCTAAATGGTTTGATAACGAAAGTAAATTTTAAATATGGCACGACACAAACACACAGACGCATTTGAAATGTTTGATGAGGTATCTAACCTATATAGGTATAAACCCAAGAAGAACTTTGAAGGGTACTTTAATAACATGAGAAAGGTAGTATCTAACCACTACAAAAGGGTTAGACGAGAACTTTACCACTTCACCCCAAGGTCAATAACCAGGATATACGAGATAGGAGAAAAGATATTATTCATTGAGTCTGAGGAGTTTGAGAGTGCGTATTATAAATATAGTAAATCACAATCTAAAAAATAAACTATGCCAGCAGCAAGAGCTTTAAACGCAACCCAATATCAATTTAAATCTATATTAGTGCCAATAGAAGGTACTGACCCTATACAATATGTAGAATCATATGAACCTGTTCAAATACTAACAACTTTGGATATGAATAATTTTAATTCTATTTTTCAGTATTTAGACGAATTTGGTGTAGCAACAGGTGAAACTTTAGTTTTACTAACCAATGGAGAAACGCTTTGGTTAAAGAATAACTATGAAGA
>Ga0194045_1000392_pt1 | contig 14339 bp, 16 predicted proteins | sample JunL6211m_MetaG_FD_161686 | JGI IMG/M metagenome (GOLD analysis project Ga0194045, IMG submission 161686) | Anoxic zone freshwater microbial communities from boreal shield lake in IISD Experimental Lakes Area, Ontario, Canada - Jun2016-L626-11m | ecosystem: Environmental > Aquatic > Freshwater >...
TCGCGTTTTCAGGCTCTCAAATCGGTCGAATCGAAAATTGTCCACGCTGCAGTCGCTATGTCGATGTTCCCGAAACGTCGGACCAGTCCCTCGACAAGGAATTGATCCAAGAGACACTCGCGAGGTTTCGCGACCGCGAAAACCCTGGAAATGAAAACGCGTTTGCGAATTCATTGTATTGGAGTGTGGAAATCCTTTTTGTACTCTTCATCGCTTATTTCCGAGATCTTGTTTTTGCGCTGCAGGCTTACTTGTCTCGAAACCAATCCAATCCAATGGAGAAATTGGCGGTTGATGAAGTCACTGAGTATCTTTGGTTTCGATCGATTGTAGTCTTGCTTTTGTTGCTCCCTGTCCAATTGCTTTCAATGCGACCCCTCAGTCATGTCGGCCTGACAGTCAAGTTGCTTGGGAGGGACATTCTCTTTGGTTTGGGCTTGGGAGTTAGCGTTTACGCAATCACCTTTGCTATGGAATGGGTTTTAGCTTTGTGGTTCGATTTGCAACCGTACGAGTCATCGCTCGTTTGGACACAACCGATTTCGGTGGAAATGTGGTTTGCGTATGGGTTGGCGCTATTGGCGAACAGCTTCGCCGAAGAAATAGTCATGCGGGGCTACATGATCGATCGCTTAGAACAATTGTTTGGAAAGTCGTGGTTGGCAATACTAATCTCCTCTCTCCTTTTTGGAAGTTACCATATCTATCAAGGACTTCTGGGAGCGGGCAGTGCGGTCTTTATTGGCATGGTCTTCGGAACTTGGTTTGTTTGGACGAGGAGGCTCGGAGCGTTGATTGTCGCCCACACGATCTGCAACTTGCTTCACAGTCTTTCTTGGTGAAAATATTGGCAGTCGTCGGCAATCTCCGCCAAAACATGCCTACTTTTCAAGTTTGTTGACTCGCCGCCCCTCCATTGGGTACCTGAATTCGCTTAATGATGCTTGATTTGTGGGGTTCAGTCGGAAAATCCCTAGACAAAACAGGGATTAATGGGCATCATATGCGTCCTTAATTTTCTGGGATTTTAGAAAATCGACTGAGTTCAGGAGTTGTGAAGTGCCAAATATCAAGAGTGCCAAAAAGCGCCATCGTCAGTCCCTCGAGCGCCGAGCACGCAATCGTTCTGCCAAATCGCACCTAAAGACAGCAATCAAGAAGCTGCGAGAAGCGGTTGAAGGCAAGAATTTCGACGAAGCCAAGACTCAATACGTGGATCTTTGCAAGTTGTTGGACCAGACTGCTTCCAAGAAGATTATCCACGTGAATAAGGCATCTCGTGCCAAGAGTCGCTTGAGCAACTACATCAAAAAAGCATCCATTGCTGCCACCGCAGCCTAGTGCAAGCTTTTTGAAGTCCAATTCGGTGACATGAACCGCAACACTCGTTGGGCTAACTTGGGTTTGGGCCAAGCGACGAGTGTCAACGGTTTCGCAGATCGAATCCGGACTTGGCACTACGGTGAGATCGAAGTCTGCCGAGGGGAGTTGCTGGCCATCTATCCGCGATGGTGGCCCAAGTTTGCATCCCAGTGGGAAGCGTGGCGGGATTCGTATTTGCGAAGACCGCCAGTCGACGTTTGTCGGATCTATTATGCTTTGCCTCGACGCACGCCCGGTTATCTCACCGTTATTTATGCTCACGCAGGCCCTAAAACGGAGCTTAAGACTCTTTTCCGAGGCGTGCGTCTTGTGGAGGAGATCGCGGCCATCTGGCAAGTCAAAGCTATCGTTTGTCAGGCGACAAATGCGAGGCTCAACGAGCGAATTATGAGGCGATTGGGGTTCGTCCGCCATGCTTTTTCGCTTGGCGAAAACCATTACATTAAACGAATGACCTGAAACGCAAGGGTTTTTTCTATCGCGTTGCTACGAATCGCAACGGCTTGTTGCTTTAATGGTACGACGGACTTCCAGGTCCGTCGTACCACCCTTACCCAATAACGACTTCACTAAATCAACAGCCCGGTAAGCGAGGGATTGCAGTCGACTCCTCGCTTACCGGCTTGTGGCTTTAATACTTTTCCAAATGCATTTCGTTTAACAGTCAGCCGTAGGCGTACTGTCAAAGTCGCAAAGTACGCCTTCGGCTAACTGTTAAACGACTAAATCAACGAGCCATTACGTATCGGTTTATGATTGGTAGTTTTCTGTCTGCCGCTCGCTTTACATGATCGCCAAGTTGTCTCGATGGATCACTTCCTCATACGGACACTGACCTAGTATTTGCTCAATTCGATCCGAGCGACAACCTCTAATCTGCGCGACTTGCTTTGAATTGTAGTTGATGAGGCCTCTCGCAATTTCAACGGAATGCGGATTCACAATCGATACGATATCGCCCTTTCCGAATTCACCTTCAACCGCCTGGATACCGATGGCGAGCAAGCTGCGACCCTCGGCGCACATCGCTTTTGCGGCCCCGTCGTCGACTTGCAATTGGCCCGCAGGTTGAGCTGAGAAACCAATCCAACGTTTTCTGGGAGTCAGCGTTTTCGACTGAGGCAAAAATAATGTCCCAACCATTTCGCCTTTCGCCAAACGAACCAATATTTCTGGTTCCCTTCCCCAGGCGATGATAACACATTGGCCGCTCGTCGTTACGAATTTTGACGTGGCAAGTTTGCTAGCCATTCCACCTTTGCTAATGCCCGTCTTCCGATCTCGCACCATATCTTCGATCCGATCATCGATGCGATCAACGGAGGATACAACTCGAGCTTGCGGATCACGCGGGTCGCGATCGTACAAGCCTTGCACATCGCTTAGGATGACAAGAAGACTCGCTTCCATTATGCCCGCCACCATGCCAGCCAAGCGATCGTTGTCGCCAAACGTCGTTTTCAGTTCATCGACCGCCACAGTATCATTCTCGTTGATGATGGGGATCGCCCCCATTTCCAACAACCGTCGCAACGTGTTTCGTACATTGAGGTACGCGACCCGGTCATCCAACTCCGAAGCCGTGAGGAGAATCTGAGCCGCATGGCGACCGTGCTCCGCAAAGGTTTGTTCGTAGACCTGCATAAGATGAGTTTGGCCTATCGCTGCAACCGCTTGCAACGTTGCCAAGTCAGTAGGGCGACTTAGTAAGCCCAGTTTGCCGATCCCGCTCGCGACCGCACCGCTTGAGACCAAGACGACACGCTTGCCCATATCGACAAGGGTCAGCAGTTGTCTGGCCAAGTTTGCCACTTGCGTGCGATCGAGCCTACCATCATCGCCGGTCAACGACTTCGAGCCAACTTTGACAATCCAAGTCGACGCATCCATAACAAGTTTTCGGTTCACATCCATATTGATAACGTCTCGCTCCGACTGCTGCTTTACTCAACCAACGCTTTCCTCTGATCGATCAATCGATCCAGTTCTTCTCGAAGCTTAGGAAGAATCTCGTCGTACTTATAGGCTCCGATCGCTTCGCCACCCCGTTTAAGATTGACTTTGGCAGGCCCACACCACAAGCCCAAATCCGCATCATCTGTTTCACCTGGCCCATTAACGCGACAGCCCATGACCGCGATCGTGATGGCATAGTCTTTCGCATACATAGTCATCTCTTTCACGTCCTGCGCCAACTCGACAAAAGCTTCGTTCTCGACACGTGAACAGCTTGGGCAAGAGATAATGTTCAACTTCGACGGATCCAGCGCGACCACCGATCGCAATCGACCGTTTCGAATGTCGTCAATGATTTGACGCCCTGCTTCGATCTCCATCGATTTTTTGAGATTGGGAACGGTCAAGCTAACGCGAATGGTATCTCCAATTCCACGGCCAATCAATTGTTCGAATGCAATTCGCGTTTTGATGATTCCGTCTGGCGGCAGCCCCGCTTCCGTGACACCCAAGTGCAATGGAACATCGGGGCGCATTTCCGCAAATCGCTTGTTCACGGTGACAACGTTGGTTGGGTCGCTGTCCTTCAGAGAGACGACGTAGCGAGTGAAACCGAGCGAGTCCAGGAGTTCGCAATGTTCCGTTGCGGATGCGAGCATAGGCCCGAGTGAGTCTTTGGCATCGAAGAGCTCCTTTTGACTTGGGTCGACGCTTCCGCAGTTGACTCCAACTCGCAATGCGCAATCATTGGCTCCTGCAACATCGGAGAGGAACTTTACTTTATCCTGCCATGGCCTGGACTTCTCATGATGGTAAAGATGACCAGGGTTATATCGAACCTTATCTACATGCGGAGCGACCTTATCCACCAAGCGATAGTTCTCTTGTAGATCGACAGAGAGATTCGCAGTTGTCTGCTTTCGAATCTCGGCAAGCGCCTCCGCATCCTTGTCGCTGTCGACAGCGATCCGCACAACATCCGCACCTGCACGTTGCAAGTCGTTGACCAACGCAACCGTGGCGTCGATATTGGTCGTGTGGGTTGCGGTCATGCTTTGGACCGCGATCGGATGGTTCGCGCCGATGCTGATGGAACCTATCTGGACGCTGCGTGTTGGATTTCGATGGATTTGCATAGCTATTGTGATGAGATCTAAAGTTGAACGAGGGGCCGCCTGGAGTCACCTAAAGTTTAGCCAGTCGGCAAGATTTCGTTAGCCGAGCTTTGATTTCCCAACCAATTCTTCTGCGGCGCTGCTTCGATAGTATTGTGGAAGGATGTGAAAGGCGTCCGAAATGTCTCCAGCAAGAAACTTTTCAAAGCCAAGTTTTGCAACACTTTCCGCCATGGGAGAGGTTACTGGACCATCGATCCACCGGATTTTACGAATAACTTCGGCACGCTGCTCGGAGCCGACGTTTTCCGGGTCCGCAATGAATTTTCGAATCCGATCGCAACCCGGTCCGCAAAGGTCGAACGACTCCTCGCTTTCAGCGCCGAGCATTTCAACAAGCAAATGCTCGATATTCACAATTTGTGTTGGAGAAATTTTTTCGTAGGGTTGGGGCGAGTTTTTCACTAATTCCGATTGGGAAATTCTATAGCCCGCGTAGAAAACTTGGCCTCGATATGCATCGAGCACAACATGAACGGCCGGATGGTGGGGCACGATCTGCGACGCAATCGCGTCGAGCGTATCGATTTCAATGGCGGGTATTTTCAAGGCATACGCCATCGCTTTGGCTGTCGCTACACCGACCCGCAGCCCTGTAAACGAACCGGGGCCGGTAAGCAACGCGATCGCCGAAAGATCAGTGACATCGATTGCGAGTCGACTCAGCAAACGATCGATGGCAGGCGCAAGCGTCTTGGCAGATCCTACGTCCGCCTCAAGAACTTCGGTTTCGCAAACAATCCCCGCTTGCGTTGTACGAAGAATTGCGACAGACCCGCTTCGACCGGTCGTCTCCAACGCTAAAAGAATGGATGCTTCATTCATGTTGGGGTAACTTGGGAAGTGTCCGTGGCAAAAATTAGGGGCCGAAATCACGCGGAGCGAACGACGACACTAATGGGTCGAACGATCCTTGCCGATCTCGGCGAGCAATTCGCTCATTTCAGCAGCAGCATGATGATTATTCTGAAGACGTGCAGCGTCGATACCGTCTCGCAAAAAAGTTCGCGCCTCTTCGATTCGATCGAGTTCGACGAGCTGTTGAGCAGCCATAAAGAACGCAGCCACATATTTAGGCTCTTCCTTGGCAGCCAATTCCGTCAACAACTCCAAGCTTTTTTCGTTTTCTTCCTGTTTGCGATACTCCATCGCTAACGTGTATCGCAAAAACGGATCGCGAGGATCGTCTTGCAACATGGCTTGTATTTTTTCAAGGCGAGACGGCATGATTTCGATGGGTTGAGGTTTGTTTCAGATGACGGACATTCACCAAACAGACGAGCGGGTCGGGTTCTCAATCCGGCGTCGATTCCAATACTCGATACTCGGTTGTGACGGAGTCGAATACCAATCGATACGCGATGGCTACCGATTTGCTACCGCATTTGTGAGCATCGAGCGCCCCCTGCATGGTGATAGCATAAAGTACATCCGAGTCGGACTCAACCGCGTCTAGAACGACGAGCTTAAGACTTTCGCCCCCTTCGTCCACTTGGCTTTGCAAGTAAAATTTAACGAGCGGGTAGGGAGTCAGCGCAAGCGAACTGTGGCTGCAAAACGCCTCGTACGGTTGCTTATCGGAAAAACCGTAAATGGCTGAACACGCAACACCGCCCTGTAGAGACGCGACCTTGGGTCCAATGCGTTCCTTTCCCTCCATAAGAACATATTGCGGCGTGCTGGCATCGACAATTGCAGTCGACATCCTCGTACCTTCGATCAAAAAGAGTTGCTCGAACCCTGACAAGCTGGAAACCGATCCAACCTGAAATGTTCCAAGCCCAGCTTACGCGATGATGCCCATGAAACAAAGGGGCGGAATTCGGTCTAAACGCGATTACCGCCTCTTTAGGCAAAGCAACTCCCTAAATTACGAGGCTGAGTTTGCGATCGGTGATTTGGATCGTGACAGGCAGCTCGCATCCCCAATCACCGTCCGTTTGACAGGATGATTGCTGGGGCTTTCCTGCCACGGAATCAATTTGAATCGATTTGCACCTAAAACGTCGCCATTGCTTCATCTGGTGATGCTTGCCGCGTGTGACCGCCCAGTAACACCGCAGACCGTGCAGCAAACCTCCGCGATCGAATACGCCGATGTCCAAAAATCCATCGTCCTCTTTGGCGTCTTGGATGATGTTCAGACCTGCCGCATAGCGAGGGATATTGAAAACAAAGACCCAACTCCCAATGGTCTCGTCGATCTTTCGTTCGTTTTCACCTCGAATAACAATTTTCAGATCCGGCCAATGGTATCGGACGAGCGTATTGAGGATAGCAGACCAATACGTCCACCGTGAAACATGGGACTTTCGTGACAAATGGACTCGGCGGACAACCTCGGCATCAAAACCTACACTTGCCATCAACAAGGACAATTTGCCATTAACCAACATCACGTCGATGTTTTTGGTTTGAAGCGTCTGGATCGACTTGACGCACTTGTCTACGTCGGCGGCGATGGAGAAGTAGGTGGCTAAAAGATTCTCGGAGCCCGTCGGAAACAAGGTCAGTGGAATTTCGTTGGGAATCAAGCTTGCAACCGTCGATGCGGTCCCGTCGCCCCCAGCGGAAACGACCGTCCTCAGCAATCCCTCCGCTGCTAAACTGCGTGCTCGACTGGCCATCTGTTGCAAATCGGTATGGAGTTCGCAATCGTATCCTGCGGCTTCAATGGACTGCTTGAGTTCGGCAACGAGACTCGTCCGACTGCGAGCACCAGACTTGGGATTCGCGGAAATGATGACGACCTCATGGTTGGACATTTGAAACCCCAAACATAGGTTTATTCATCCTTCACAGACTGTAATAAACTGATTAGTATCGCCTTAAAGACCATCTCAAGCTTATCAAAGTCTCGGTCCTCCGCTTGGATCTGCACCAGGAAAGTTCGGTGATCCAACGCAAACGCTACCATCCTAGAGATGACCATGAGATCCAAGTAATAGAACTGAGCATCGGCAGCTTTGCAGTATGGCAACGGCTTGCCGTTCCACGTCAGATCCGATTCCACCTCGTCGAATTCGACTTCATCGTATTCCGATTTCATCACTTCGCAGGCTTGCTCCAACGCTTCCGCCGGTGGAACCGTCCAAGGATACTCGGTTACGGTCATGAACGCGGACGTAGGGCTTTCGAGAGTGAAGCCCAATAGTTTTCCGTCGTCGGTATCCTCGGTGATGTTCCAGTTTTCGGGATACATACAGGACAGGCCAAGGCCTTGATATATTTTGGTCATAGCTACGCTGCACGGCTTGTTCGTTTTTGTGGTGGCTCACCTCTCCAACGTCGATGAACCCACCAATACTGTTCCGGGAAAGATCGAATCATCTTCTCAAGGCACTGATTGTACCAGCGGGTCAACGATTGCACGCTAGCCAAATGTTCGCCTGGTACCTCGGGATCCGCCACGCCCAGCACAGAAATCTCAAACTGCAACGGTCTGCCTTGACGCGTATTGCCGATCACGACCATCGGAGCGCCACTCGAGAGCGTGAACAACGCGAGCCCCTTATGACACGATGCTGGTTTCCCCATAAAATCGACCCAGCAGCCCTTTGCGCCGGCGTATTGATCTGCGAGCAACGCCAGATTTCCCCCTTGGCTGAGCAGCTCTTGTACTTGGATAGAACTTCCAACCTTTGGCAAAAAATGTTGGCCACCCACCGAACGGAACTTCGTGACATAGTTATGGACAAAGCCATTATCAAGGGGTCGTGCAATCGTGGTTGAGGGAGTTCCAAACAAGCCGGTTAGGAAACCTGCCAACTCAAAATTTCCGTAATGACCCGAAACGAGAACGTTCGGACGAACGTCGATGACCACTTGGAGCATGCAACGTCGATCCGGTATCGAAAAATGTTCGTACCAGTTCTCCCGGTGGACTTTACGAGGTGCTTGGGCTACCTCACAACTCATGAGCAATAGATGATGCCACATCCTCTCTTGTACGTCCGCTGTGCGTTGCATATCCCAATCTGGGAAAATCAACTTCAAGTTTTCTCGAATCAACTTATGTCGCAGTGGTACCACCGTCGAAAAAAGTCGAGCGAGAATGCGACACAGTCGATCACAACGCTCCAGCGAAAGAATCTGGAGGAAGCAAATGAGGCTTCGAAATAGATAGTAGAACAATCGTTCTTGCCAACGAAACTTTTGGTTCTCTGGCTCGTCGGCGGAAGCTCGTTCTGACATTCTGGAACCTTCCATGGTTAGTGTGTTGGCGAAACATTAGTAGGACTAAGTTGCACGACGCTCCGCCGTCGCGATGCCTGTGACGCCGCGCGTCGCACAACGAAGAACGTATCCAAAAACGTTGGCTTGGCGATGTACCAGTGTGCTAAGGCGAGCTGCAGACAGAAAACTACCAATCATAACCCGATACGTAAGTGAGGGACCTGCGAAATTGTCCCTCGCTAACGCTTCGGGTTACCATTAAATCAACAAGCCCTTACGCTTCTGGTTGGGATACTGCAATCTGCCGCTCGCCTAACAGCAAGATTGTTGCTTACTTGCGTCTTGCAGCCAATATCAACCCAAAAATTCTAGTGCGTCCGAATGCTAGCGTAGGGACTCAAAGCCGTGCATTCGGCGCAGCAAACCGATTTGCCCTGAATGGATCGACTCGTGCAACGGGCAAAATAGCAATGCCCCAAGCTTGATCGGGTGAACGGCATACGGCATCTCGGTGGGTTCCGACAATTGCTGAGCCGTAAAATTGGGGATGGCTTTCATGGCTGCAATGTGGATTTTCTCAAGCGTGGCCAACAATTCGCTTTTCGACGGAATCTCACTTGGCTCTGTTGGCGGCATGCTGCCTCGACCAAATCGTTTGCGAAGCCAGCCTGGCATTAGATCCAAATCTCCCTCAGCTCGCCCACGTTGGCGAAAAAGCATCAGGCCATACTGGGAAACAGCAAGGTGCCCAACTTGCCAAGCGATGTGCGACGTTGCACCAGGAGGAATCACCGGCCAAAGCGAATCCGGTACGTTCTCCAATAAGCTTAGAGTGTAACGTCTCGCAAACTCGACTTGTCCGATCACGGCATCGCGCATCGCTAGAATAGAATCGTCGTTGGGAATATCCAACGACGAAGTGCTTTTGGAAGGGTTTTGGGTTTCCGCGCCCATGATCAGGATTTCCTTTGCGTCGCTTGCATCAACTCAGTGATCTAGAATTAGAAATGAGTCATAATTATAACGCAAAGGATAAGACTCGTCTTGGGACCCCTTATTTCTTATCGATCAATCCTTGAAGCATCTTTTTGATTTCCGAAATCTCGGATTTGATCTCGTCGATTTCCTTTTTCAATTCGGATGAGTCGCCAGGAGTCGGCATCGCGAACGCGAAACCCTTTGCCATATTCTCGGGCTTCCATTTTTCGACTTGCTCGTGGAATTTTTTCATCGCTTCCTCATTGAGCACAAATCCACCCGCAGGGAGCGACAGTTCGATGTTCTCCATCTCGACGTCCGCAGACTTCATTTTGATCGGCTGAAGATCGATCTTAATCGTTTTGTCATCGCGTTTCAGTTCGAGCGTAAGGGCCTTTTCGTTCTTTCCCGCTTCTTGAACCAATTCCATTAAATCGGCAAAGCCTTTGATTTCCTTGGCGTTGGCTGTGAGTATAAGGTCGCCCTCTTTGATTCCGGCTTTTTCGGCTGGTGAATCTTCAAGGACGATTTCGATCCGAAGGCCGAGCTTCGGTTTGTCGTCTTTGGCATCGTCTCCATCGACTACTTCGCTAGTTTGTTGGCATTTGATCCCGATACGGTAATTTTCGCCGTCTTTGCCGGCAGGTCGGATCAGTCTCGTTCGGAACTGCTCGCCCGCCAAAGGAACGCCTTGAACAACTTTGGCACCTTGAACCATTTTGGGCAATGGAACACCTGGAACAACTTTGGGCATACCTTGAGCGTTAACTTCGTCGCCGTGGATCACCGTCACTTGAACTTCCTGCTGGGCTTTTCCATCCTCAGACTTAGCTGCCCCCACGATTGCTCTGGTTCGGATGGTACCTTTGGTTGCACCTTGGATAGTCGCATCTGCTTTCGAAGTGGCGGACTCCAATTGCTTGAGGATTTTTGCTTTGATCTCGTCCGAAACATTTGCCTTGTCGAGTTCCTTGGAAACCTTTGCAAGTATCTCGGCGATGTCTTCAGCGTCCTTGGAGCCACGCACGACGATGACTTCGGTTTTTTGGGTCGTCTTCGGAGCATCCTCCTTGGACTGAGCCATCACGCTGTTCGTGCCGAGAGCCAGAGCCAACCCTGCGGAAGCTTTAAACCAATTCAATTTTGTTTTCATCTTACATTCCTTTTCGTATCGATTAAAAAATTACAAACCAAAGGGTTTCAGGCCCACATGTTTCACCGGAACAATCAATTTGCGGCCGTCATTCAAAGTACCTGTGTAGTACTCGGGCCTGACGTCCAGCTCATATCCCTGCTTGCGCAACTTTTCATTCATACGGGCAATCTCGTAATTTTCCTTTGCCCACATCACGGTCGGATCAACCTCTTCCATGTCGTAGATCGGAATTTCCGAAGGTTCCGAATTCGGACCCGTTACGACCATCTTCATGCCTCGGTAATCACTGTCTCTCGGTGGTTCATTCGCGACCACCACGCTAGGCGGTTTGGAGCGCGACAACGCCGATGAACGATCGGCGAGAAAGGACCCGCCGTAGAAACCAATTGCCATCAACAAGCCTGCCGCTAATGCAGAAAACCAGACCTGCGACGAAACAAAAGGTTGAGCCGATTTCAGGCGTGGTTTTTCCGTGTTGTTCAAGGGCGCCTCGGCAGAAATGCAGTCCGATGCGATCGGCGACAGGGGACTACGCGAGGCGGCACTAATTTGGTTCATCCATTGCTGCTCTTCAAGCATCGCCAAGGCGAGTGTTCGCCAACCTTGAGGTTCTGCATCGAGTTCGCGAAGAAAGTCCAACCGCACCTCGTGCGAGCACTCTCCATCCACAATCATTTGTAGTTTGTTCGGATTGATCATTTGATTCAAATTATTTCAGACTAACTCGCCAATACGTGCCCTCAAGGCCTTACGTGCCTTAAGCAAACGGTACTCAACTGTTTTGATCGTAATACCAAGATGATCTGATAGGTCTTGGTAACCCCAACCCTCAGTGTATTTCAGCATGAGTATTTGTCGATCTTGCGGATCGAGCGTCTTCATCGCTTCTGCCACACTCGTCATGCTCTCCGTGCGCATGAGCCAGTCTCCTGGGGCAAGTTCTGCGGAATGCTCCTTGTTTCGCCCAGCAGCGATCGCTCCGTCGATCAATCTTTTTCGTCGTCCATTCGACCGATGGTGATTAATCACCTTCCGCAACGCGACCCGGTATAGCCAGGGCGCTACTTTAGCCGGATCGGTAGGGCGGCTTGATTGAGCAATCGCGGCCAACGCCACTTCTTGCAATACATCCTCTGCCGCTTGCCTGTCCGATAACCGCGCACGGACGACCGTAGAAAGCCAACCACGGTTGCTTTCTAGGGCTTTTACCCAGTCAATACTGGACGTCGGCTGGCTTTCCATAGGGAATTTCAATGCGGCAACGGTCATGATGCTTCAAAAGTCGCCGGTCGCCGCTCCCCCCCTGACTTCAATTCCAAAATCGGTCCGTTTTCTGCGTTGCGTTGATTTTTTTGACGAACTACTCGTCCAGCGTCAAAGTAGGAATGCCATTTCGCAAGGCCCAGACGGCGGCTTCGGTTCGATCGCTCGATTTGAGTTTCCGCAGGATATTCTGAACGTGTTCCTTTACGGTTTCGAGACTGATATCCAATATGCTGCTTATCTCACGATTGCTCAGCCCAAGCGACAAATGACTCAGGATTTGAAGCTCCCGTTTTGTGAGGGAATCGGCGGCGGAGGCTCCTGTTTTCGGCGATTGCGTGAGAAACTTAGATGCCTTGAGCAGCAGCGACTCTTGAGGTGCAGCCCCGTTCGGAGCCATCGCGACCGATCGAACCAAACGATTGGCTTCCGAGCTTTTTAATACGAAATCGTAAAGTTTGTGAGCGGCAGCACGTGCGACATAGGTCGGGTTGACATGAAACGTGTAAATCAAAATCTTCATTGCCGGTCGTGCCGTTCGAACCTCTTCCACGATATCCAGAAACTCTGCATCCGCAAATCTGAGTTCTGAAATCAGCAAATCATATTCCGTTTGTTCCAACGCTTTCATTAAACTGGCATGGTCTTCAACTTCTTTGTCGACCGCAAAACCGCTCTGGGTGAGAATTTTGGAAATACCGATCCGAGAGACCTCGCTGTTGTCGGCACATAGAATTCGCATGAATGGACAGCCTCGACGACATTTAGAACCGGTTACTTCAAACTCATATAATATCTAGTTGCTTTCACCACCGCACGACAATGGACGAAATCCGTTGCTCTCTCATTGATTCCTGGATTTGGCCATGCGTTGTTCTCGACGGTCATTTAAGTCCTTCACGAGCGATTCAACTTCCGCATCCGTCATTCTTTGTTTTGTCCTGTTCAACATGTCCGCAAAGTGTGCGATCTCAGATGGTTCGGACGGGTAGCCAATATTGCCTTGCGGACCAACCGAGTTCGCCAACTCCGTTCCGGACTCATCCATGATAGTCATCCACGGAACCCCTTGAGACCCCTTTGGCATCCATTTAGCCGCTAACTCTTTGCCGCTCGTCATGCGGAGCGTATCGATCTTCACATCCACATAGTCTATCGCCATGACTGCTTCATTCTCGGCCAAAAATTGACTCAGCACTTTACACCAACCGCAATAGGGATCTCCTGCTCGTACTAGCACTCGCTTGTTCTCCATTTTGGCAAGCAGCAACGCACTGGCGAGCAACGACTCAGCATCCACTTTGGCTGGCGTCCAAGCTTTTAGAAGAGTGGAGACCAACTGTGGGCTATGCTTTGCCCCCTCCTCAAGCGGATCGGTTTTCTCGTTGGTCAACACTTTTCCATCCCAATCCAGAATGGTTAAATGAGGGTAACTGTACTGCCGATCCTTGCCGCCATATTCATACATCAAGTCGAGGTTCTTGCCTTGGTCAATCAGCACCAACTCGAACTCTTCATGAACGAGGGGACGTACCAGAGGGTCGTCACGAAAGACATCGTGAAGTTTATAACACCATCCGCACCAATTTCCGCCCCACTCGATCAGCACATGCTTATGCTCTCGCTTAGCTCGAACGAGTGCGGCATCAATCAACTCTCTCCCGTTAGCAGCTTCGACATAAATAGGCTCTCGCTTGGCTTTCGGCGTTTCGATTTTCATCGCACCCGTCTTTAAACCTTCGCTTTTCGCATCATCCGTTTTCGCAACATCGGTTTTTGCCGTGTCGCGTGTCGCCGTGTCGCGTGTCGCCGTTTCTACCACTACCTGGTCGGTTTTCGTGGCACCTGTTTTGACGGACTCTGTTTTGAGTGACTCTGCTTTCGCCGAATCCATTGGCAGGTTTTGCTTGTCGCATCCGCTCATGAATAGAAGCCCCGCAATGAATAAAATGACTGCGAGTTTTCGAGACACGAAAACATCTTGTTGCAACATAGAATCACCTTGGGGAAACAATCGGAACGGGAACAAGAGCGGTTAAATGGACGTTGGACCTACCACGGGAAGCTCATGAAACTTTTCTCGCCAATGCAATTGTAGCAAAAAAAGCGACCCGTCCCGAATGGCTACGCTGGTTTAGTCTTGGTGGGGAACATTTTCGTTTCACGTCACGCCGTTGTCGACCTTTAGTGTACTCCCGGACGCCTTCGGCTAGCCGTTAAACGACTAAAATCAGCAGTCTCGGGGAGAGAGG
>Ga0194045_1000393_pt1 | contig 14337 bp, 28 predicted proteins | sample JunL6211m_MetaG_FD_161686 | JGI IMG/M metagenome (GOLD analysis project Ga0194045, IMG submission 161686) | Anoxic zone freshwater microbial communities from boreal shield lake in IISD Experimental Lakes Area, Ontario, Canada - Jun2016-L626-11m | ecosystem: Environmental > Aquatic > Freshwater >...
CGATATACATCTTTCTAATGCCTCGTATTTGCTCTCGCAAAGAAAACATCTTATAAAATTATCTGCTCTCTCAATACAAATAACTTTTTTTGTCGGTTGCTTTTTCATATTAAAAAACTTTATAAAATTTGATTCTAAAATGGTTTGCAAAAATTGTAATTTCATCGATTTTAAATTTAGGTATGAATAATTGACTTTTATATTTTTCTATTGTTACCATAAACGTAACGTCGCTAAAATTGTTTAGTGCCGTTATGCCTTTCATTTCTAAAATATTATTTTCAAAATATTTGTCGATAAGGTCGCGTTGTTTTATCATTTTCTTATATGTTTACGGGTGTAATTACTATTATAAAATTTCTTTTTGTTTTCTATATTGCAGGAGCAAAAAAATAAACTAAATGCGATTAAATATTTCATCGGGTTGTATTATACTTATTTTTAAATATCTGCCTAAATTATAACGCTTTTTAAATTCTAAAAACTCCCAAACTTTCCCAAACTCGTTGTCCTCTACTAAAACAAATTTATCCAAATTTAATTTAAAATTGTATTTATCATTTTCAGTAAAAAAATAACTTTCTACTTTTTTTGTGCCGTCGTGTGTTATGTCCTCGTTGCATAATAATATTTCGTAAATTTTAGTTGTTTCTTTTTTTGCAAAAATAGGACTAACAAAATATTGTACTACTGCAAAGGGTTTGTTGTCGCGAATCATTTTTTTTAATTTCATAGTTTTATTTTTTAGTTATTGTTTATTTGTTTTTTTTCTTGTTGTTTTAATTGGCTTAATAAAAGTTCTAATTCTTTTACTGCGTCGTCAATTCTTATCGTGTTTAAGTAATCGGGTTTATTAAAGTCGTACATATTTACATATCGTTCAATCAGCCGTCTTATTGTTATGTTTATAATTGTGTTCATAGTTCTAAATTTAATTATTTAATGCCTCGTTAAATTCGTTTAGTACATCGTGCCAAAAATTAATATACTCTTTGTAGTATCTAATATCTATTTTATACGCCTCGTTTATTTTTTCGTTTGCGATATATACGCAATGCTTTAAAATTTCAAAATGCAACAAACTATTTTGATCTTGGTCGCAAAAATAATCATACATTTCGCGTGCTTTTTCTTTTGGTGTTTTCTTTTCCATTTTTTATTTATTTTTAATTATTAATATTTCCCCATTGTTTAGCCATTGCTTTTGCAATGCTTGTAAAATTTTTGATCTGTTTCTCTTTCTTGTTGCCTCGTCTTTATGCGTTTGAGATTCCGTAAAGTAATAATTTTTTTTTCCTATATAAATTGGTGTTGGTTTTTCTACGCTTGTTTTTTCCTCAAATAAATTATTTTCAAAAGAATAAACTAATTTAGGTAAATTTTTTAACCAAAGTAAAGTTGTTTTTTGTTGGCTCTCTCCAAAGTAATATGGTTGTATTACTTGGCTTTGTTTTAAAACTTGTTGTATATATCCTTTTGGGTTTTCCAAACAAATGTGTTTAACTGGCGCGCTCCATAGTTTTAAAAAAAACTCTATTGCTTTTTGCTTTTCCTTTTCTCTTTCTATTGCTTTTTGTCCGTATTTATCAACATTGTAATATCCTGCACCTGCAAATGATAAAAAAGTGCAAGGGGGGTGTCCTATCATAATATCCCAACTGTCATTTATTATATTAAAAACATCGTCTTGAATGTGGTATTGTGGGAATTTTCCACTACATTTTTGCGTATCACAACTATACGCGTTATGTCCTAATTTTCTAAATTCTTGCATTGTTGTTTGGCTTTCCTCACACGCTATTAAAATATTCATATTTTTATTTTGTTTATTAAATAATTTACCCCCGTTTTCTCCTGCATAGGAAAGTATTAAAACCATTGCAATCATAGAAACTATACCACCTTATTAAACTGTCATACTTCTTCTTCGTTTGTTTTATAATAAGGCAATAAGGGGTATTTTTATTTTTTATAATATGTATATATTTTGTCTTTATTTTTAATGTACTTTTTAAAAAGTATAAAAGGTATTACAATTTGCTTAATAGCATTGTCGCCAACTCCGAAAACCTTTTTTAAATTTTCAACCAATGCGCTATAAACGTATTCGGGTTGCATATCAAATACTATATCCAAACGGCTTTTAATTTCTTCGTCTGTAAATTTATCCATTGTAAACGCTTTTTTAATACTTTTCTCGTTGTTGGTTGCCTTATTCTCTGCATAGGTGTATTTGTTTTGGTTTGTGTCGTATTGTATTGTTATCGGCTCAAAATGTGCATCACTTCGTAGCATCGAGCAATCTAATGTTGATGTGTCGGTTTCTTTGTCTAATGTTACTCTTAAAACACTTTGCGCTCCTCTATCTGCGTAACTTCCCAAATTACCTAATGTAAAACTATTGCTTTTTGCTAAATGTAGTAAGCACACAATACCACAATTAAATTGTGCCGTTACTTTTTTTAAAAATTGAATTACTTTTTTTGCCTCTGCTATGTCGTTGGGGTTAATACATAACTCCGTTAAATTATCAATAAATATAATTTTTGGCTTTTGTTCCTGCGCTATCGTATATATACTATTTAAAATAACATCGGGCTCAAATTCTCTAAATAAATACGCGCTAAATTTTTTAGGTAGTTTATTACTTTCTAATGCTTTTTTTAAAAACTTGTTTTGCTTGTGGAAATCAAAAATACTTTGCTCGGTATCTATTAAAACAACTTTATCGTTGCTTTTTAAATTTGATTTGATACCAAAAAATGATTTATCAATTAAGCAACTTGCTATAAAAAATTGCATAAACGAAGTTTTGCGTGCCTTTGGTAATCCTGAAATCGTTATGAAATTGTTTTCAGTTAAAATTACTTTGTCTTTAATAGTAATTAACGGCTCGGGGTATGTAATATCTAAATCTTCAAATTTTGATTTTTCGATAATTACTTTTATTTCGTCTTTTGTCATTTGAAAAAAAATTAGCCGTTATATGTTGTTGTGAACATAAACGGCTATAAAAAACTACACACATTCAAGGTGCTATTTTTAATATCTTTAAGTTTTACACAACTAAAACTTTGGCAAATGTATAAATGTTTTTTAATTAAACAAATATAATTTTATTTATTTTAAATACCTATACAAAAAAAAACCACCTATAAGCAAAAATATTGCTCCTGCGCCTATTATTGTTTTTGTACTTATATACTTTTTAATGCTTTCGTACACACTATTTACAAGGTCTGCGTAATTTGGTGCCGTAGCATATCCCGAATTTTTTAGTCTTATTGCTTGCTCCATTACGTTGGGAGCCGTAAATACTCCCCCTTTTGTATATCGAGGATTTGAAAGTAAAAAATTAACATAGTCTTTTATACTATCCTCTGCGCTTGCGTACTTTCTAAAATCTGCGTTTACATTAAATGCTTGCCCCGTTGGTGTAAACTCGCCCGTATTTATGTTGTATGTTTCGCCTTTCCAATCTTTTGTGGCTTTAATCCCAAATAAATTATTAGCTTTTTGGCTTAATTTACTACCACCAACAAGCCATTGCCCCGATGTGTTCCAATTACCCGAACTTTCTAAAATAGCCTGCGCAAATAATGTACCCGTAAAAATACCCGTTCCCCTCGTTATTTGATTAACGAAAGGGGAATACTTTTTAACAAATTCTTGTCTTGTTGTGGGTGTCATAATATTTTATTAATTATATCGGTTAGATCTGGAATTAATAAATAAACTTTATTATATATTTTTAAAATTGTATTTTTCAAGTTTTATAACTCTATCCTCTAAATAATCGTGCTTTGTATTTAAAACTTCAAAATTAGTTTTAATTTCGTTTAGTGTTTTAGAAATACTAAATAATTGTTGAACTATTGCCCCACCAATTATTGGTATAATCACTAAAATAATTTTTATAAATAAATTAGTCAGCATCTCTTAATTTCCCTTTATTTCTTAAAATACGCTTTTCAACAAAACGTATAATTAAACCAACTGCAATTGTAATTAGTGAGCTGGTAATATTGTTAGGTAAATTAGGTATTAAAGTAGTGTTTGTACTTTCTGCAACTTGTAAACCTATTTTAACGACTTCTTGTATTTGGGTACTATCTATCATAAAATTATTTGCTTATTTGAGAATTTAAAAGTCTTATTTCTTTTTTTATAGTCAATATTTGTTTTTTATAAAGTTTAATGTCGCTTGCACATTCTTTTTTATATTCTTTGGAAACATCTTGCATTTTTAATACATTTTCTTTTTGTTTAATAATCCATTTTTTGGCTTTTAACATTTTTTCCCAAATATCTCTATCTTTTATTAAATCACTTATACCACTAATATAAACTTTGTAATTATGGCTTTTTATATCGGTGTGCTTTTCTCCTGCAATTCTTTTAACAGCTTTCTTTGTGGCTACTTTTTTAACTGCCTTTTTTGGTGCGCGTTTTTTAACGGCTTTCTTTGTGCCTTTTTTCTTTGCTCTTATCTTCGCCATAAAATCGCGTGCCTCTTTACTTCCCTTTTTTAATTTCATAGTTTTATTTTATTTAAAATGGTATGTCCCCCTCGTATTCTGCTATTGGTTGTATATCTGTTTCAATATATTCTTTATACGCTTTGTCCTCTTTTGGCTCGGTTTCAAAATCAATGTATTGTTGTACGTTGTCGCGTGGCTTTATTTTTATTATTAATGCCGTTTCTAAATTACTCGCTTGCGTTCCCGTTCTCGTATATACAACTCGTACTTTTACATTATTCGGGTTGTATGTAGCTCTATATTGTTTTGATGTTCCCCAACTTTCAAAATGTCGGTACATTGTTTTATACAAATTACTTGCGCTATATCCAACATAAACAATAATATCACTTTCATATATTAAATAAACGCCTGCCTTGTTCCGTATATTAAATGTCGTATGCTTTACTCCATTTTTTAAATAATAAGGGTTTGCAAGCCGTTGTTTATACATTGTTATTTATCACTTACGGCAACTTTCATAATACATTGTAATTGTCGTCTAATATCTTCGGGGTCTGTTACTTCTTTAAATACAACATTATATCCCATTGCCGTCATTTGTCCGGCTTGCATATTTTCGTCAAAAAAATTAGGGTTTATACTTTTTGGTGTAGCTGGTAAATAAAGTTGATTATTTATTACAACATTAACTGTTCCATAATTTATAAACTTAAAACTAATAATATTTTGGTCGGTAATTATCGTATCGTTGCTTATCATACGAAATATGTATTTAAACTTTTGCATATCCTTATATATAATATTTTGGGTAATTTTTAACTATGTCGGTAACAACTTTCAATTCACTACTATTTAAAAAACTTTTTAAATAAGTAATTAAATCTTTTTTGTATTTCGTTGTAAAAATACTACTAACGATTGCTAATTGGTATTGTGTTTGTATTTTTCTAAATACTCCGTATAAAATTTCGGGGTCGTCATAGAAAAAACCTTTTGAATCGTAAATTAATTGTGGCAAACTACCTAAAACGCTTGCTTTCATTCCGAACTGCGTATTAAAATTAAATACTTTCGGCTTATATTTTTTGTTGTATTCGTTAATTAATGTACTCGCGTAAGCTGGCGCAAAGGCAATAAAAGGATTGTTTTGTATTGCAATACTACTGCCTCCTGCCTGCTCTATTGCTTTTTCAACGTCAATATCTGCCTCGCTTTTAGTTAATCCAAAAGTTTCGCTTATATTTTTAATTGCCTTATATCCCAAATATGCAAGTCCTACATATAAAGCAATTTTTATATATTCGGCTACGTCTTTACTTTTTGCCATTGTTTTATTTATTAAAAAACTTTAAATTAATCCTCTGTTACTGACGCGTCAAAATTAGATACAATACTTTCTTTCTTTATTTTTTCTAATAAATCCCTTTTTACTGCGTTTGACGTTGGCAATGTCTTTTTTTTCATTTTATTATAAATAAAATAAATACCTGCTCCTGCTAATGCTAAATAAATTAAATTTTTTGTTTTCATTGTTTTGTTTTTTTATTGAATAAAGGTACAAAGTGCTAATATTACATACTTCTTAATGTCTTTAAAAGCATTTCAAATGTTGCCGTCTGGTTTTCTGCAAGTGCTGACAATTTTAATAAATCGGTGTCAATTTCCGAATCATAACGGCTTAATATAGATACTGCCTTTTCTATGTTTTTTTGTTGGTCGGGTGTTATTCCATTAATTACGCTTGCTTTTGGTTTGTTACCACCTAATGTTTGACTTAACAAAGTAATTAAGTTAATTACATTTGGATTATTTAAACTCAATCCACCTAATGAGTCGCTATCGTCCTCGTCCTCGTCCTCGTCATTTATGTACCCGTTTAATTTTTCGTCCATTGCCTCTAAACGCTTTAAAAGTTCGTTTTCGTTGTTTTTCATTTGCATTTTAAGTAATGCGTTTTCGATTAACTCACTTACATTTTGAACTGGTGCGTTTTGGTTTGCTTGTGTAGGTGTGTAACTTTCTTTTTTATTTAAAGAAAAAGTAAAACGTAATACCTTCCCCGTTTTTTTATTTCTAATTTCCTCTTGTATTAATTCGCTATCTTCTAACGAATTAAACAATACCATTTCATAAGGCAAATTATTATCGGTTAAACTCGCCCACTCGTTAAATTTATGTACGGCTTTTTCGTTTGTGCCATTTTCTAAATATTCAAATATTGGTACTGCGTTTTTATGTTGTCCTACTCTACTAATAATAAACTTTTTTAATCCTGTTATCTCGATTAAATTTGCCACGCTACGCGCTCCAATATAGTCCGTTTCCATATATTTATTTTATTAGTTTATCTAAATTATTTTCGTCTAAATCAATGCGCGTGTAGTATATTTCTAAAGGCAATACAAATGTACCTTTTACTCCTTTTCTTACATTAATAAAACTATTTTGTAAGTCTAATTTTTGCCCAGTAAAAAACTTATTATCTCTTTCAACTACTGCCGTATCGAAAATATTTGCAAATGCGTTTGTATCTTCATTTTGTAAAGTAGCAAAATTAATTAATGGCATATTTTTAACAAAATTATTGCCGTTAATATCCAATAAATTAATAAAACTTTTTTTTAAAGTAGTTAATAAAAGTATATTTAAACCATAATTTGGGTCACGAAACATTGTACTATTAGCTTCTGCACGATAGTATGAATTTATACCCCATAAACGAATATTTCTTAAATCTTCGTTATCCTCAAAATTTATTTTTTCAGTTTTATTTAAACCGCCGTGTAAAACAAATTTTTGAAATATAGTAGTTTTTCTAATTGTTGGCAACATAGTCAAAAGGTGTTTTTTGTTTATCTAAATCAATACGGGTATAATAAAATTCTAACGGCAAAAATAACTTATCTACGAACTCGTTCCCGTCCCAAATAATATTTACAAAACTATTTTGTAAATCTAATTTTTGCCCCGTAAAAAATTTGGTATCACAATCTAAAATATCAATGCTATCAATTTCTCTAGCTGGAGGATTATATGCAAAAGGGTTATTTTGCGTTGTTGCAAAATCTATTAATGGCATATCTTTTACAAAATTATTGCCGTTAATATCGTATAAATTTAAAAACGACCTTTTTAAAACATTATTAACAATTGCCAATCTATCCACTCCCATATTTGGATTATATGTCATTGTTGAACCAATATTTCCACTACCTAAAGAATAGGTATTAATCCCCCATATCCTAACATTACGCAAATCCTCGTTATCGTCAAAAGTTACTTTATTAACTTTTTTTGAAAACAAATTAAAATTTTGAAATACCGAAGTTTTGCGTATTGTTGGTATCATTTTTTTAGTGCTTGTCGTTAAATGATGTTTGGGAATAACTTTCGTTTTGGTCCGTATAATAAACCGAAATTAAAAATACTGTATTTATTAAATCATCTGCTATTGGTGCTACTGTATCAATATAAGATTTAGGGAAATTTATTTTTTGCCCCACGAAGTTTTTAAAGTCTTTTTCTTGTATTGAGTTTGGGAATTCTCCGTCAAACGTAGAAAGGTTATTTTCAATCGTTTGGTATTTTAAAATTGGGCTTTGCTTATCGAATTGACGACCTGCGTAATTTTCCAAAGTTAAAAAAGAAATTAAACTATTTGCTTTGCTTATTGTTGATAATCCCGAAATAATACTATTAGGTACAATATCCTCGTAATAATATTGAATCCCCCAAGTTTGTACGTTACGCAAATTTTGTGCGTCGGGTAATTGAAAACGGGTTGCCGTACTTTTTGCTGGTATAATAACCTCGATTAATTCGTGCTTTACTACTCTTTTCATATTTTTTTTTTAGTTAAAAGAAAGGCAGACAAATTATTTTCGTCTGCCTTTCAAAATTAGTAATTATTTTTTGATTATGCAAATGCGCTGAAATGCTTACTACTATTGAAAAGCAGCTGCATTTTGTGCCAATAAACCAAATGTACGAACTGCAATTTTATTAATAGTAATAAAACATTCTTCGTCCTGGTCGTTAATCCACGAAAATACTCCACCTTCAATTGCTTGTGGTAAACGAATAGTAATATCGTTTTTCTTTGCTCCACTTAAAACAATTAACGGTTCAAATTTTACCATTCCGTCCAATGAAAAATCATTTGAGGGACTTGTTCCGTCCGAAATACCTGCATTGTGATTAGTGAATTGCGTACGGGTTACTTTTTCACTTCTACGAGTGTCCCACTTTTCTAAATATACAATGTTATTAACTGCAATTTTTAAAGTACCTGCGTAAAGGTTTTTTAAACGAATAGGAGCGCTTGTTGATTTTGTTATGTAACCTAATTCATAAGGAACATACGAAAACAATTGTTTACCTAATTCTGTTACTACTCCACCTTCTGTAATTTTAGAATAAGTACCATATAAAAATACGCCTAACGATTGAATAATGTGTTCGTCATTGATATTTAAACGAATTTCATCGGGTTGTAATGTTTGTGTTTGATTTTCTAAAACATCAAAATCATACGTCGATTTTGTCGGGTCGATGTCTTTTGTTAAAAATAAAGAAGATTGTGTTAATCTTACATTACCTTTTCCCATTGCTTTGTACTTTGAGTAAATTAAATCAAAGTTTGCTCTTTTTCCTATTGCCATTTTTTTTATTGCGCTCTCGCGTCTTATTAAATTAATTATTGTTTTTTTTTATTGAATAAAGGTACAAAGTGCTATTTTATATTTTAGTATTCCTCGTCCTCGTCCATTCCATTAACAACGCTTAAATCGTCTGCAAGTACAGAAGTACCATTAACAACGCTTAAATCTCCTGCTAATATATCTTGGTCGCCATTTAAAACAACGTCCAAAGTTTCCTCGTCCATACCCGATAAAACTCCAAATCCTTGTAATAAATTAACACTACCTACTGCAATCATTCCCGAGCCAACTCCTGCAAGTGCTGACTTCATTTTACCACCTTTTGCAAGGTTTGGTAATAATATACCAACTGCAATTTTACCTGCTGAACTAATTTTTTTATCTATTGTAGCGGGTATAATTTTATCCAAATAACCTGCAACAACGGCTCCTGCTACTACTCCTAAAATGTTTTGCATATCAACTGCTCCCATTTTTGAGTGTCTGCGTTTTGAGTGCGCTTTTTTGTGGTGTTTTTTTCTCTTTGCCATTTTTTTTAATTATTAATTGTTTATTGATTTTTAAATTATTTTCGTCTTTTCATTAACATATACCCACCTACTATTGCAACTGCTCCAATACCTAATACCATAGGGTTTTGATAAAAAGGTTTATTTGATGTTACGGGGTTTCCATCTATTTCAACATTAGTATCGGGGTCAATTAATAATGTTTTTGCGCCTTGTTTAATCAAATCTGCGTCAAGTTCATTATCTCCTGGTTTATCACTTTTATGCTTTTTTATTAAACGAATAAATGCAATAAGCAAAGGAATTGCAGAAGTTATAAGTGTAACAGTAACGGGATCAATAACTCCCATACGAGTACCCTTTTTTATATCGTGCCAAACTCCGTCAGTTCCTAAAACTTGCCCGCCTACAATATCTCCGGGCTTATATTTTCTGCCCGAAATACTTGTATTTGCGCCTTGATTTATTGCTTGTCTTAATGTACTCCAATTACCTTTAAATTTTTTTTCCCATTTATCTCTTAATTCTTGTGCGGCTTGTGGACTTGATTGGTACGCTTGTGCTAATCTTTTTGCAAGTTTTAAAGCATTAATTTTAACTAATCCTATAAAAGCCGCTCTAGCTGGAGCAATTCCAACTTTTGCAACTATTGTTAATCCTTTTTTAACTGCGTCTTTAATATCATTATAAAAATTATTTGCTACACTACCTTGAAGTGTTACATCAAAAGCCGTAGTTATATTACTAGCTGCACTACCTGGATTTAATGGGTCAAACTCTGCTAAAGCGTCAGTTAGCCAACCATTAATTTTAGATTTTCTTTTTACTCCGTTTAAATAAGCCATTGCCATTGTTTTATAGATTTAAATTAAATTTGTATTTGTATTGTGCCTCTGAATTAAAAGTTTTAATACAAGGGTCTAAAATTATTTCTTCGCCATTTACAAACGCTACACAATAAATATGTGTCGGGTCGCTATTATAAAAATTTTGCGATATTAAACGCATTTGGCAAGGTATGTTTAACGCTTTCAACATAGTACAACAAAATGTTGTATAGTGTTTGCAATCTCCGTATTTGTCAAATAAAATGCGTGGGAGTGTTTTTGCCGTTTGCAAATTTTCACTTTCACGCTTGTATTTTATATTTTTTCTGCAATAATCCCAAACATTAAAACATGTATTATATTTGTTTCTACCTTTAAAATTATGCTTTATTGTTTCGGCTCCTGCTAAACTTTCATTTACTGCCCGTTTTAATTGGCTCGCTATATTTCCTGCCGTTTGGCGACCTTTAATAATCGTTTTCGTAAATTTTGGTTGCAAATCATTCACAAAACAAAAATACTAACTTGTAATGGAGATTAAAATAAATTTGGATAGTTTAGCACTAATTGTCTATTAAAATCGTTTTGTGGGGGTATTCCTATTAAATTAATAACAATTTTTGCCTCTTCAAAAGTGTAATTGTGTTTTCGTTTCTTTTTATCGAAATTTTTAAATAGAGGGTTAATTTGTTGTATTTTTCTTTCTATTGTCTTTTTTCCAACACAAAAAATGTTAGCGAAGTCTTGAACTTTAAACATTATAAAAATTTTATATTATTTAGGTATCGTAAATATACTACTTTTTTAAGTATAATATACCCCCCCTTTTGCGTTATGTTTATTAGTTTAGTTTACCTATATATATATATAGGTAAACTAACTAAACTAAACTGCAAGTATTAAACCTATAAACTGCAAGTTTAATAAGGGTTTAAACCACTTATTTAGCATCTTGTACCCTTGTTCAATAAAATAACTATTAAACTACTAAACTAAACTTGTAATTTGTTGGTGTGTTTTTTTTGGACAAAAGTGGACAAAAGTGGACAAATTGGTAAATAAATTATTTTTTTCGTCTAAATGTTTGCAGGATTGAAATATTTTTTATCTTTGTCGGGCAAGGTGCTAAATTAGTTTTTAGCAAAGGTTAAACAACAAAAAAGCCGTTAATTAATTTTAACGGCTTTTTTGTTTATAATTTTTTGTAGTGTGTTTGTAGGGGGTACAAATTTAGTACGCGCTTTGCAATCCTTTGTTCCTGCCCCAAGTATAGGCAAGTTTATTTTTTTGCTCTCCCGTTCTATAATAAATATTAATCCATAAGGGGGTAAATTTATTATTAATAAAAATGATAAATTTGTTCACGTCATTAAATCTATATTTTACACAAATATTTTGCTTTGTACTGGTATCAAAACCAATTTTTGCAATGGCTGAAAATTTGCGCTCTACTTTGTTTTTTTTTCTTATCATTACTTTTTTACTACTTTATAATATTTTCGTGGGTATTTGTAATCGTCTTGCGATATACATCTTTCTAATGCCTCGTATTTGCTCTCGCAAAGAAAACATCTTATAAAATTATCTGCTCTCTCAATACAAATAACTTTTTTTGTCGGTTGCTTTTTCATATTAAAAAACTTTATAAAACTTAATTCTAATGTGGTTAGCAAATATTGTAATCTCATCTATTTTTATTTTAGGAATTATTAATTGCATATTATATTTTTCAATCGTTATCATAAATGTAATGTCGCTAAAATTATTTATAGCCGTTATATTTTTACAATATACGTTTAAATTATTTTCAAAGTATTCGTTAATTAGGTCGCTTTGTTTTTTCATGTTTTTTTGCGGGTATAATTTGAGTTATAAAATTTTTTTTTATTATAGTTTGCATTGCAGGAACTTAAAAACAAAATAAGTATTAATAAATATTTCATTTTGTCGCCTCGTTAAATTCATTCAGTACATCTTGCCAAAAATTAATATATTCTTTATAGTATCGAATATCTACTTTATACGATTCGTTTATTTTTTCATTGCATATATAAATGCAATGTTTTAAAATTTCAAAATGTAATAAACTATTTTGCTCTTGGTCGCAAAAATAGTCGTACATTTCGCGTGCTTTTTCTTGTGGTGTTTTCTTTTCCATTGTTTTATTTATTTATATATTACTAATATTAAAAATTCATCATTTGTCATAACAAAAAAATCATTATTAAATTTTTTTAGTGCTTTAAACGTGTTACTATATATAACATATTGAAAATATATAACATATCTTTCTTGCCCAAATTGTTTACTTTCGTGCATATCTTTAAAATTATCATTATTTTTTAAAATATGTTTTAATTTAGATAAAGTTAATTTTTTTTCTTTTTCCATTGTTTTATTTATTTGTTTATTAAATAATTTACCCCCGTTTCTCCTGCATAGGAAAGTATTAAAACCATTGCAATCATAGAAATTATACCACCTTATTAAACTGTCATACTTGTTCTTCGTTTTTTTTATAATAAGGCAATAAGGGGTATTATTATTTATAATTTCTCAATTTCTTGTTTAACTTCTTGCCAATAACTCATAAATGGATTAAAATGTGGATTTGCTAAAATTATCTCATCAACTGATTTTAAAGCACACTGTTTAGAATGATAAAGTTCCATTTTCTTATCATCATCTTCATAAGCACCTATATACGCATTAGGCTTAAATGTGTCTACTAATTCTTTTGCTTTTTCTTTTGGTGTCATTTTGTAATTTATTTTTTATAATATGTATATATTTTGTCTTTATTTTTAATGTATTTTTTAAAAAGTATAAAAGGTATTACAATTTGCTTTATCGCATTGTCGCCAACTCCAAAAACTTTTTTTAAATTTTCTACCAATGCGCTATAAACGTATTCGGGTTGCATATCAAATACTATATCCAAACGGCTTTTAATTTCTTCGTCTGAAAATTTATCCATTGTAAACGCTTTTTTAATACTTTTCTCGTTGTTGGTTGCCTTATTCTCTGCATAAGTATATTTATTTTGGTTTGTATCGTATTGTATAGTTATCGGCTCAAAATGTGCGTCCGAACGTAACATTGAGCAATCTAATGTTGATGTATCGGTTTCTTTGTCTAATGTTACTCTTAAAACACTTTGCGCGCCTCTATCTGCATAACTTCCTAAATTACCTAATGTAAAGCTATTAGATTTTGCTAAATGTAGTAAACACACTATTCCACAATTAAATTGAGCTGTAACCTTTTTTAAAAACTGAATTACTTTTTTTGCCTCTGCTATGTCGTTAGGATTAATACATAGTTCGGTTAAATTATCAATGAATATAATTTTGGGTTTTTGTTCCTGCGCTATGGTGTATATACTATTTAGAATTACATCGGGCTCAAATTCTCTAAATAAATACGCGCTAAACTTTTTCGGTAGTTTATTACTTTCTAATGCCTTTTTTAAAAACTTGTTTTGCTTGTGGAAATCGTAAATAGATTGTTCGGTATCAATTAAAACTATTTTGTCGTTGCTTTTTAAATTAGATTTAATACCAAAAAATGATTTATCAATTAAGCAACTTGCTATAAAAAATTGCATAAATGTAGTTTTACGCGCTTTTGGTAATCCTGAAATAGTTATAAAATTGTTATCGGTTAAAATTACTTTGTCTTTAATAGTAATTAACGGCTCGGGATATGTTATATCTAAATCCTCAAATTTGGACTTTTCAATAATTATTTTTATTTCGTCTTTTGTCATTTGAAAAAAAATTAGCCGTTATATGTTGTTGTGAACATAAACGGCTATAAAAAACTACACACATTCAAGGTGCTATTTTTAATATCT
>Ga0194045_1000394_pt1 | contig 14245 bp, 9 predicted proteins | sample JunL6211m_MetaG_FD_161686 | JGI IMG/M metagenome (GOLD analysis project Ga0194045, IMG submission 161686) | Anoxic zone freshwater microbial communities from boreal shield lake in IISD Experimental Lakes Area, Ontario, Canada - Jun2016-L626-11m | ecosystem: Environmental > Aquatic > Freshwater >...
AAATCCAGACGATTCGTGTCATCGACTCCCATACTGGCGGAGAGCCTACGCGTACCATTGTCGACGGGGGGCCGGAACTCTCGGGTAGCACATGGGTGGAAAGGCTTGAATGCATGCGAACCCAACATGACGGCTTTCGCCGAGCCATCGTGAACGAACCTCGAGGATCCGAAGTCATGGTCGGGGCTTATTTGGTGCCAGCATTCGCGCCGAAGAATCATTGCGGCATCATCTTCTTTAACAATGTTGGCTATCTTGGTATGTGCGGACATGGAACGATTGGGGTCGTGGCGACGCTAGCCTTTTTGGGGAAAATCGGCCCAGGTTTGCATCGCTTTGAGACCGTGGCTGGGGATGTCACAGCGATGCTTCACGACGACCAAACCGTGACGATTGAAAATGTCCCAAGCTATCGTTCGCAGACTGGAATCGAATTGGAGGTCGAGGGTGTTGGAATCATCAAAGCAGATATTGCGTATAGCGGGAATTGGTTTTGCCTAGTACGAGCTTTCGAGGTGGGGCAGTTGGATCGCCCGCACCCTCATTTGCTCGAACTAACTCATCGTATTTTGCAAGCGTGCCGCAAAGTTCATCCGCAAGTCGATCACGTTGAGTTGTTTGGGGAACCCAAAAACGCACTAGCAAATTCGCGCAACTTTGTATTGTGTCCAGGCGGTATGTACGACCGTTCCCCTTGTGGGACTGGGGCGAGCGCCAAGCTTGCATGCCTAGCCGCAGATGGCAAACTTGCCGAGGGCGAAATTTGGGTTCAAGAGAGCATTATCGGAAGTTGTTTTCAATGCAGCTACCGATGGATCGATCGTCAGAAAGGCACGATTACTCCGTCCATCACCGGCCGAGCCTTTGTCAACGGGGACTCGCAAATCATTGCGGATTCGGCCGATCCATTTGCATGGGGACTCTAGTAGGATGGGACCATTTGTCCCGTTCAAACCAAGGATCGGGACATTGACCCCAATTTACTTTTGGTCGTTTCCAATCTGCCGCTCGCATTATGAACGGAGCCATTGAGCAGCTTGCAAAGCATAGTAGCTCAAGACGCTGGTAGCGCCTGAGCGTCGAAAGGCCAGCAAGCTTTCTAAGACGCATTCGCGTTCCTTGATCGCGCCAGCCTCGCTGGCGAATTTGAGCATCGCATACTCTCCGGATACTTGATACGCAGCGATTGGTACATGAAACGTATCGTGAATGCGACGAATGATATCCAAATACGGCATGCCGGGCTTAACCATGACGATGTCCGCACCTTCGCTGAGATCCAGCGCGACTTCGCGCATCGCTTCGTCGGAGTTGGCAGGATCCATCTGATACGTTTTTTTGTCGCCGCCAGCCAGATTGCTTGCGGACCCAACCGCAGCTCGAAAGGGTCCGTAAAAAGAGGAGGCATACTTGGCAGCATACGACATGATGATAACGTCTTGATAGCCCACACTATCCAATGCTTTGCGAATTTCTCCGATGCGACCGTCCATCATGTCCGATGGAGCGAGGATCGTTGCACCCGCTTTGGCTTGATTGATGGACTGTTGACAAAGGATGACGTTGGTTGGATCGTTCACCACGTAGCCGTCGACGAGGATCCCGTCGTGGCCATGCGACGTGTATGGATCAAGCGCTACGTCGCAAACGATCCCGATCGAAGAGCCCAAGGCGTTCGAAATGGATCGCGTCGCTTTGCAAATCAAGTTGTCGGGATCGGTTGCGTGCTTGCCATCGTCCGATTTTTTTTCTGAGGGAGTGACAGGAAACAAAGCGATCGCAGAAATTCCTAAGGAAGCGGCTCGTTCGGCTGCTTGAGTGGCCAAGTCGATGCTGAGACGTTCCACGCCGGGCATGCTTGAGATTGGTTCCCGACGATTGTTTCCTTCAATCACGAAAATCGGCCAAATGAGGTTGCTCGCCGTAAATCGCGTTTCGCAAAGCATATCCCGAACCCAAGCAAAGCGGCGATTCCTCCGCATTCGAGTTTCAGGAAATCCGCCAAGCCAATTGTGGTCTGCCATCGCAAGTCGCCGGGTAGAAAAAGGGGAAAGGATGAGATAAACTGAGTCTGGTAAGAGACTTTATCCTCACACGCATTGCAAGAGAAGGACCATCCATGTTTCGTTCCTTTCCGAAATCAGCTCTCCTAGCGATTTTCCTACCAGCCGCTTTATCGATCAGCGTTCTCGACGCACAAGACAAAACCGCAAAAGATCAAGTGGTTCGCAACGAAAGCCCGACGGCCCCAGGCGTTCCGGCTGGAGAGGGTTGGACGCAGCTATTCAATGGCAAGGACCTTTCAGGCTGGAAGCAACGAAACGGCTGGGCGGTTTACCGAATCGAAGAAGGCACTATTGTCGGCACTACGGCCAAAGAGAGCCCGAATTCGTTCTTGTGCACCGCAGCGGATTATTCCGACTTTGAATTGCGATTTGAAGTGAAAGTCGACAATGAACTCAACTCGGGCGTACAGTTTCGGTCGAAGAGCCTGCCTGAAAAAGACAATGGCCGCGTCCATGGGCCGCAGGTCGAGATTGAGGCCAGTCCGGGAGAAGCGGGTTACATTTACGGAGAATCAACGGGTCGCAACTGGATTTCGCCCACGCAGCCCGTCCATTCCACTTTGAAGAACAACGAATGGAATCAGTACCACGTTCGAGCCATTGGGACTCGCCTGCAAACTTGGATCAACGGAAAGCTCATCGAAGACATCACAGATCCGCAGACACACATGTCCGGCTTTATTGGATTGCAAGTTCACGGCATCGGCAAGGACCAAGGTCCATTCCAAGTCAAATGGCGGAACATTGAAATTCGCGATCTTTCGAAGAAATAAACAACCCAACGCCTCATACTGCATGCATCGGAAATTAGAACCATGACGAGAATTCCCCGTTGGCTATTCGTAATTCTTGTTGGTTACTTGGCCTTCGCGAACATGGTGGGTTGTGCTCCGACGACGACTCCGCCGAGCAAGTTCGAGCCAAACTATTTGTATGCACATGCTCTTGGGCAGCTTGAGGATATGGTGCTGGATCAGCCACTAGACGACGCGCAGGATCTGTTGACGGAATGGTTTGGAACGCTTGACAAACCCGTTTTGCCACCACTCTTTGCGGAAGACGAATACAAGGATTTGCTCAGTTTGAGCAATCTTGAAAAAGCGGCAGGTCCGCCCGCGAAGACGGCCGAGCTTGGCGAGAATGGTTTGTATCGCCAGCTTTGCGCGTCTTGCCATGGAGAGTCAGGCCAAGGGAGAGGGCCGGTTGCGGCATCTCAAAATCCTTATCCTCGAGAGTTTCGACACGGCATATTCAAGTACAAAAATACACCTCGCAAGTACAAACCGACCAAGGAGGATATTGCCAAGACGCTTCGCCGAGGACTCTCGGGAAGTCAGATGCCTCTATTCAACAAGTTGTCTTCGGAACAAATGGATGCACTTGTGGATTATGTAGTCTTCTTGTCGATTCGAGGAGAGTTTGAGCGTAAACTTCTACACAACGCAGCCTACGAAATGGATTTGGAAAAAGATCGTGTCTATAGCGTGAGCTACAAGGGCAGCCAAGATGCAGAATCTAAGAAGAAGTACGAATCGCAAATAGAATCTGCAGAAGAAATCCTGACTGAGATTGTGGAAGTATGGGTTGAATCCGCAGATAGCGTCGAGAAATTCGAAATGCCGGATTTCCCAATCTACGGAACGGAAACCGACGAGAATCGCAACCAGCTTCTCGAATCGATCGAAAAGGGAAAGAAATTGTTTGTCAGCGAGGAAGCTGCCTGCGCGAAGTGCCATGGGGCAAGTGGTAGCGGGGGCGGAACTCAACTGCCTGACTACGATGACTGGACCAAGGATTGGACGACCAAGATTGGCATCAAGCCAACGGATACGGATTTGCTTTTACCGCTGATGGCGCGGGGCGCGTTAAAACCTCAGCCCCTTGTACCACGCAACATTGTCGAAGGGAAATTTCGAGGTGGTCGAGAACCACTGGAGTTGTATCGGCGCATACGATATGGAATCGTAGGTGCACCCATGCCCGCTGCAACGGTGGTCAAGTCCAGCGATGAGAAAGGCTTGCAAGAGGCCGATCTGTGGCATTTGGTCAACTACGTCCTATCGATCGCAGCGCCACCCGAGGTAGCGATAGAAACCAAGGCTTTGGCGGCGTCGCCGCTGCCCAAATAACCATGAAGGCCGTCTCGACATGGAGAACTTCGGTTTGAAATGGCGAGATCCGCCGTGACTCGCAATACGCTGTCAAAAATCATGGAGATTTTGACCACGGTGCAACGAACGAAATGGAATACCTTGAACTGCTCGGATGATTTGTCAATCATGGGTTATCCATACGACGCAAAGCGTCACTAAGCACATCGGTATGATTCATCGTGTGAAACAAACTGAGTGTCGTTGGGTGATAGCCCCGGTTCTCGACGAATGTCGAGCCATTGGAAAACCGGGACTATCGCCCAACGGCTAATTGGGTTGAAAAACAGTTGCGGATGTGCTTAGTCTGCATCATTCATGCGACCGGGCAAACAACAGCGGAGCGATCTCGCGCAGACTTCGGCGCCACGTTTGCCATTCGTGAGCAGTCTCGGGTGAAACGTAATAGTGGCTGTTGATCCCCGCTTCCTTGAGTGATTTGGCATTTGCCTCGGGATCGCCACCTCGTCGCGGCCCCCCTCCGCCGATTTCCTTGCCGCCGTAACTAACAAAGACGAGCTTGACTTTTTCCTTGAAGCCTTCTGTGTTTTTCATGTCGTCCACGGAGATAGATCCTCCGCTAAACAATCCGATATGCGAAAATTTATCGAGGTTTCTCAGCGTAATCGTCTTGGTTTCCATACCGCCCATCGAAAGGCCCGCCATTGCTCGGTTGGGTTGATCGGCAAGCGTGCGGAAGTTTGCATCGACGTAAGGAATGAGCTCTTTGACCAATACCGTTTCGAAGTGACTGATGTCGAAGTTTGCCATGCCACCTGGCCGGACGTCATTGGTCATGCCATAAGTCATAACGATAATGAACGGTTTGGCTTTGCCATCTGCAATCAAATTGTCCATGGTTAGGCTAGCGTGGCCTTGACCTCCCCAGCCGTATTCATTCTCGCCCCATCCGTGTTGCAGGTAGAGCACTGGGTAACGCTTCTCAAGGTCTTTGTCGTATCCAGGCGGAGTGTAAACAAAGGCGCGACGATTCGTTTTGGTACTCTCGGAGTAGAACAGGACTTCGCGAAGTTGCCCGTGCGGAACATTTTTGAGGGCATAAAAGTCCTTGTCCTTGGCAGGCACTTCCACCGCGCTACCCCAACGCATGGCACCGAAGTAGTATTTGCTATTGGGGTCGGGAACTTCGGCTCCATCGATTTTGATGGTGTAGTAGTGGAAGCCTTCGTCTAGCGGGCGTGTGTAGCCGGTCCAAACTCCTTTTTCGTCTTTAACAAACGCGCTGCTGTCGCGGAAACTGCATGAGACGCTGGTGGCGTCGGGTGCCACGACACGCAATTTGACACGGCCTTCCGAATTGACCTGAGGAAACTCTTTGCCTTCTTGGTTTGTGATGGCTGGTTTCCAATCTTCTACCGGTGCAACCTCTTGAGCCATCCCGCTCGCACCGAAGAGCAACACAATGCCAGTAAGCGTGGTTAATCGAAAGAACATAGGTCATCCTGTGTGGTTGAGAAGGGGGGCAAAGTGATCAAATTACTTCGTGTCCTGAAAGATTCCTTGTGTGAACCAATACAGACTGTTGCTCCAATGCGCTGGGTCGTGACCGTTGCCATCGACGTGCCACACATGCTCAATACTGTTCTTCACCAGAAATTTATGGACGTTTTGGCTTATGCGAATCAGGCCGTCTTTGTTTCCACAAGAGATCCACAGAAGCTTCAGCTTGGATTTGGCAGCTTCGACATTCGGAACGAGATCCTCTGCCGGCTTGGTATTGGGTGCGGCCGAAAACGCGCCTACCCAAGCAAACGTATCTAAATGACCAAGGCCGAAATTGAACGACTGGCCTCCTCCCATCGAAAGCCCAGCGATCGCCCGCTTCTCGCGACTCTTATCTACCGAATACGTGGACTCAATGGTTGGTACAACATCGTTCAACAAGTCTTGCTCAAAGGCAGCGAAGGCAGGTGCGCTCGCCATCACGTTTCCTTCGGCCCGATCGTTCTTTTGAGCTCGGCCGTTTGGCATAACCACAATCATCGGAACCGCCTTGGAATCCGCGATCAGATTGTCCAGCATGACATTCGGGGTTGAGAATCTTTGCCATTCCGTTTCGTCGCCACCAATACCATGCAGGAGATAGAGTACCGGATACATCTTGTCAGGCGTGTAGCCTGGTGGCGTGTACACCTGCATCTTGCGTTTCGTTCCAACCGTTTTCGATTCATACTCGATCATCTCCATCTTGCCGTGCGGAACGCTCTCCCGTACCGACTTGAAGCCTTCCGGCGGAGCTGCGTAGACGGCAACATCATCAGCCGCAAGTTCGATCGGTCCACCAAACCCGCCTCGATTGCCGCGAGGAGGCCCCTGTGGCGGATTCTGTGGAGGATTCTGTGGCGGCTGAATCGCCATAGTCGGCCTACCAAGATTGACTCCAGCCTTCGCATTTGCTTTGGCTTCCGCTGACTCAACCGTTACAGCAAAGACGATCGGCATCGAAAAATCATCACCCTTCACAAAGTCAATGCTCTTCAATTCCTTCGTCGCGTCGATGTCCATTTTCAAATACCGAACTTGTTTACCGTCAACTTCGAAAGCAAATTTCGAATCGGGTACATCCGTCTTTCCTTGGTAGTTGGCAATATGCTTTCCATAGACCAGTGGATAGTCCGAATGGGTTCCATCCTGAAACACGCATCGAACGATCATGCTGGTGGACGGGCCTTGGTTGCCTTGAGGTCCTCCTGCTGCGGCCACACCCCCGAGTATATGAATCGTCGACATCTTACCAGCACAGGGTAACGATACGGATGAGGGGAGCGAAGCTGGAGTTTGCGGAGGTTGCCCGGGCTGTTGCGGTCCTCGTGGACGTTGCCTTTGAATCGCAATAATATTCGCCACACGACCATCCTGTGGTTCGTCCACTTGAAATGGAATACCGTCAAATTCCAGCTTGCCATAGGTCGCAAGTTTGAACTTATCTCCTTGGGCTGCACGGAAACCAGGAAGGTTTTTCTCTGTGCTTTGCGTTGCGGCCGTAGCGAACGAAAGTGGAGTATAACGACCTCGGTTATTTAAGAAAGTGAGTAGGTCAGCCATTTCTTGTTTGCTAATCGAGCTCTCGAAACCTTCTGGCATCAAGGACTTAACGGACGCCTTCATCGTCTCGATGTCTTCTCGCAGCACCTGTTCTTCCTTGCCCTGCGCGTTGATTAATCGCAGTGCATTGGACGATTCGCCTGCAAGCATACCGGTCAAGGAACGTCCATCCGTAGTAAGGATCTGATAGGTCCTGAAATTGCTTTCTACGCTACGCGAGGGATCGAGCACGTTGACAAGAATCTCTTCTTTGGGGTGGACCGCCATGCCTGTTAGGTTGGGTCCAATCGACGCCCCGATTTCACCATGCATGTGACACTGGCTGCAGTGTTTCTTGTACACTGCAATGCCATTGTCGAGATTGCCCGGTAACGTCGTAACCGGCATCCACTCTTCGACGAGTGCTTGACGATTCGAGTTGACCATCGTGCCGCCTTTCTTCATCAGTTCCGCTACTCGGTTTGCGACGGACGGATCTGGGTGGTTCATCACCGCCTGACGCTTATCCAACTGGAGATCGGAGAACTGCAATTGACCACTTTCTATCGCGCTGAGCAAATCGCTGGTAGTATCGGTTCTTGCGAGCATTAACGTTAGGACGCTTGCTGCCAACTGTGGTCCGAGTCGGCCTCGAAGCCCCAACAGACTTTTCGAAAGCCCCTCCACGCTCGCTGACCGCAACGAATCGAGAGCCTTACCACCCATCTCCGGATTCAGTTGTGGCGTGAAAAGTGATTCCACTGCTTTCAAAATGCGGTCGCTCGTTGGCGCAATCCGAATTGCTTGATCCCAAGCATCCACGCGTTTATCGCTAGCGACTTTCGGATCCAGCGCGGTGTCCAAAAGTTGCTCTTGAATATCAGCGACAATTTTATCGAGGTTAGCAATGGACCACTTATCGGCCACGGACAGCAACGCAGCCTTGCTTTCGATGCTATTTTTCTCCGAAAGAAAACGATCTCGAACGCTTTTTTGGGCTGTCTCGGACAAAGTCAGTTTGTGATCTTTTGGCCAGCCCTTGGCGAGACCTTGCCACACAGCAACGCTTAGCGGTGACTTCGGGTCTATTCCAAATAGTTTCTCGATGTCATCCGCATTGGGTTTCGAACGCGCTATATGCTCGGCTAGGATCGAGACACGATCGGTAATCTGCGGAGAGCTTACAGGGTTCTCGCCCTGTGTTGCTAACGTGACCAAAGTCGGAATCGGCTGGGTTGATGCGGCAGAAGTCCATGCATCCAACAGAACGTCATCGGCAGCAATGAGATTCGCTTGTGTTAGTAACTTTCCTAACGTCTGGCCAGTAATCAAGTCTGGAGAATCGTTCTTCGCAGCTCGAAGCAGAAATGCAAGCCGCACTCGCGGATCTGAATCTTCATGGAGCTTCAAACCTTGTGCTTGCTTCACTTGGTTGGGACCGCAATACTCGACGGCAGAGGAGCGAACAGGACTTGAGGGATGAGAAAAGCCCTTTTGACAAGCGGTCTCCAATGCTTTTTGGGCATCAGGATTTCCGTTATCGCGAAGGCCACCTAACGTCCAGATGGCGTGCATGGCCGCAGGATTCAAACCGATTGCATCCGTTTCCTGGTTGTCCAGAAACGCTACGAGCGAGTTGAGCGTTGCCGCATCTACGGCGTTTCGCTCGACCAGCAGTCGCTGCGCGGTTCTTCGCCAGAAGAAGTTTTTTTCTTTTAATGCATCAACAAGCTGAGCGCTAGTTGCGTTGGTTAGTTGCAGGCTGCGCGATGCGACCTTTCCTTGAGCCTCTTGTTGATAAAGCAGGCGGTAGATGCGACCGAATCGCTTGTCCCGCAGATCGCTTTCGTAGGCAGCCCCTTTGCCGGTTTTGAATCCGTTCGGCGTAGGGTTATGTTGGATGATGTAGTTGTACCAATCAAGCACCCAAACGTTTCCATCTGGCCCAATTTCGGACATGATCGGTGCGGCCCAGTCGTCGATACTCGCGACCGCGTTGAATGAGTTGTTGCTCTTGTAACCCGCACCGTTTTTTTCAAGGACAAAACTGCCTACAAGGTGGCCCGTGGGTTCGCAAACCATGGCAATGCGGTTCCACCATGACTCCGGATAATTTCGAGCGGTATAAAGTGCATGGCCTGCGGCTGCTGTGTAACCACCGTGCACATCGACTTGTCGAATTTTGTCAGCGAGAGGTTTGAATTTTGCGTCCGGCGAGATCTTTTCCAAGGTCTTTGGCGACCAACCTGCAACTTGATCGTAGAAGCGGTTCGCGATCGGCATGTGGACGCTTGGGCAATTGTTGGCAGTTGAACCGAATACGTAGCCTTCCTCGCTAAAGCCGAGTCCCCAGGTGTTGTTATTGGTTGCTCGCATGAACTCCAGGGCATCAACTCGAATCGTGTCCTTATTAAATTGGTCAGTCGCTTCCTTGGCATATTCCTTGGTCGCAATGTCAATTGCGAAGGCAGGCGCAGTCGCGTCGCCAGCCCCCGCTCGAACCTTGAATCGCCAGAATCCCTGACGAAAACGCATTTGCGGTTTACCGTTGATAACGGGTTCGGAATTGTTGTAACCCTGCATGCCCCAAATCCAGTTATCGGGTCCGTACTGGAAATTGCTAACTCCACCATGGGTATCGCCGAGTGCCCAGCCGGTAATGAGTACTTGTCGGAAATCAGCAACATCGTCGCCATCGGTGTCCTTGAGATAGATTGTGGACTGTCCATCCTGCACAATGACACCACCGCGATAGCAAACCAGCGTGGACGGTATGCTCAAATGCTCTGCAAAAACGGTAAACTTGTCAGCATGTCCATCGTTGTCGGTGTCCTCACAGATCTTGATGCGATCACGGCCTTGACCCTGTGCTTGAAGTTCATTTGGGTAATCGATCGTTTCACAGACATAAAGCCTGCCACGTTCGTCCCAGTTCATCGCAATGGGTTTACCCACTAAGCCTGCGATCTTGTCATCGCCTCGGAACTCTTCGGGCCAGTTTTGGTTCGATTCTTTTGCCCAGAGAGACAGGCTAAAGCTTTTCGGAACGGAATACGCTTGGATGGAGATTTCGGCGGGAACTGGGTTTTGCATTTTGGTAATCAGTTCGCCTTGCGTTCCCCAGCGTTGGCCCGCAGTGTAGTTTGGAATTTTGGCTCCAACCTCGGTAAACGCAAAAACCTTTCCATCCACGGTCGGCGCTGTCATGTCAGGAATTGCAAAAGGGCGATTGGCGGACGCGACTGCCTTGGACAATTCTTGTGAGGTTGCCCATTGAGAGCACGAACATACGAGCAATATTACCAGCAATATTGAGTGGAACCAGCAACGCATGATTATTCCGCGTAAAGGAAGAGAATCGAAGAATAATTTTTGTAAGCGGCTTGCCGTAGTAGCCATAGAATTTGTCCAACACTTTGAAACAGGGGGAAGGATTTTGGTAATGAAGCAAACCGAGACGTGTTGGATCATGTTTCATCGTCCAACGCTGGTCGATCGCTCGATACGCTTGTTGTTACAGGTTCTGCGGTAAGGGAATCAGCGACTCGATTGAGGAGCCGAATGAGAGCTTCACTTTCATCTGGTTCCAGCGAAGCGAATATTTTGGTACGGATCGATTCGCCAGCTTTCCAGAGCTGATTGAACTTGCGTTTTCCGGACGCAGTGAGTTCAACCGAACGTGCTCGCGAATCGCTGGGGTGCGATTCGCGTCTCACCAATCCCTGCTTCTCCAACAGAACGAGCATGGCTCGCACGGTACTGGCGTCAGAAGACATTCGGCGTGCAAGTTCACGCTGCGTAATTGCATTACCCCTCGACAAAGTCGCGAGAAGAACAAACTGATCTGCCGTAACGCCATACTTTGCAAACCTTGCGTCGGATTGCCGATGAAGGGAAAGATAGGCGGCACGCAGAGCCATGGGCAATTCGCTTTTTTCAGTCATCGTCATCCTCAAATTGATCTCGTGCGTATACGCACGAACCCACGAATTTTATATTGAAAGCTTCGGGAATGCAACGGTATCAACCCTAATCCAGCGAAGCTGCTGCCTGATATCCCGTCTCTTTGCTATTCACGTCGATGCTCGACAAAGAAGGGTGCGAAAGACACACAGGTACTCATCGATTGTCACCGCCCAACACGGCAACCTGGTCGGGTACTGCGATCGGATCGTGTATCTGTTACCATCACGAGTGGATTTCGCCAGAAATCCTGCCGCGTATTGGATTTCGCCCGTAATCCTTTGCTCGTAGAAATCGTTGGTTGAGGGATTTTCGGCAACATCCACCACGCCTTGCGGACGGCTTGAAAGATAGTAGCACTTAGAATGGAAAGAAAACGTATTGGCATTATCGGGTTAGGACTGATGGGGACCGCTATCACCGAGCGGTTGCTCGAACATGAGTTCCAGTGCTTTATTTGGAATCGAACCAAGGAAAAAGCGAATTCGCTGATTGCCCTCGGTGCTCAATGGTCTGACAACCCGCTAGCCGATTGCGATCGCATCATCATCAGTCTCTACACGAGCGACGTGGTCGAATCGGTCCTTGAGCAACTACTCAATGAGTTGCATATCAAGCAAGCCACCGAAAAGGTGCGCGGCAAGGTCCTGCTCGACACCACCACTGGTTCCCCCGAGCAAAGCGTTTCGATGTCCGCTCACTTAGCATCTTTGGGGATGCAGTACTTGGATGCCCCCATATCGGGCTCCAGTGAGCAGACGCGGCGAGGCGAAGCGACGGTGATCGTCGGTGGCGAGCCCAGCGCCTTTGAGGCATGCAACGATTTGTGGCCCGTGCTGGGTGCGAACACTTATCTTGTCGGAGCTAGCGGCAGCGCCGCCAAAATGAAGTTGGTCAGTAACCTGGTATTGGGATTAAACCGCGCCGCGTTGGCAGAAGCTTTGGTGTACGCTCTTGGCATCGGCGTTGATCCAGCGTCTGCACTCAAAGTCCTTCGTGGTAGCATGGCTTACTCGCGCGTAATGGACGTCAAGGGTCAGAAGATGCTGGACGAAGATTTCACCGTTCAGGCAAGACTCTCGCAGCATTTAAAAGATGTCCGGCTGATCTTGGCTAGCGGCGTGACGTTGCCTTTGTCCGAAACACATCGCCAATTGCTGGAGCAAGCGGAAGCGATGGGACTGGGAGAAGTCGACAACAGTGCGATCATCAAGGCGATTCAACAATGCCAAAGATAATAGGCGACATTGGTCAACCGAACCCTCAGGCGCTCTCGTCGCGCAGCCAAATGCTGGTGTTGATCACCGCCTTTGCGGCATTGGTATTCGACGGAGTGGAACTAGGCTTGATGCCAGTCGCTTCGCTGTCGGTCTCGCAGAGTTTGTTGGGTGACGACTACACACCGACCCTCGGGGGCGATTGGTTTGCACGCTTCACAGCGGCGTTGATGCTTGGAGCAGCCATTGGTGGGATCGCGATCGGGAGCCTTGGCGACCGCATCGGCCGCGCTCGAGCCATGGGAATTAGTATTTTGTTCTACTCGGTCTTTGCTGCTTTCGGTGCATGGGCGCAAACGCAGGAACAAATGCTGTTGTTACGGTTCTTGGTAGGTTTAGGAGTGGGTGGCTTGTGGCCAAACGGCATTGCTCTGGTTGCAGAATGTTGGTCCAGCGCCAAACGCCCGCTTGTGTCAGGCGCGATGATGGCGGGACTCAACACGGGCATACTATTGTTGTCGCAACTAGCCCGCGTTTGGCCGGTGACGGCTGAATCCTGGCGTTGGATTTTTTATCTGGCTGGGGCCCCTGCCGTCTTAGGTTTGTTCGTGCTAGTGGCTCTACCGGAATCACCGCGATGGCTGGCAAGTGTGGGAGTCGCGAAAGCCCGATCGACTCCGCTGCGCGAGCTCTTTTCACCAGGCTTGATTCGAATCACGCTGGTGGGGATTGCGGTCAGCGCCATTCCGATGATCGGTGCTTGGTCGGCGAGCAAATGGATGATTCCCTGGGCGGATCAAGTAGCGGGTAAAGCGAATGGTGGATACAAGGCGATCACACAGGGCTATTGGGCGCTCGGTGCTGTCATCGGCAGCTTTGCGGGAGCACAACTTGCTGAGTGGTTAGGGCGCCGCCGTAGCTATGTGTTGATCAGCTTTGGGGCAGTATCGCTAACATGGGCAATGTTCCTGCTGACAGCGCCGCTCCGCCCCGAGTTTCATGCGATCGTCTTCGCCCAAGGGATTGTATCGACGTTGTTCTTTGGTTGGTTATCGCTTTACTTGCCTGAATTGTTTCCGACGCATGTGAGAGCTACCGGCAGCGGGCTGGCATACAATTCGGGTCGATTTGCCACCGCGGTCGGTGTGTTGCTGGCTGGCTTTCTCTTTTCCGCTCTCGGTGGCGACTATTCACGCGTTGGTGCCTTGTGCGCATTCGTTTACGCACTCGGCTTGGTGGTCATCCGGTTCGCGCCAGACACCCGTTCAGAAGAACTTTAGAAGAATACCAATTAAAACGATGACAAAACCTTTTCCATCGCAGGCTGAAAACGCAGGCATCAACCGCCATCCTTCAGAGAATGCCAGCCTTCATCGTAATTACGTAAGCAGCGTAGCACAACAATAGGTGCCAGGCACCTACCTTGACAGAACAATAGGTGCCAGGCACCTACCTTGACAGGGCGACTTGCTGACGGTACATTTGTTGCATAGGAGATTTGAAATGCCTCGTACACCCCGTGCCGAACAGTTTGATCCGAATCAAGTTGGCATCGTCCACCTGATCCAGCGTTGCGTTCGAACAAAAATAGGTGCCAAACAACAATAGGTGCCTGGCACCTAACTTTCTAACTTTACAGGGCGAGTTGCTGACGGTACTGTTGTTGCAAAGGAGACCTGAAATGCCTCGTACACCCCGTGCTGAACAGTTTGATCCGAATGAAGTTGGTATCGTCCACCTCATCCAGCGTTGCGTTCGAAGGACCTTTCTGGCTGGATTCGATGAAGCGACCGGAAAAGACTAT
>Ga0194045_1000395_pt1 | contig 14242 bp, 9 predicted proteins | sample JunL6211m_MetaG_FD_161686 | JGI IMG/M metagenome (GOLD analysis project Ga0194045, IMG submission 161686) | Anoxic zone freshwater microbial communities from boreal shield lake in IISD Experimental Lakes Area, Ontario, Canada - Jun2016-L626-11m | ecosystem: Environmental > Aquatic > Freshwater >...
GATAAGGGCCCTATCAAGTTCCCTTTGAAAAATGATGGCTTCTGTATCGTAGATAAGATGAGCTTTGGGAAAATGTTTGCGCATGCGCCAAAGCATCGGCTCTGCATGGTGCGGTTTGCAAACCATGATCGTATCGTAAAAGCCTTGCCTTTCTTCAAAAAGGGCTTCAAGATCAAAATGGCCATGAAAAATTTCTATGCCGTGAAGCTGCAATTCTTTTACGGTAGCGCCATGGGTTACGGTATCGGTTAGTGGAATGTAGGTTACTTTATGACCTAGGCTTGCGAGGTCGAGCAGTATTTTTTTCGTTCGAGGCATACCAGCGCCTCTGCTTGGATCGGGAACATAATCATCCATAACAAGAATGTTACGGCCTATCTTTTTATCTCGTGCATGGAGTACTGATTCTTCTTCTTGAAGAAGGGTTAACTCGCGCTCGAACTTCTTCTTAAAAATTGGTGCGTTAGTTTGGCATAATTTGAATGCCCGCCCGGATAAGTTTCCATTCTCTCGATGTAGTACTGCAGAGTGTGGTTGCACCAAAACTTTATAGCCCAACCTTTTGATGCTCATGCAGAGATCGACATCTTCAAAGTATGCGGGGTTGTAGCGTTCATCAAAACCATTTAAAGTTCGGAACAAATCCGCTCTTACCATCAATGCAGCACCCGAGCAGAAATCAACTTCCCGAACATGATTGAATTCGCATGCGTTGGGATTGGAATTGCTTCTGCCATAGCCCCAGGTGGAACCATCTTTACGAACCAGGCAACCTGACTCCTGCAATCTGCCATCCATATGAATTAGTTTGGCACCCACTGCCCCAACATCATTTCTTGATTCCATTAATTGTGACAGTTCATCACACCAGCCCGGTAGTACCGAGGTATCGTGGTTGAGAAATAGGAGGTATTTGCCATGGGCGTGTTTGCTTGCAGCGTTGTTACCTCGGATGAAATCTAAGTTTTCAGAATTACGAAGGACGATAGCATTTTCGATGCGGTCCAATAATTCATTGGTGCGATCGGTAGATGCGTTATCTGCGATGATGATTTCGTAGGAATCGTGTGTGTGGTTTACAACGCTTTGCAGGCATTCTAAAAGAAGTGCAGCTTTGTTGTAGGTAAGAACAATGATGCTGATGAGTGGTTTTGGATCAATCTTAAATGAAATACATGAATCTTTGTGGTTAAGGAAAGCATCGAGTTTATGGTTGAAATAAACATCGAGGATATCGCCTTGATCAGCACTTCCATGGTTGTTTTTTGGTGCTTTGGGCAATGGGGTAGTGCGTGCGATGAACCATCTACGCATGTTTCGCCAAGCTGGTTTGATGGGTTGAAGGAATTCAAGTTGCTTCAATTGCGAATAGTATTTTTTAATGAGACTCTTCATGCAGCGCCCTTCTTTTGTAATTGTTTTGAAGGGGCCCATGGCATGGTTACCAGACGAGATGGAATATTCAGGGGGCATTCTGCACCTGGTTTTGGAAGATGGGTGAATCCCTCATTTTCCAAGTAGGGGCTGTAAAAGGGATCACCTGATTTGATGAACGATTCGTAGCGATCCATAAATCTTTTAGTGTCTGCGGGGTGGGTGCGATCTGCAAGCCTTGATTGTGATTCCAAATGAAATAGCACTGTGTAAGGGGTTTGCAATATCTTGTAGCCTTTGTCTTTTAACCTTAGGCAGAAATCCGTGTCATTGAATCCAATTGCAAACGATTCATCAAACCCATTTACTGCTTCATACGCAGAACATGGCACAATCATGCAAGCTGCAGTAACCGCAGAATAATCTCTTACTGCAAATAGGCTGCCATTGGTTCCCATAGTGCCATGGGTGTGGAATTTATGTGCATGATCTGCAGGGCCTGCGAGGCCAAAGATAACACCTGAATGTTGGATGGAATGATCGGGGTAAAGCAAGGTTGCACCCACTGCGCCAACATCTGGGCGTTGTGCAAGAGATGCTAGATGTTCGAGCCAGCCTGGATGGGATGCTACGGTATCGTTGTTAAGCAGAAGAAAATGCGTGTGCTTACCTTTGGGTACAGACTTTGCACCTAGGTTCATCATTGCAGCAAAATTAAAGGGGCCAGTGTAAGGTGCAATAGTGCAGGATTTTGATTCCTTTTGCAATAGTTCGCGAGTAGCAACATCATCTGATTCGTGATCAATAATAATGATATCCATGAGTTCTGCTGGAACGGTTTTGCGCAAGCTATCTAGGCAGCCCTGTAAAAGATCACTGCGGTTTTTTGTAGGGATTAAAATAGCAACTTTGGTTTTAGGATTGAGTGGGTGATCAATGCGGAAGAAGTTGTGGTGCAGTGCAGAAGGGCTTACATTTGCGATGATGCCTAGTTTTTTCAGGTGTCTTTCCAGCGCCCCCATGGTCGATTTGGTTATTTCAAAAAGATTAGTGGAATGGCTGGTGCTACTTTGATGTAATCTCCAGCGATATAAAACATCTGGTATATGAGCAATGGTGTTTGCTTTTTCAATTAGCCTTAGAAACATATCAACATCGTGAGAGACTTTTAGCGAGGTATTTAAGCCCCCCGTGGCTTTTGCTAAGCTGGTGCGTGCGCAGATGGGGTGTACCACATATGGATGGCTTAAATAATAATCATGCGAAAACGCAGGGCAGGTTTTAATCTGGTGCACATGGTTAAGATCTTCGCTGGTGAGGGCCTCATCTGCATAAAGTAAGTCCGCATCGGTTTCAATAATTGCATTTGCAAAACGGTGCAGTGCGTGTGGTTCGAGATAATCATCATGATCCATGAATAAAACATGGGTCCCTGATGCTAGGTTTAGTGCAGTGTTGGTGGCTGCGCTTACCCCTTGGTTTTGGTCAAGGATAATAGCATGAATACGCTTATCTGCTTGATCTGCATTTTTAAGAACAAAAGGAACTTGCAAATTACTTGAGTGATCATCGATGCACCAAAGTTCCCAATCTTGATAGGTTTGCGATTTCACCGAATCGATGGCTTGTTGCAACCATTGGGGATTGGTGTTGTACACAGGCATGAGGATTGAGAATTTTGGTTTGTTGACAGGCCATTGGGTGTTACGAAATTGTTCGAGTAATTCTTTTTTGGGAAGGTAGTGGTTGAGCCATGCAGACCAAGGGCCTGTGGGTCCGAAGAGTGCTTTTCCAAAAGAAGAATGGCGCAGTTTTTTTAGTGCTGATTTTAACAGAGAAAGCGGGCCTCGCTGTTGCAGGGCCCGCATTATTCGTGATGGCAGTGATGTTTTTTCAGGCATTAAAAGTTATTCCTAGCCAGATCAGAAGGGCATCCATGATGCAATTTTCCTACGCCAAAGTTGCTTTGAACTTGGCTCGCCCGATTTTACTGCAAGCACTAGATCATGTGAGGTTTCCCCTTTGGATCTACCACACCATTGGCCAGGGAATACGGTGATCTCGTTTCCAAAACCACTCTCTTTGAATAATTGGTGCACGTATTTTTCTTCGTACCCAACAACCTGTTCGGGGCAGTGGGGGTATTCGATTCTTGCGGGCCCACGATGGTGTTGCAGCTTGAAAGCTGATTTACCTTGCGAGATTAATCCTTGTACTTCTGGATTAGTGATGAAGAAGGTGATGAAAGCCTTCCCGCCTGGCCGAAGAACCCGGTGGATTTCTCCCAAATAGTTTTCCATATCGCGGGGCAGCATGTGGGTGAATACTGAGGTCAAAAAAGCAAAATCGAACGAATTATCTTCGTAGGGGAACCGGTATTTTCGGGATACCTGTCTGCCTGATTCGTTGTAGCATTTATTGTAAATGTCGGAATGCTTGAAGTTGAAATTGGGCCAGCGGGTGGTGATATTTCTTTCGCACCAATCGATGCCATGTTTCACAATGTCAAAACCTTCAAATCGGCTCGTTGGTTCGAGGTAGTTGACCATTGCAAGGGCCATTCTGCCTATGCCACAGCCTACATCTAAAACATCGTCGGAAGGCTTAAGATGCCCTAACCGGGTGAATAATTGTAGAAAATCGTCCCCGATTTCCTTGAAGTTACCCGCTCCAACATACTGTCTTTCCTCTTCGGAAGGCATGGGAAGGTCTAACTGTCTGGCTGTGCTCATAAGGACCTCTGTGCGATAAGTCTGAATTTCACATTATCTCTCAATATCCAGTTAGCTTATTTCGCCAATCCGTGCAAGGCTAACACTTCGCCTATGATGATTTGGTAAATCAGTTAAAATAGGCTTGACGAAATTCCCTATTATCTCTTACTTATGAAGTATTGTTCGTTACAATATTATTCTGAACACTTTTGAACTTGGGTTTTCTATTTTTCAGGCGATCAGGAGATTCATTACTCGATGGCAAATAGTACCGAACCGGATATGCTCGACCGCTGGAAACTTTCCGATGCCTTCGAAACTTACAGGGTCAACGAGTGGGGTAAGGGCTATTTTGGTATCAACAACCTTGGTAATGTGACGGTCATGCCCACCAAGGAGCCCGAAGCTTCCATCGATCTCAAGGAATTAATCGACCAACTCCAAGCGCGTGGCATCCAGCTTCCCATCCTTGTTCGCTTCACTGATATTCTGCGCCATCGTGTTTCTGAAATTCATGCTGCCTTCCAAAAATCGATTGAAGAGTTCGATTACAAAGGCAAGTACTGTTGCGTCTACCCTATCAAGGTTAACCAGCAAAGGCAGGTCGTTGAAGAGATTCTCGATTTCGGCAAACCTTTTCAATTCGGCCTTGAAGCTGGCTCTAAGCCAGAACTTCTTGCGGTGATGGCGCTGACCAACGGTGGTAATACACCCATCATCTGCAACGGCTTTAAGGATGAAGAATTCATCCACATGACGATGCTTGCACGAAAGATAGGCAAGAACATTATCCCGGTGGTTGAAAAATTCACCGAGCTTGAACTCATTGTCAAGCAGGCAGAGATAACAGGTGTCAGGCCCGTGATCGGGATTCGTGCAAAGCTTGCTGCTCGTGGTGCTGGGCGCTGGCGTTCTAGCGCAGGGTATCGTTCCAAGTTCGGCCTAACCCTTACCGAAATGCTTGAAGCGGTCGATTATCTTAAACAGCGTGGCATGGTCGATTGCTTGCAGCTGGTTCATTTTCATCTGGGTAGCCAGATCACCAATATTCGCAGTATTAAAGCTGCTCTTACCGAGGTGGGCAGAGTCTACACCGAAATGCACCGCATTGGTGCCAATGTGAATTACATCGATGTGGGTGGCGGTTTGGGCATTGATTACGATGGTTCCCAATCCGACTTTGAATCTTCCATCAACTATACATTGCAAGAATATGCCAACGATGTGGTGTTCCGTATCAAGAGTGTTTGTGATGATGCAGGGGTTCCTCATCCAACGATCATCAGTGAATCTGGTAGGGCGATGGTTGGGTATCATAGCCTACTTGTTTTTGATGTGGTGGGTGTTTCCAACTTTGATCGCTACACGGTGCCACCTCAGATTCCAGAAGATGGGCCACAGCAGCTTGCAGATCTCTTTGCGATCTTTCAGGATCTGAAGAAAAAGAATCTTCAGGAAAGTTATCACGATGCCCTGCAGGCGGTTGATGAAGCAGTCAACATGTTTAATCTGGGTACCATCAATATTGAACAGCGGGCCCTTATCGAGCGATTGTTCTGGGCTGTTTGCAGTAAGATTCTTCGCATGGTGCGTGAACTTGATTACACCCCCGAAGAACTTCAGGGCTTGGAATCGATGCTTTCCGATACCTACTTCTGCAATTTCTCGGTCTTTCAATCCATGCCTGATAGTTGGGCCATCAAGCAACTATTTCCAATCATGCCGATCCATCGGCTTACTGAAAACCCGACTCGCAAAGCTGTTTTAGGTGACATCACTTGCGATTCCGATGGTAAAATTGATCAATTCATCGATCTTCGTGATGTGCGCAATACTTTGCAGCTGCACGAATTTACTGGTCAGCCTTATTATCTCGGGGCTTTTCTTTTGGGCGCCTATCAGGAAATCCTGGGCGATCTTCACAACCTCTTTGGCGACACCAATGCGGTTCATGTTAGTCTCGATGAAAATAATCACCTCAACATTGATGAAGTTATCAAGGGCGATACCGTGCGCGAAGTGCTTGCTTATGTGCAGTACAAAGCGGATGAACTTACCGATCGCATTCGCAAAGATGTCGAAAAAGCGGTGAAGTTGGGCACTATCTCTATCGCAGAGTCACGCGAGTTCCTTGATTTTTATCAATCCGGGCTCGAAGGTTATACCTACCTCGAAGAGAATTAGGATCATGGCAGACCTGACGGTTCACCTTGGCAGACTTCAGCTTGATAACCCCATTCTTGTCGCTTCCGGTACCTTTGGGTATGCGAAAGAAATGGAAGCCATGGTTGATTTCTCGAAGCTGGGCGGCATCGTTCCTAAAACCGTCACACAAAACCCTCGCGCAGGCAATCCGCCACCCCGTACTTGTGAAACCTCCGCTGGTATGCTTAACGCAATCGGCCTTGATAACGATGGTTTAGAATACTTCCTTGCGAATCATCTTCCCTATTTAAGAAATCTGCCGACGAAGATCATAGGTAACATCGCAGGAAAGACAGAAAAAGAATTCTTCGAGATGGCTCAAAGAATAAGTAAAGAAACAGGACTTGCTGCGTTGGAGCTCAATCTTTCATGCCCAAATGTTTCGGGCGGAGTCGATTTTGCAATCGACCCTGAAAAAACTGCTAAGGTTATCAGGGGTGTTAAAGAATTCTGCAATCTCCCCATCATTGCAAAGCTTACCCCCAATGTTACGGATGTCTCTGTCATTGCTCAAGCTGCAGCAGAAGCTGGCGCTGATGCGGTTTCTCTCGTCAATACTTTCATGGGCCTTGCAATTGATTGGAAGAAAAAGCGCTTCGTTTTAGGTAACGGCACCGGCGGGCTTAGTGGCCCTGCGATCAAGCCTATTGCGCTTCGCATCGTTTGGCAGGTTGCTAAAAAAGTGAAAATCCCGATCATTGGAATTGGGGGCATTGCATCCGTTGATGATGTGATGGAGTTCATACTTGCTGGGGCTTCTGCGGTGCAATTGGGAACAGTTAACTTCTACGATCCTACTGCTGCTCAGAGGATTGTTTCGGAAATTCCTGCTGCTCTTAAGTTGTTAAACCTTGATAGTGTTTCATCTGCGATTGGATTGCTTGCCCGCTGATCACTCATGGGGCCTTATCATGCGCCTGAAACGATTTTACTTAGTTGCAATTATATTTTTAATGGCCTCCCGTCTATCTGCTGTAGAACCTTTGGCTAGCCAAGAAGTTCGACACGAACCCGTTGCGCCGAAGCCTGGTACTCCCGTTTTGGTAACTGCAGTTTTTAAAGCCGGCATTTCTAATGTAAAGATCAAGCTGCAGAGTATTGCACCCGGTAAGTATGTTCGTAAGTCGGATCCCACTTATGAAAAAGACTGGGCCGAATTACCTATGCATGATGATGGCAAAGATGGTGATGCCAAGGCAGATGATGGGATTTTTAGTATTCGTATCCCTGCTTCTTATCAACAACACCGCTGGTTGATCCGGTATCGGATTATTGCAACAGATGAGAAAGGGCAGGGGTTTGTATTGCCTGCTGCGGGTGATTCATGCCCGAATTTTGCTTGGTGGTGTGATGCTGGCCCTGCAACTTGGATCGGTACTCGTCAGCCTGGCAAAACACCTCCCCTCACTTTCTCCTCTGAATTTCTCAACACCCTTCAATCGGTTCATCTTGTTGCAAGGGCGGATGATGTTGCTAGTAGTCAGTGGGATGGAAATGCTCATAAACAAAAAAAACTGGGTACGCTCGTCTACCGGGGCATTGTTTACGATCATATTCAATTTAGTAACCGTGGGCAGGGCAGTGCCCACATCTCAGGTAAAAACAAATGGGGCCTCAAGTTTAATACAGGGCATGATGTGCCTTTTGTTGATCATGATGGCAAACCTTTTCCCGCAGAGTGTGGCAGCATTAATCTCAACCCGGGTGGGTCAACGCCTTACCTGCCTATACTTCGGGGCGTCACTGGTTTAGATGAAGTTCTATCCATGCGTGCTTATCTTCTTGCGGGTGTGCCTAGCCCGGCATCAACTTGGATTCAATGGCGTGTGGTGACAGGGGCTGAAGAGGTTTCCTTGAAGAACCAATATGAGGGAGATCTCTGGGGTGTTTATGTGGCAATGGGTGATATGAAACCAAAGATGCTCGCAGAACATAAACTCCCAGATGGTCTAACTGTTAGTATTCAAAGTGGGCTCAAGCATACACCAAAAGAGATGGTTGATGCGGGCAAGGTTTGGGAGAAATTCATCAATGAACTTCGATCCAACCCTAAGGAGGATTGGTGCAGAAAAAACTTGGATTTAAAAGCTTATTATAGTTTCCATGCAATGAACCGTTTGCTTGCGAATGTTGATTTACGGCCCGATGGTAATCATGGTTACTATCGACATCCGGATGGGCGTTGGTCGCCTATCCCTTGGGATAACGACATGATGTTTGTGCCACGCCATCACCAGCCGGGGCATATTGATGCAATTGTTTGCCTTAACCATCCTAATATCGCGCTTGAATACCGTAATCGCGCCCGTGAGATTCTTGATCTTTATGCAAGTGATGCATCCGAAAAAGGAGGCCAAGTTGGTCAAATGGCTTTTGATTTAAGCTCTGCTCTTACACCCAAGGGCTATGCGGTTGATTGGCCACGCCTCGATGAAGCTGTGTGGAATCAGCATCCGAGATCAAATCAAAAAGATTCTTTCTTTGTGAACCCAGCTAATGCGGATCATTTTGGTGGCCCTTGGAAGCGAACCCTTGTTACCAATGACTTCGCTGGATTTCGAAAGTATATCATCGATTTTTGCACTGATTCACGGGCCAATAGAAAATATGCCCCTAACGATGGCGACCAACGCGGTTATGGCTGGGGCTATCTTGCACATGAAGCTAAGGATGATAAAATCCCAACAAAGCCCACGGTTACTAAAGATCCAAGTACGCCTCAGCGCTTTACTGCATCGAAGTTCTTATCCCCTGTGAATCACCAGCAATCTGCATTGGAATGGCGCGTGGGCAGGGTTGGTCAGAAGGGTTGGTACGAACTTAGTGATCATTGGCGCATGGATGTTGAAGCTTCCAAGGATGTTAATATTCCTAAAGAGGTCTTAAACAAAAGTGGGGAATACCGAATCCGAACCCGCTGGCGTGATAGCACCGGCCGCTGCAGTCATTGGAGCGATCCCATTCTTATCGTTGTGCCTTGATCACTCTTTTCTGTTTTTCTTTAGTCTTTTATTAGTTATCATACTTTAATTATCTAACCATATTATTTGAGGATATTCATGCGTAAATATATTATCACCGGCGTGCAGGGTTGTGGCAAAGGCACTCAGGCGATCATGCTTGCCAAGGATTTTAACTTGGTTCATATTAGCGTGGGCGATATTTTTCGCTGGCATATTCAATCCCATACCAAGCTTGCTGCCCGTATCCAACGCTTTACTGTTGAAGGTAAACTTGTTCCTGATGAATTGGTGGAGGAAGTCGTCAAACAAAGGCTTGATCAACACGATTGGAATTATGGTTTTATTCTTGATGGGTTTCCTAGAAATGAAATCCAAGCATCCTTCTTCCTTGAAAGCTATGATATCGATGCCGTTATTTTGATTGATGTTCCTGATCAGGTAGTGCTTGATCGTATTATGAATCGCAGACTTTGTGCAAAATGTGGGCTCGATTATAATCTCATCTTTCATCGCCCCAAAGTTGAAGGCGTTTGCGATGTATGTAAAGGTAATCTGGTAGCTCGGGCTGATGATAACCCAGAAGCTGTTCGTTCTAGGCTGAAGGATTACCATCAAAAAACTGCACCAGTGCTTGAACTATTCAAGCGCAAAGAGCTGATTATAAAAGTTGATGGTACCAAGGATACCAACACGGTTCAAAATGAGATTCGCGATAAGCTTTCACTGATAAAAATAGTGTGAATATTTTTATAAAAATTCTTGACTTTAACACTTTCACTACCTAATAATTATTATCTAGAGCGATTTGGGCGATCTCTCTTAGATATAAGGCATCGGGGAAACTCGGTGCCTTGCTTTATTAATACACTTTTTGTCGCTCTTATTTATTCTATTTGGATAAGGTGGGTTTTAGAAATCAACTTGTGCTTGAAGGCCCCAAGCATTGGCTTGAGTTTTTACTGAGGGTGAATTTTGGTCGCCATACTTCAGGGGTGAATTCAAATATACAGGAATGTAGTTGAATGATAATTTGGTGTAAGGGTTCATGTACCAGTTAAAGCCGAAAGTTGGATCCATCAGTGTGCCACCTTTGACGCTACCTGAATCAAGTGTGATGTAATTAAGCCTTGAACAAAGTTCCCAAGCGCCACCAAAGGGATGGCCTTTCCTTGAATTATTATTGGGAATTATGCGGTCAAAAAGAGCAAGATTTCGATCATAAACTCTGTGTTCGCCTGTTATAAACCAAGTCATGAATAAATAACCACCAGAGAATATCGGAGTACTTCCATTGTTTAATCTTACCGGAACGATGTCACCTTCAGCTTGAAAAGAGAATGGCCCCCGGACCAATGCAGTTTCAATATGAAAATCTTGATAGTATGCGGTTCCCTCATTTATCGGGCCTCTGGTGGGATCTAAATTTCGCTCAAGTTGAGAGCCGGTGTTCACCATGGATTGGTTCTGTCTAAAACTTGAAGTGTCAAATTGCCCTTGGATCAGACCGAGTTCTGGAGAATTACCTCCAAATCTTCCAAACTGTATACCTCCGTTAGAAGGCCCCAAAATGGAATAGATCGCACCAAAATGTAACACATCCTTACCTTCATTTTCGTAATACAGGCAATGGGTGCCACGCGCAGCAAAGCCGTATCCACCAACATCGGTAAGATCATTCCCATAAAAATCATTGAAACCCCGGAAGCCACTCACATACCAAGTTGTTTTTTTATCTTCCGACCAATCAAAGAAGCCAACACCTGTTCTGCGAAATGGATGGAACACAAACAAACTCGAACGATCAAGAAAAGGGTTGAATCGAAAGCTGGTTAATTCTTCCAAGCTGAAAGGTTGCTTGAAGTGACCAATACGCACATGGCCTAAATATGGAACTTCGAGTATATCCATGTAGACATCGGTTACAGTCGGTCTGCCAAATCCGCCTAGATCAAATTGAAAGCGATAATCAACATTCTCAGCAACAGAACCAAATGCAGTTAATCTTGCCCTGCGGATGCCAGTACCATCAGGTTGATCACCCGAGAGGTTATTAGAATTTATTTGGGTATTGCGATTACTTTGGGTCTGTGAATAGAAAACGGAGTTTACCTGAAAAACGCCACCCATTTGTACATAAGGGTATTTGCCTTTTGAACCCATGATGGGTGGAAAAACCATTGGCTCTGCGTACTGGCTTGGCCTTGGTCCTTCAGGTGGTGTTTGAATCGGGCCTTCTTGAAATCGTTCTAAAAGTGAAACTGGTTGAACCAGCGTTTCTTTTGGCTCTGCGTACTGGCTTGGCCTAGGTCCCTCAGGTGGTGTTTGAATCGGTACTGCTTGAAATCGTTCTAAAAGTGAAACTGGTTGAACTAGTGTTCCTGTAGTTAAAGTTGGTTTTTCACCCGTTGGCGCAATTTCATCTGCGTTGCATATTCCCAAAATAATAGTTTCGATTAATCCTGTGATTAAAAGGATGTGAAGAAGTCGTACCAAGTTTAATTGAAGGAATGCCATATTTTAAAAAACAACATTTATTGTCATGATAATCATCACATTCATAATAATCGGCATATTTGCCCCATTTATTCATCCGAATTTAATTATTTATATGGGTAGAGAGTTTGGGAAAGATGCAGTTAAAATAGATAATCAGATAGTTGGTCTTTTTCTTAAGATGGGAAGTTATTAGTGGAAATATGCAGACTTGGTGATTTGGGTTGGTAGATGATTTGTTGAAGTAATGTTTAAGGACATAACTGTTAAGGTGCACGATGATCAAAAAAATTTATCTTTTATTGCTAGTCATAGTTCTTGTTCAGGGTTGTTCCAAGCCAGGCGGTAAAGGTGTGGGCAGGCCCCGCCCGCCCATGGAAGAAGATGAACCATTGCCCGCCAAAGAAAAAGTGATCTCAACCAAATAATGGTTTTAGATAAATCAATTCTAGAAGATGGGTCAATAATAATTATTGGTTTAAGAGCGAATCAATTTCATGCAGCATTTGCAATTCTTCCCGCGCTGCTAAAACCAAGACTCTGCTTTTTGAGTTAACTTTAGAAATATCGCAGTCTGGTTGGCACGCTTTGTTTAATGCAGTATCGATTTCTAGTCCTAGAAAACCTAAGGGTGCAATCACCTTCTCTCGAATGAGCGCAGCGTTTTCGCCAACCCCTGCGGTAAAAATAACTGCATCTACCCCACCCATGGTTGTGCTTAGGGCCCCTATCGCTTGTTGCACCCGTAGGCAGTATATTTCGATTGCGAGATTAGCCCGCTCATCGCCTGCTTGTGCTAGTGTAATTACCTCTCGCATGTCTGCGCTTTTGCCTGAAACCCCGAGTAAGCCCGAGTCTTTCAACAAAGCTTTTTCGATTTCTTCTGTTGAAAGTTTCTGTGTGCGTGCCAGATGAAAGATGATTCCTGCATCGATGGTTCCGCTTCGTGTGCCCATCATCAGGCCTTCCAAGGGCGTTAGGCCCATCGTGGTGTAAACTGATTTCCCGTCGCTGACTGCGCAAGCGGAAGCGCCATGGCCCAGATGGCAGATCACCAGTTTGTTTTTTTCTGGCCCTAGTAACTGTGTTGCCTTCGTGCTGCACCAAGCGTAATTCAATCCATGAAAGCCAAACCTTCGCAATTTAAAATCAGCAGTCCATAAGTAGGGAATAGGATAGGTGTAAGCTTTTTCAGGCATGGTGGAATGAAACGCAGTATCGAAGCATGCGACTTGTTTTATGTTAGGTAATAGGTTGATAGCTTCATTGATAAGTTTAATTGCGGGTGGATTGTGCAGGGGTGCAAAAGTAGAGGCCTGGTTAATTTCTTCAAGAGTATTAGTGTTAAGGAGGGTTGCCTTAGAGAGGTTGCCCCCGTGAACGACTCGGTGCCCAATCACCATGAGTTGATTCATTTCGGTTTGGAAACGAGATTGTAAATCATTAAGAATGTGATGGAAACAAGACGCTGGGTCTGAGACTGATAGCGTTGATTCGACATTAACACTTTGGGAATGAAGTTTATACTTACAATGCTCACCAGCCCAATCTGCTAATCCGTGGGCAATGATTATTTTGTTCTTTAGATTAGCTAGATGAAACTTCAGGCTGCTAGAGCCAGAGTTAAGAATCAGGGCGATCACGAGGGTGTCTCGCGATCTTTGGGTTTCCAGCCTGGCCATTTCCAATCTCTGATTGCAGGCATATCATCCCCATGCTTGCGAATGTAATTTGCATGATCAATCAGTTTGTTTTGCAAATCCTGCTTGATGTAGGCAGCTTGGTTGGAAAGGCATTCAACCCTATCTACGACTGCTTCCACTAGGTGAAAGCGATCAAGCTTGTTGAGAACAGTCATATCAAAAGGCGTAGTGGTGGTGCCTTCTTCCCGGTAGCCATGAACATGGAAGTTTTCGTGGTTGGCTCGTTTGTAAGTAAGTCTGTGAATAAGCCATGGGTAGCCATGATAGGCAAAGATAACGGGCTTTGATGTAGTGAAGAGAAAATCGAAATCGCGATCAGGCATACCATGTGGATGTTCGGAAGGCGATTGCAGTTTCATCAGATCAACAACATTAACGACACGGATTTTAAGCATTGGCGCAACGGTGCGCAGCAGGTCAACCGCTGCAAGGGTTTCAAGGGTGGGAACATCGCCACAACATGCCATGACCACATCAGGTTCGGAGCCACGGTCATTACTGGCCCAATCCCAGATACCAATGCCCATGCTGCAATGCTTGATCGCAGAATCCATGTCGAGCCATTGAGGTGCGGGTTGTTTGCCTGCAACAACAACGTTGATGTAATCTTTGCTGCGTAAACAATGGTCGGTCACGCTTAGAAGAGTGTTGGCATCGGGTGGCAGATAAACCCGGATGATCTCTGCTTTTTTGTTGACCACATGATCGATGAAGCCTGGGTCTTGATGGCTGAAACCGTTATGATCTTGCCTCCATACATGAGAGCTAAGAAGATAATTAAGGGATGCGA
>Ga0194045_1000397_pt1 | contig 14189 bp, 12 predicted proteins | sample JunL6211m_MetaG_FD_161686 | JGI IMG/M metagenome (GOLD analysis project Ga0194045, IMG submission 161686) | Anoxic zone freshwater microbial communities from boreal shield lake in IISD Experimental Lakes Area, Ontario, Canada - Jun2016-L626-11m | ecosystem: Environmental > Aquatic > Freshwater >...
ATAATAAAGTGAGCTGCGGTGAAATGTGCAACGCCGGGCTGTCGGAGTTTGCGTGCTCGTGACGCCGATCCGGAATAACCTCTAAAGTTCACAACCTCCACCAAACAAATTTGCTGCCATGAACTCGATTTTCTGGGATGCCATCCAACAACTTTCGACCAACGGACTTCTGCTGTTCATGTTGGCGTTGGGAACTGCGTTCGCTTTTGAATTTATCAACGGCTTTCACGATACCGCCAACGCAGTTACGACGGTTATTTACACGCAAACGTTGAAACCAACCCCTGCGGTGCTGTACTCTGGTTTTATGAATTTTTTAGGAGTGCTTTTGGGAGGGACTACTGTCGCTTTTAGCATCGTGAATTTGTTACCGGTGGATTTGCTGATCAATGGGACAGGGGCAAAATCCATCGTGATGGTCATGTCTCTGCTTCTGGCCGGAGTTATTTGGAATTTGGGAACGTGGTGGATGGGTTTGCCGGTCTCAAGCTCCCATACGTTGATCGGTTCGATCCTAGGTGTAGGAGTCACAAACAGCTTGATGACATCGGGTACACTCGAAGGAGTCAACTGGGCCAAAGCGCTCGACGTCGGCAAGGCACTCGTACTATCACCCATCATCGGATTTTTTTTCGCAGCTGTCCTTCTCTTGGCGATGCGAGTCTTCTTTAAAAATCCCAACCTCTACCATCCTCCCGGTGACGGAGATAACCCTCCCTCATGGATTCGAGGCGTTCTGCTAGCAACCTGCGGTGGCGTGAGTTTTGCGCATGGATCGAACGATGGACAAAAAGGAATGGGTTTGGTTCTACTAGCCCTCATCGGATTTCTGCCTGCTTACTATGCCATGGATTTGACCCATCCGAAGTTAGCGAACGAAGTACACGACTCGGCGATTGCAATCGATTCGGCCTTGAGGACTGCTGGCCAATCAACTCCCGCAATCGAAAAGGAATTGCTGAATATCAAAACATTGCTGGACGGCAAAAGCTCCCTTTATGAAGTTCCAGCCGAGCGACGGTGGGAAGTCCGTCAATCGATTTTTCGTTTTCGGAAAGAGTTGGCGGACATCAAGCTAACCGGCGAATCCAAAAAGGCCGTGGATGCTGCCAACGGCTCATTGAAGAGGGCGATCGAATACATTCCATTTTGGGTGATCGTTGGTACTGCACTGGCACTCGGTATTGGCACTACGATCGGATACAAGCGAATTGTGGTTACGATTGCGGAAAAGATTGGCAAGACGCACCTAACGTACGCACAGGGTGCAGCCGCTGAAACGGTTGCCGCTATCACGATAGGCCTCGCAGACTTCTTCCACCTGCCAGTGAGTACAACGCACGTGCTGTCCTCTGGGATCGCGGGAACGATGTGGGCCAACAAATCTGGGATCCAAGGGAGCACGATCCAAAAGATCTTGATGGCTTGGATTCTGACACTACCTGCTGCCATCCTATTGGGTGGCCTCCTTTTCTTCTTGGGAAGCACTTTTCTGGTGGGTGCTCCCGCAGTACCCCCCGCAGTACAGGTACAACCGTTGTAAGTGAGATGCGCACATTGGGCTAGAACGCGAGTTTCGACCCAGTGAACTAAAAAGGCATCGAGAGACCGCGACATCGACTCTCGTTCGAATGCCTTGAGTCCTGGCGAGTTGTGTGGTCGTTGAGACGAATGATTCTGGGGTCGGGCTCGATTCGCGAAGCCATCCGCAAGTCGAATCAAAATCCCGGACTCGACTCGATGGTGATTGAGATTTCAGATGCACTCTTGCGTGCTGGCGATCTCGATTTACGAGTCATCGCGAGATTGTCGCGATTTCTGAATTAGAGAACAAACGCAACGGGTTGGGGCTCGATACCTTCCAATATTGCGGAAGCTTGCGAACGGGGAGGGAAAGACTTTGCTAGATTTCTCAGAATCGCCCAAGGATCCGGCTCGCCAACAATAGATTTGCGTGTGTACCCATGGTTCTGTTGGTTCTGTCGACGCCGCTATTTGGCACTCAAGGGAAGACGGCGAATCGCGATTCTTCGTTCGGTTACTGTGATGGCCACGCCTTCTTCTAGATCGATTGTCGCGGCTTCTTGAACACGGCTGATTATTCTTGCCACTTGATCGCCTTTCATTCCCTCTACTCGTATTCTGATCACCGATGGACTAGATGCTTCGGATAAAGCCAGTAAAGCATGGAAGTCTGCATCGAGCGTCACGACTACCAAACCACGTTTACGACCTTCATCCAGAATTTCGCGATGACTGGCTGCCGCCATGCCAAGATTGCCGACGTGTTCCGATTCGATTCCCATTTCGCGAAGATATTCGACGGTCGACCTCGCTAATCCTTGATCTAGCAAATAATTCATTGCACGCCATGAAGTTCCAAGACTTTGTCATCCAGATGAGCTGCAGCGTAGGCTAACGACTGTCGAATGTCTTCATCTTCTAGCTCGGGGTATTCTTTTGCCAACTGAAGACGATCCGGATATAGGGCAAGTCCTTCAAGTACGCGACGAACGGTCAATCGCATTCCTCGAATGCATGGTTGACCATTCATTTTGGTTGGGTCAATCGTTATTCGGTCGAAAGCAGTCATGATTTCTATCCTGATGTTGCTAATGGAAACGACTAACCAATTGTAACCTAACACGGCTCGCGTTGCATTCGCAACTTGAGGGCGTGCACCAAGCGATAGTAATCCGACTTTTGTCTACATCGGCAATGCTGGACTAGGGATGGTCGGGCCGCTCTTGCCTGAACTCGCTGATCCTTTGGAACACAACGTAGAAAACGGGCGTGAAGAAGACCGCTAGAACCGTTGACGTGAGCATGCCACCACAAACTGCCGTACCCAACGAGCGACGACTGGCAGCAGCGGCTCCCGTTGCGAAGACCAAAGGCAATACGCCAAGGATGAACGCAAACGAAGTCATCAAGATCGGTCGAAATCGCATCTTCGCCGCAGCAATCGCGGCCTCGTGAATCGACTGGCCCTGCGACCGCAAATCACGAGCGAACTCGACGATCAAAATGGCATTCTTGCTTGCCAAAGCAATGATCAACACCACACCAATTTGTACGTAAATGTTATTGTCCATCCCCATCAGCGAAATGGAAGCAACCGTCCCGAGCAACCCTAGTGGCACCACAAGAATGACGGCAAAGGGGAGTACCCAACTTTCATACAGAAAAGCAAGTACCAAGTAGACAATCAATAAGGCTAGACCGAACACGTACAACTCCTCGCCTTTTGCAAGGCTTTCTTGCAGCGACACACCGCTCCATTCAAACGCGATCGACTCCGGGAACGTTTCTTCGGCCAATCGGGACATCTTCTTCAACGCCTCACCGGAACTGACTCCAGGAGCCGCCGTGCCGGTTACGTTCGCAGCTGGATACAGGTTGAAGCGACGAATGATTTGTGGACCGAATACCTCGTCGATTTTCATCAAGCTGCCTAACGACACCATTTCGCCGCCAGCATTGCGAACGTTCAATCGTCGCACATCGTCGACTTCGTCACGGAACGGGCCATCTGCTTGCAGGGTAACGCGGAACGTACGTCCAAATCGGTTAAAGTCGTTGACGTAAGCGGAACCGAGAGCGGCCTGCAACGTGGTGAACACATCCCCCAGCGGCACCTGTTTGCTAAGGACCTTCGAGCGATCGACGTCGGCGTATAACTGTGGTACCCCAGCGCGGAAAGTTGAGTTGACTCGTTGTAGCTGCGGATCGGTAGCCGCTGCAGCCAGTAGTTTATTTACGGCTGCTTGCAATTGCACTAATCCCGCACCGCCGCTATCTTCCACTTGCATCTCGAATCCACCGCTGGTTCCAAGACCTTGAATTGCGGGTGGCGGGATCACCAAAATAAATGCATCCTTGATGGCACTAAATTTTTTCGAAATTTCTCGAATGAGCGGCATCTGTTGAACATCCGGCGTCGTGCGTTCTTCCCAATTTTTTAGACCAATGAACAACGTCGCAGCGTTGGACGATTGACTGCCCTCCAGCAAGGATAGTCCGCCGAGCGTAAACCAAGTCTTTACACCAGGCTGATCCTTTAAGATCGCGTTCATCTGCTCGATCACTTCCCGGGTTCGGTCTTGCGAGGCAGCGTCTGGAAGTTGGATTGCGGTGATGAGATAGCCTTGATCTTCGGTCGGTAGGAATCCGGTCGGGACTTGCCGATACCACCAAGCGGTTCCGCCGACAGTCAGGACAAACACAACCAACACGATCGGCCAAAAACGAATGAGTCCGCCAACGCAGTATACATACCTGGACTCGATCCAGGAGAACGCGGTGTTAAACCAACGCGATAAAAAAAACTTCTTTTTGCCTTCTTGGATTGGCCGCAGCCACAGAGCGCACTGGGCCGGCTTGAGTGTCAACGCGTTCATGGCACTAAGCAGTGCCGTGGCAGCGATGGTCAATGCGAATTGCCGATAAAGCTGCCCTGTAATGCCACCCAAAAAAGTGGTTGGAATAAAAACGGCCATCAAAACGACTGTGATGCCAATCACGGGCCCCGTCACTTCGCTCATCGCGAGAATGGTAGCTTCCCTCGGTGCTTCTCCTCGCTCGATGTGATGCGAAGCGTTCTCAACTATCACGATCGCGTCGTCTACAACGATTCCGATTGCCAGCACCAATCCGAACAACGTCAGCAGGTTGACGGAGAATCCCAGCAACGGCATGAAAGCGAAGGCACCAATGATTGTGACAGGAACGGTTGTCGCGGGGATCAAAACCGCTCGCCAATCCTGCAAGAATACAAGAATCACGATCAATACCAACACGCCCGCTTCCACAAGGGTTTTGTAGACTTCGCTGATAGCCGATGAGACAAAGATCGTGGTATCGAATGGCACGTCGTACTTCAAACCAGCAGGAAACTTTTGCGACAATTTCGCGATAGATGCTTGCACGTTTTGAGCGACCTGTAAAGCGTTCGCTCCGGGCAATTGGTAGATCAAAAGATTGGCTGTTGGGATACCACCTTTCTGTGCGAAGGTGTCATAAGTTTGGGCTCCAAGCTCGATTCGGGCGACGTCTCGCAAATGGATGAGCCCGCCGTCTTCTCCGACCTTGACGATTATGTCTTCAAACTGTTCGACTTCCGACAGTCGGCCCAGCGCGGTCATCGTGTATTGGAAAGCTTGCGTTTTATCCAAAGGTGGTTGGGCGATTTGGCCAGCGGCAACTTGAATATTTTGCTGTCGCAGTTGACCAAGCAAGTCTTGAAAGGTTAAGCCGCGTGCGTCCAACTTCCTCGGATCTACCCAAATCCGCATGCTGTATGCGCCAGCACCACTGACCGTCACGTCGCCCACACCAGCGACGCGGCTAAGTTCGTCTTTCAATCGGAGCGTCGCGTAGTTGGAAAGATATAGACTATCGAATGTTTCGTCGGGCGATGTCAGCGAGATGACAAGTAAAATGTTCGATGATTGCTTCTTGACGGAGATGCCTTGTTGGCGGACGTCCGTTGGCAAGAATGGTTCGGCGAGTGCCACTCGGTTCTGTACCAAAACCTGAGCTTCTTCTAAATTCGTGCCTACTTGAAACGTGACAGTCAAAGAGTAGCTGCCGTTGGAGGACGATGTCGATGTCATATACAGCATGTTTTCGACACCATTGATTTGCTGTTCCAGCGGTGCAGCCACGGTGTCGGACATAACCTGGGCACTCGCGCCCGGATAGCTTGCTACGACCTGGATCGTTGGCGGCGTGATGTTTGGGTATCGCTCGACTGGTAAACTCCATAACCCGACTAAGCCCAAGATTACAGTCAAGAATGCAAGTACGTTGGCCGCGACAGGCCGATCGATAAAGAAATTGGAAATCACTTCCGAGCACCAGCCTCATCCACGGTCGGTTTTTCGCTTTTATTATGAATGGCAGTGTTCGAAATACTTACTTCAACACCTTGCCGAAGTTTTTGAAGCCCAGACGTAACCACTCGTTCGCCCGGTTGGACGCCTTCGCGAATAACCGTCATGTCGCCTTCGATAGGACCGAGTTGGACGGCGCGGCGCAAGGCTATACTGTTACCCCCGACGATCATCACATGGCGTCCTTGTTGATCCATTGCAATCGACTTGGTGGGCACGAGGACCGCGTCATATTCGGCGCTGAACGGAGCTTGAATACGAGCGAACAATCCGGGAGAAAGTATGCCTGTATTGTTGTCAAAGGTGGCACGAACTCGTGTATTGCCGGTGCCTGGATCGGTAATATTATTAACAAAGTCGATGACCCCCTCCTTTGGAAATCCTTTATCATTCGCGAGTCCTAGCCCGACCGTGATTTTCCCATCGCGAGCGTTCTTGACTTTGCCTTCGAGCATTCGGGTTCGATAGTCGAGCACAGATTGCTCATCGATCTCAAAATGAACATAGATTGGCTGGACGGCGACTACCGTCGATAAGATCGTCGAGTCGGCAACGACCAGATTGCCAGCCGTGACCGACGTCTGGCCAAGCAATCCATCGATGGGGGAGTGGACTTGGGTGTATTCAAGGTCTAATTGATTGCGAGCGGCGGTCGCTTTGAGCGATTCGATCTGGCCTCGCAACTCTGCGACACTTGCGAAAGCTTGATCGTAGTCCGTTTGGCTGACCGAATTACTTTTGAGGAGAGTCTCGCTGCGAGTCAATTCACTTTCGGCTTGTTTGAGCCTTGCTTGTGAAGCTGTTAGGGAACCAAGGGATTGCTTTAAAGCAAGTTCGTAAGGTTTGGCATCGATGACGAAGAGCAAATCGCCTTTCTTGACCAACTTTCCTTCCTCGACGGTCACGTCCCGAATCGAGTCGTCGTTGGTTTTCCTTCGGGGCGTTTCGGTAACATAGCCACTAACTCGAGCGCGCACATCGACCGATTCCACGGCCGATGTACGACCCGTATACTCACGGAATTCCGTAATCTTCGACGTCGCTGCCTCGGCCACTGCAACTTCCGGCGGCGGGGGAGGCTGCAAGGTCGACGAAGTCCCTTTCGACTTGCAGCCAATCAACAACATGATCAGCAGTAATTTAAAGCCTATTTTCATCTACCGAAATCTCGAGTGAAGTGGACACAGCCGACGAAAGTCAAAGTAGTAGGCACATTCCATGTGCCGTCCACCTGGAGTCCTAGCAAAAGCTTGTTTGTGAACGGCACGGCGGAGCGTGCCTGCACCTTTGGTCGGCTGTGTCTAAGTGACGTTTCGGCCACGCATTGCGTTGCCCACGAGACTGACGATAAACAGCACTAGGAACAGAAAAAATAGTATTTTGGCGATTGAGGCTGCACCGGCAGCGATTCCGCCAAATCCAAACATCGCGGCGATCAGAGCTAAAACAAGAAAGGTAAGTGCCCAGCTAAGCATGATTGACTCCAACATTCGGTGACTCGGTTCTCGTACCTGAAAGCCAGGACGATCAGATGACTAAAGAAGGTTGCAAAGCAAACGGCGTGCCCGTCGTTGTGAATCGCGACGAAGCCCATCCGTGAAGGGCGGTTGATGTCCGGAGCTGAGCGATTATCAAGCAGCATGGTCTTTTTTGGTACCCGCGTGCAACGTAGAGCTGCTCAATGAGCCGGCGGGCGATAGCCCCGGTTGTTAGTAAAACGCGAAGCGTTAGCGGAAACCGGGGCTATCGCCCAACGGCTAAATTTATGGGGTGGGCTCTTGGACAACGATGACGAACCTGTCGGCTATTTCATAATCTGGACTGTCTACGGGACGTTCTTGCAGGGCGATATGCGTTGGTGGCATAAAAGAAACGCAGGGGAACTTGCTCCGCAGCCACTTCTTGAACATTGGCAGCGAGATCGGCTCAATCACGATATCGTCCTGCTGAACGACGAGCGCCGTCATGTTGTGAAATGCGAAATTGAAAACCATTGCAGCCGACGTGGTTGGAAACCATGGGTTGCCAACCCTCGCACGAATCACGTTCATGTTGTCGTTACCGCGTCAGGATATGGCGGCGATAAGGTTCGTGATCAACTCAAGGCGAATTGCACGCGAGGAATCAGAGAGGCTGACAAAATTTTTCTAGGTCGACCCGTTTGGACCACAAAGGGAGATGTCCAGTACCTCAAAACCGAAGACGAATTATTGCTTGCGATTGCGTACGCTGGTGAGGCACAAGATCGAATGGGTCTCGGGTCGTGACGCGTTCAACCTCGGATACAGCATGATTGGCAACCTTAGCCGTTGGGCGATAGCCCCGGTTTTCATCAACGCTTCGCGTTCAATCCGCAACCGGGGCTATCGCCCAACGGCTCACTGTTTTGGAGAACGCATGACAGAAACGCGAAATTCAAGTAATCGTGTGTCATTCAGCCTTAGCTAGCGTTGCCGCTTGTCCGCAAATTCGGAGAAGCCTGCACATTCGACTCTATTTTCTGCCGCCGCATTCCGATCTTTCTAGCATGGTGTCCAACGAGTTTGCTACGACATGGCGTTCACCATGTGGACTTTCTTTGGTAGGTTCCTAACGCTTCCAAGATTTCAGTAGGAAAATGCTCCAACGGATCAGCAAAAATTCAAGGCGAATCGCTGCGATCCTTTCACAGTATCGCACACCGACGCAGATCGCATCCGGCGCGGCAATGGGTGTCGGTCTTGGAATAATCCCGAAGGATAACATCGTATTTCTGTCGCTCGTTGTGTTCATCACCGTGCTGCGTGTCAACCAACTCCTAGGCTGGTTCGTAGCCTGTTCACTTTGGTTTTTTAGTGCATGGTTCGAACCAATTTCCCATGTTTTGGGTTCGATGTTGCTCAGGCAATCGATCGTTGCAGCCACGGTTCAGCGGTTGTACGAATACCCTTTACTCCCTTGGACCTGCATTGACAACACGCTCGTTTGCGGCGGTCTTGCGATCGGGATAGCAAGCTTCCTACCAACGTATTTAGCTTGTTGTTGGTCGCACAGCAAAGCAAAACATCAACTTGAGAGCCACGATTTGAGTCAGATCGCAAACGATGCCAACCGCTACAGAAAATCAGTCCTCGACCAGTCTACTCTGAGGCGAGAAAGACCCACGCAAGCACTCAGGCTGGTTTTGAACGAAGATTTGGTCCACGCAGAGTCACAACAGCCAACAGGGAGACCTGTCGCTGAAGCCACATTGGAAACCGATCTTAAATCGGATGGTTCCAAAGTTCATGCTCAAGCAGATGTTGGTGCAGCCAACCACTCGACTTCGAAATTCAAGGTACACCCAAAGCAGGATGACGAACTTGCCAAGGTGCATGGTAGCGACAAGATCATGCGTGAAACCGTGATCGAAGTTGTGCGTTACCGACGTCCAGTTTCGCTCAGCCGAGGTGAGAAGCAAAAGACGAAAAGTCCAGATCCAAGTATTATTTCCCTAAACACAGGAACCACTATGGCTGTTGCAAACATGCCGCCAGCACAATCCATCGACGGAAAAAATGGCAAGAGCGACCCATCGCCGAAACCGGTGATGGGCCATTTGGCCACCATAACTATTGACGCGGGACATTCGAACTTTTATCCAACCAACCGCGAAGAATCGCTCAAGTACCTCCTTTCTCACATCAATCATGCACGAGAATCGAACCGAAAACCTTCTGGGAAGTCGGCATGAAATTTCGGCGACAAGTTCTAGTTGCGACAATCGTTTTAGGCTGCGGCTTTTGGTCGTTTCAGCTAATCGTGCGCAGGTGCATCGAAGCTCGATTGTCTTCGCTATTTAACGCAACGGTCCATGTTGGCTCGTTCGAGATTTCGTTGTTCAACGGGATGATCGGGCTTAACAATATCGAAGTCCATCCGAAGTTGACAGTGCTAGACAAGGACGGCGTTTCGACGAGTCAGCCAACCCTGATTGCCAAATCCGCTTTGAAGTTTGATTGGAATAGTGCGGCTTATCGCAACATAAAAATCGACAAACTTGTTGCTTCTGGGATGAAATGGCAAGTCAATGCGGCAACCGTGGATGACGTTCCATTCGCCGAAAACTCAGACAACCAATCCATTTGGAAGCGGGATAGTATCACTGTCAATACTAAGCTTGATGCAAATTGCATCCACTCCATTGTCATGCCGATCCATAGACGCATCGCGGAGGAATCGGCCAATCAGAATCGGTTGCACGCTGACATTGCATCGCGGTTGAAGTCGATCCGGGAGCGCCTTGATGAAACGGTGCCGAACGAGAGCACACTTAATACTCTTAGACACAAACCTTTCATTGACGACGTCAAGAAGGGACTTTTCGCCGTTCGTCAATCCATTGCCGAGAATAAAATAAGTCGAAAGGAATCGGACAAACAGATTACCTCAATAAAGCAATCTGTAACTCAGCGGCTTGCAGAGAAAATCGATAGCATTTTACAGCCAAGCTCGATCGACGGCCGACAAACGGCACTTCAAATGGCCGAATCGGTGGTTGCGATCGATTGGAACCGCAACCGCACCATCGTTCACACCTTATTAAATGCAATCAACGTACTTCAATCGAGCGAGTGTGATGAACCAAGTTCGCAACCAGCGAGCATTCGGGATTTAGATTTCCATCCCCTCCGCAATGTTCCAATTCGTTTTACCCGCGTTGTGTCGGCAAAGATGCGAGGCCAAGCACAATTCAGAATCGATGGTAGCGATGCTATGGTCTCCATCAACGACGCAGATTCGCCTGCGAGCTTCGAGTTGCAACTTCGCAATTTGTCGAGCGAATCGACCACGCAAACCCCCAAACCGCACGTTAGTCTGACTTTGGAAGAATCTTCGACGAGTGGCAAATCTCTCAAAGTGGTTTGCGTTGCGGAAAGAATTGCGTTAGCTCAATCCGCTTCGAGCCAAGTTCAGATTTTACTTGAGCGGTCGATTGGGGATTCACCAACCAGCACAACCAAAATACAGCATGCAGAGTTGGGGTGGTCCGCCACCGTCACATTGCCTCTCATCGCTTGCCTGGATTCAAGTAACCTGGACCCTGCCGAGTTGGCAAAGGCTCAGTTGAACTTGGGGGCCAATCAAGTCTTGAAGGCCAAGCTCATAGGAACAACCGCAACACCGAGGATGCAACGCCAAAACCTGTTGATCGAAATCGAACCCGAATGCCTTGCTCCACTTGAGTTAGTGCTAACTTCGATTGTGCAGACGCAATCGACCAAGCTCCATTCCGAATTAAAAACCCTTGGCACGGAGCTAGTCAGCAATGAGTTGATTACGATCGGACAGCGATGGGACCAATTGGGAGACGAACACGCAAGAGCCCATACGGGTTGGGAAACGGACATGGCGGAGATGAACGACCGAGTTCAGCGGTTCGAATTGTCGAATCGACGTATTGCCCGTGATTATGTACCACCACCCGAAGGGTCGAGCGTTAGGGACGGAGCGATGGCACGCTAGATTGCCAGATGCCAAAGCCTTCCGGATTAAGTTGGCAACGTCAACACCTAGCCTGAACGCATTGGGTCCACGCTACCTGAAAGTTTTTGGTACAAGCTAAAGGATCAGAAGCGAATCTAAGATTCCATCTAAGCAATACGGCTTGGCAATCAAAAAATCCGCACCCGATTCGTACAGTCGTTCCCATGTTTGCCAGCGAGGAAATGGATCCGCAACAACCCGGCAAGCGTTTGGGAATTGTCGATTCAGTTGGTCGAGAGTGGACTCAAGCTCTGTGTCGAATTTATCGCTGACGCCGTTTCGAGCTGCCACCTGCATCGGCGGCCTATCAAGGTCGACGATGATGATGTCAGGCTGCACCCAGATATCAAGTTGCGTTGGAACAGTGCAAACGCAGTGAATATTTCGTCGGGATAGTCCCTCCGTCCAAACCGCCCTGGTATCTGCATTCTCGGTCAAAATCAAAGCCAATTGGATCGATGGCGGTAGCGAATTTGATTCGCTATTGGAACGATCGGCAACAGTCCGGCGGTTCTTCATCGCCAGTGCCGAATCGATCCAACGCTGTACGCGCGGACTGACTTTGCGATTGCCCGACAGAGGTGCTACAGCGGGAGGCTTTGAGCCGGAGTCTGAGTTGGCAATACCCGCTAACCATGGAAAGAGTCGATCGACCAGCTCATACCAATAAAACGTATGCCATGTTTCTGGTAACGGCTGAGTTCGTCGATGACCGGACCAATCCGTGCCAAGCAACAGGCACCACGGAACGAGTCCCGTCGGGCTGGACTCTGGTGCACTGCGTTGTTCAATGCGTCGAACAAGCTCGACGATTGGATCCGTACGGAAGTCGCTTGCGAGCATGAGCGCACAACGTTGGTTCATTTCGCCGAGACTGTCGACTTGCCGTTGGGATAGCCAAGACTCAATATCTTGCTCTCGAAGGATCGTCAGGTCTTCGAAATGTTTAAGAATCCATTCCCACGCTTCTTCTTTGGGACCAAACCAGCCTATCGAAATAGGAGTCGTCATTCACCTACCGTTGATTGAATAAGTTCCAATTCGGCAGTTCGGATGATGTCCACGGCTTCACTCGGTGTTACCGCAGATCGAAGCATGGTGAGAAAAACATCGTCGGTTACAAGCCGGGCAAGCCTCGCTAAGATCCTCAAATGGACTCGGTCGTCCGTTGAGCAAATGAGAAAGAAGACATCGGTCAGATGGCCTGTGACATTTCCGAACGGAATAGGTTGGGTCGATATTCCCAACGCAACCAACGGTTCGGAGAGTATCGAGGATTGAGGTCGGCGAGGGTGCAGCAATGCCACCCCATTTTCAAGAGCGGTTGGATGCAATGCTTCGCGAGCCGCGACGGCTTCGGCCATAACGGCAGAATCCCATAGCAATCCAGTCGAAGCGGCGAGTTGGCACATCTCTCGAATGACAGACCCACGTGTTCTTGCCGGCAGTGGGATTTGGATGGCGAGAGGTGACAGGAAATCGGACAGCATTGCTCGATCATCGGAGCCCACGTCAATATTTTTCTCAAGAACCTTTTCCATGCGCTCAAGCTCTTGTGCATCGCCGACCCCAATTTGGTCTTCGAGCCAATGATGAATTTCCGATTCGGAGAATCTCCACTCCCCATTTACTCTTCGTCCAGGAATCTTCCCGCGAACAGCCATTTTGTTTACTTGTGTCGGCGTCAAATGCAGATAGAGTGCGAGTTGATCAATATCGAGGTCTTTGCTGGCCATTCGTTCAAAATCGAAGTACAAGCTCCACTATTTTAGGGATGCTTTAGGGAAACGGAACACTTCAAGCTGTCTTTCGCAGTCGATTCGCAAAACTTGAATCAGATACTTTAATAATTCGGAGCCATAAGCGGAACCCGAAAAAGGAAGGTTTAACGAACAAATCACAATGGCTATCACAATGGATAACCGGTTCGAAGGATCGCCAAATTGGCAAAACGCTAGCCTAACCTCCGAACGACGCCCTGTTTTGTCCATTTCCCTGGTTGCACAACGGTGTTGTCTCGCTGGCCACTGCTATGCTACTCTAGGCAACTCAGGACGAGGTTTGCCGATGAGTTTGCCTCGAGATCGAAACTCGAATTGCTAGGATGGCAGCCAGGGGCGGCTATGAATATGCGACTTCCATCGCGTCGAAACGGCGCAACCGCCACCGCAAGGCGAAAGCGGCTTTCGCGAGGTGTCGAAATACTGCAACAGTCGGCCCAATCGATCCAAACGCTAGCCGAATCTATCGATGAAGATTTTGTTGTAGCTGTAGATAAGATCCTTAGTATGCGCGGCAGCCTGATCGTTTGCGGCATTGGCAAAGCCGGCCTCATTGGGAAAAAAATTGCTGCTACGTTTGCGTCCACGGGAACGCGGGCTCACTTTCTTCATCCATCCGAGGCCGTTCACGGGGATCTGGGCAGAGTGGGACCGACGGATGTTGTGCTGATTCTGTCGAACAGTGGATCAACCGAAGAGATCGTGCGCATCCTGCCTTTTGTGTCGCGAAAGGCCGCAGGTTTGGTCGCCATCACGAGCGGTGCCAACAGCCCGTTGGCTCGCGCCTCGGATATCGTTCTCGTAATGCCTCCATGCCGTGAAGCCTGCCAACACAATCTTGCACCCAGCACTAGCACGACCGCAATGCTGGCAATCGGCGATGCTCTCGCTTTGGTCGTAAGCGAATCGCGAGGATTTAGCATGCAGGATTTTGCCGAACTTCATCCAGGCGGATCTTTGGGACGCAAACTGGCCATCGTGGATGAACTGATGCGTCCAAAGTGCGATT
>Ga0194045_1000398_pt1 | contig 14184 bp, 10 predicted proteins | sample JunL6211m_MetaG_FD_161686 | JGI IMG/M metagenome (GOLD analysis project Ga0194045, IMG submission 161686) | Anoxic zone freshwater microbial communities from boreal shield lake in IISD Experimental Lakes Area, Ontario, Canada - Jun2016-L626-11m | ecosystem: Environmental > Aquatic > Freshwater >...
TCTGCTTATATGGCGCAGTCGAATGCAGCCAACCCATATGCTCGTCCGAATCAGGCAACCAATGCAAATGGTTATGGTGCGTATTCCAACGTTTCGCAACCCGCGTACCAACCGAGTGGCTCTTACAGCACAGGGTACGGCGTACAAGGGTACGGCGTACCGACATCCAACAACGCGAATCCCTACGACAACGGTGTCGCAGCGGGAACCTCTCCCTACGCATCGCAGCCAGGCACCTCCAATCCGCAGTCAAACACCGGAGTCAGCTCAGGAACCTGGCAACGCTATCAGGCACCCACAAGTTCCACGTATTATAGGTAGGATCGCTCTAAAATTAAACTTTGAGCCGGGGCAAGAGCTCACGTTCGACCCACTTGGTATCGACCGTGCCAGCGGCAAACTCGGGTTGCTTCAATACAGTTTGGTGGAAGCTCGCGGTTGTCTTGATCCCAGTAATGCGAAGCTCACTGAGGCTTCTCAGCATGCATTCGATGGCTTGTTCGCGCGTTGGTTTGTGTACAATGATTTTAGCGATCATCGAATCATAATGGGGTGGCACGCTATAGCCAGCATGCGCATGTGAATCGACTCGAACGCCCAATCCTCCTGGCATAAACATTTTCTCAATGCGACCTGGGCAAGGTTGAAAGTTCTTGTCCGGATCCTCCGCATTGATACGGCACTCAATCGCGGCACCATAGGGCTTGATATCGGCCTGAGAAAACGCCAAAGGTTGGTTTGCGGCGACCAAGATTTGTGATTTGATCAGGTCCACTCCCGAGATCATTTCACTGACAGGATGCTCAACTTGGATTCGGGCATTGACCTCGATGAAATAGAACTGGTCGTTTTGGTCCACAATAAATTCTACCGTGGCTGCATTGTAGTAATTGGCTTGTCGGATCAGTCGTACGGCCGCATCGCACATGGCTTTACGAGTGGCTTCGGGCAGTCGCGGCGAAGGGCTCTCTTCGATGAGTTTTTGGTGCCGACGTTGAACCGAACAATCTCGCTCGTGCAGATGGACGACATTTCCGTGTTGATCTGCGATGATTTGGACTTCAACATGCCGCGGTCGATCGACGTAGCGTTCTAAGTAGACGCCTCCATTGCCAAACGCAGCTTTGGCTTCTGTTTGAGCTTGCACAAGAGACGTTTGCAACGACGCTTCGTCGAGCGCAACTCGCATTCCCTTGCCGCCGCCACCTGCGGTTGCTTTGATCAAAACCGGGAAACCGATTTTGCGAGCCGCAACGAGCGCGTCGGCTTCGGATTCAAGCAATCCGTCGCTACCTGGCACGACCGGTACTCCGGCTGCCACCGCCATTTCTCGTGCCGCATTTTTATCGCCAAGTTTCTGCATGGCTTCGGGAGAGGGCCCGATAAACGCGAAATTGCAACTTCGACATACTTCGTTGAACTCGGCGTTTTCCGCCAAAAAACCGTAACCCGGGTGGATGGCGTCCGCATTTCCGATTTCGGCAGCTGCGATCACACGATCGAACCGAAGGTAGCTTTCCATCGATTTGGCTGGACCAACGCAAATTGCCTGATCGGCCAGGTCCAAATATTGCGAGCCTCGATCCGCCTCACTGAAAATGGCGACCGTTTCGATGCCCAGCTCTTTGCAAGCTCGAATGACGCGGAGAGCTATCTCGCCCCGATTGGCGATAAGAATACGACTAAACATGTGCTCTATCCTCGTGTGTCGATTTTGAAGAGAGGCTTGCCGAAATCAACAGCTTCCTCATTCTTGACAAGCACTTGGATCACCTTGCCACGCGTTTCTGCTGGAATTTCGTTAAAGACCTTCATGGCTTCGATAATGCAAATCACCGTGTCGTTTTGCACGGTGGAACCAACCTCGACGAAGTTCTTGGACGTTGGGTTTGCTTTGGAATAATACGTACCCACCATCGGTGATTTAATGAAAGCAATATGGGGGCCATCGGATTCAATGGGGGAAACGGCCGCCGCGACGGGCGCAATTGCGGGCGTAGGGGCTGCGGGCATTTGTGCCATCGTCGTGCCACTTGCAAATACGGGTTGACCGTGGCCAGCGCCGCACAGCCTAATCCTTTGGTTTTCCTGGCGAAGGTCGATTTCGCCAAGTTCGTATTCCTTCATTAACTGGATCAACTTGCGAATACGATCGATATCGAAGACGTCGTCCGCTCGTTTGGTCGAGTCAGCCATCGCGTTGGGGCCTTTCAGAATGAATGCGGTCAAAGGAAACTAGTGAGAAGCATCGTTTTATACATTCCAGTCGATAGACCTGGAAGCCCCGAAAGCATGTTGATTTTCTGCCAAATCGTATGAATTGCCTGTTGGTCGTCGCAACCCAAATCCCCGAAAATGCCTTGCAAACAGCCTCCTTGTGGGCCATTCGCCTCGCGATGCTGTTGTTGGTCTCGGTATTGTGCGCTGAAATTCTGGGGAAAAAGAAAACAAACCCGGCGTGGGCTAGCCTGTGGTTGCTCGGTGCAATTCTGGCTTTATGTCATAGTCTGGGTGCGTTGATCGCCTTTCACCATTCGAGTCAAGCCGAAGCCCTTGAATCGACGGCTCAACAAACGGCAGAACTTCTCGGATTCCGATTTGGAGCTGGCCTCTACGTAAACTACGCCTTCGTCGCTGTCTGGCTGTTCGATGCCATTCTAAGAATTGCGATGCCGACCAAGTACGAACAATTCCCAAAGATTTATGGTCGTCTTGTTTACGCGTTCTTGATCTTCATCGCAATCAATGGAGCGATCGTTTTCAAATCGGGAACGGTACGCAACGTAGGAATCGCCAGCCTAGTGATTCTCCTTTTGTTGGTAGCGTCGAAGTTTCGACGGTCCTGATTCTGCAAAGTCTAAAACAAAGAGCTTGAAATCTTTGGATCAACTCTACGATCCGGATTCAACGAAGGCATCACGCCTCGCAACCTTAGTTCGCAAACGATTCCAATCAGCAAGATCGGAACGATAGGAATTTGCAAGTATTCTTGCATTGGTGGAGCGACCGCTAAACCTACTGCCAACATGCCGTAATATGCGATACCGCATTTAGGCGCCGTGGCCATCAACCACAAGATCGGCAACAACAGCACACAAAGATCGTAGTGATACGTATGTGGGCTGATCAGGAGCGTTGTCGCGAGCAGCATCATGGCTTTCTCCGGCGATTCGACCGAATACGACTTGTCCTCGAATACGCAGAAGAGCATGTAAATGGCGAGTGGTAAACAGATTGCCCATTTGCTCCACTGCATTGCTTCCGGTGGTACGCTGTAAGCCAAGGTCATGAGATTGCAAGACCAGTCCAGACGATAACCGGAATTCTCGGCATAGCTCCCGGCAGATTGTAGACCTCGCCCAAATGCGATCCAGGTATCCATTGGGACGAAGCATGCCGTAGCACCCCAGATTGCACAGACACTGAGACTGGAGCCGACGAAGAATCGCCATCGCATGTTTCGAAGCATGACGATAGGAAATAAAAAGAATAACGTTGGCTTGATCGAAAGTAAGCCAAAAACCATGCCGGCCGAGTAATCTCGATGCGATTGCAACAAACGCCAAGTCAAACAGACGATGAGCAGCCAATAGACGCTCTTTTGGCCAAGCGTGATTGAAAACAAAAGCGAAGGGAAGAGTAGCATTGCGATCCAAAGATACTCCGTTTTGACTTTCGCCTCGCGCCATTCATGGGCACCAAGATGGGCTGCATGGTGCATGGCAATTTCCACGATCTGTTTTGCCGACCAAAAAGCTGCGACGATCAAAGACGCTAACCAAACCAAAGTCGCCCATCGATATGGAATACAAGCCAAAGGGCTAAACAAAACATAGTGCGGCGGCGGATAGACTGGAGGGAAATATTGGTCCAATGACCACTCAAAGCCCACGATGCTAGGATCATGTTGCCATGCACGAAACTTTTCGACGTCGTATAGTTGCGAGACGTTTCCGGTCAGCACCATTCTTGCCCCCACCCACTCTTGCAAGAAATCTGCTCCGTAGGGCGTGTCGAATGATTGCTCTGACCAATCATAGTTGGGAGCAAAGAACAAATAAGAAAAAAAGATGGCTAGAAAGACACAGCACTTAAGCCATGTTGTTCGCGATTTCGAATTTGTTTCTTGCATCGCTTAGACTGCTACCGCTGGATAAGCGGTTTGTTGTTTGCCGCCAATTGCGACTCGCTACGGTGATTCCGCAATGAAAAGAGCCACAATACTGTTGGCCAAACTTAGTGCGGAATAGACGAGGACTACGAAAAAAGTGCCTTCTAACTTCTCCGAGTGCGTAGGAAGTACCCTTTTTAGCGATCATGCCGTCTCGGAGGTCTGCCTGCCAGATCAGGGCATGTTGGTTGGAGATCAGCGAGGAGTAACCGCGCTAGGAAAAATCGTCTTTGTTGAGTCCGAAGGTCTCAAGCTTTCGGTACAAAGTGGCTCGTGAGATTCCGAGCAAGTCGGCTGCCTCTGGGATGTTCGCCTTGGTTCGTCGCAGGGCTTCTTGAATCAGCCGCTGCTCCCATTGCTCAATGTTGAGCGTGTCGTAGATTTCCGTTTTGGATTCATGCAGAGTTATGTCCGTCGCACGAATTTCGTCCCCAGTCGCCAGGACGACAGCACTGTCGATCAAATTGCGCAATTGACGCACATTTCCTGGCCAACTGTATTCGAGCATGCGTTTTCTAGCCGCATCGCTGAGCTTCAGTTGCATTCGACCATGTTGTCGACCGAAGTGCTCCAAGAAATGGTCGATCAGTAATCCGATATCATCCCCTCGTTGTCGGAGCGGCGGCACGGTGATTTCGAAGACGGATAGACGATAGTAAAGATCCTCCCGAAAACGCTTGTCGGAAACAAACTCACTCAAATCTCGATTGGTGGCTGTTATGACTCGCACATCCACTCGCACTTCCTTGCGCCCGCCTACTGGCAGAAAAGGATGTCCCTCAAGAATCCGCAATAGTTTGGCTTGACCTGCCAACGTCATCTCGCCGATCTCGTCGAGAAACAGAGTTCCGCCATGGGCTTGTTGAAACCAGCCAACATGATCCTTGTCCGCGCCCGTGAAGGCACCCTTGACGTGCCCAAACAACTGGCTTTCCATAAGTTCGCTTGGCATGGCAGCGCAGTTGACACTCAGCATGGGGTGGTCCGCTCGCATGCTGGCTCGATGGATCGCTCTGGCGACGAGCTCTTTGCCGGAACCGCTCTCGCCCCGAACGAGAATGCTGCCCGAAGCCTTGGCGACTCGAACAATGCGCTCTTTGAGTTCAACCATCGGTTGACTCTCACCAAGCAGTTCGTCGAAGTCTGCATTTTTATGTTGAAGCCGTTCGTGTTTGTTACGCAGTGACGAATCATTGCGTGCGCGGACGAGCGATGCCGCAATGAAACTTGCCGCCGCGATGGCAAAGTCAAACGAGTGCTTCTCAAAGACTTCTTTTTCGCGGTACAAATGAATGACGCCGATCGTCTTGCCCTCATTCAATAGCGGAACGCAGATTGCGTCTGCAAAGTGGCGCAGCGGCGTATCGCCGATCTGGCGCGTCTCATTCTTGACCCAAACGGCGGTCGCCTGTTTGCAAACCATTTCGGTCAACTTGTCGCTCAGCAGCGCCCGACCATCGTTCGTATTGGGGTATTTTCGTTGAACAATTAGTTTTCCATCGTTGTCTGCAAACAATAACGCCACGAATGTTGCTTGTGTACGATTGCGAAGAACGTCGATAGCCAGCTTGCTTACTTGTTCTGGTGTCGATAGCGTTATGCAGCGAATGGATAATTGATGTAGATCGGAAAGATCCTCCGAGCGTCCAGCTTTCCGCAGAGACAAGAACGCCGACATGCCGGAGGCGGTACCATCGGCAACGGCACCAAGTTTGTCACCGCGAAAATCGTGTGACAGATTGATTCGTTCGATCGTCAAGTCTTCGTTGATCGTATCGTCGACAAACTCGAGTTCGGTGTTGCCAATACGTATTTTGTTGCCGCTGGCTAAAATCGCAACATCGATCTTGGAACCGTTGAGCAACGTTCCGTTGCGTGAGCCGGCATCCGAAACATGCCATTGCGATTCTTTGAAAAAGAGCTTGGCGTGAACGCGCGAGGACAGCGGGTCATTGAGCTGAACTTGGCATTCCAGCCCGCGTCCCATTTTATTGTCTTGCGTCTTATCTAGCGAGTAGCGGACATCTGGCTCGCGCCCTCTCGTAATGAGTAAATACGTCGACATAGGTGTTTCGAAAGGCGGTAGTTGTGTTGTGATAGCCAATATAAACAGGCGTGTCTCATTTTGCTACAGCGCCCGCCGGTTGCCCGTCTAGGCCAGAGTTTCGATCCCCAATTTCTTCATTTTCTTGTAGAGCGTTGTTCGATTGATTCCTAGTTGGTCGGCAGTGATGTTTCGGTTCCAATCGTTTGCCTTGAGTACTTGCAGAATGATGCAGCGTTCCGGGCCTTCCAACGCTTCGCTCAATGTTTGTTTCGCAAAGGACGATCGGTTTATCTCGAACGAATCGCTCGGCGAGATCGAAGAATGCGAGGGAAGCGATGAAAACGGACGGATCGTGTTGGATTGCGTGGGCGATGCTGTTGTCTGGCCGTGACCATGGATCGAGGGGGGCAAGACGTCGACGTCAATACTATTTGTTTTGGTGAGCAAAACAGATCTCTGAATTGCATTTTCCAGTTCTCGGATGTTTCCTGGCCACGCGTAGGTGAGCATTGCGTTCATCGCCGATGTCGAGAAGCCTTGAACGTCGCGAGAGTATTCGGTACACGCACAACGCAAGAAATGATCGGCTAGCAGCGGAATATCATCCGGTCGCTCGCGAAGGGATGGTAACTCAATGTGGATGACGTTGATTCGGTAGAAGAGATCTTGTCGAAATCGCCCCTCGGCTATGGCGGACTGAAGATTCTCGTTCGTCGCGAGAATCGCTCTCACATCGACGGAAACCGTCTCCGTTCCACCGAGTGGTTCGAACTGAAGTTCCTGAAGTACGCGGAGCAATTTAACTTGAAGAGCCTGGCTGGCCGTCCCGATTTCGTCCAAGAAAATCGAACCTTTGTCGGACTGTTGAAATTTGCCGATTTTGTTTTGCGTCGCGCCAGTGAATGAACCGGCCATGTGCCCGAATAGTTCGCTTTCAAGAAGGTTATCGGGCAAAGCGCCACAGGCGACTTCGACGAACGGTGCATTTCGACGAGCCGATTTCTTGTGAATGGCTCGCGCGATCTTACTCTTTCCCGTGCCGTTTTCGCCCGTGATCAAAATCGTGGCTCGCGAGTCTGCAACGTTTTCGATCATTTCAAAAATTTTGAGCATACGCAGGTCGTGACTCACGAAGCTTTCTAAACGAAAACTTCGATCGAGGGCTTCTTTGAGCCTAGCATTTTCTTCGCTGATGCTCTTTTGTTTGAGCGCTCGCTGGATCGCAGTCTCAAGTTCATCGTCGATAATCGGCTTGGTGAGCATCTCAAATGCACCTGCGGCGATCGAGTCTCGGACTGCGTCCGGGCCAGCGTAGCCAGTCATCATCACGATCGGCAGCTCGGGGAATCGTTTCCTGGCTTTCCGTAGCAGATTCATCCCGTCTCCATCGTCAAATCGGACGTCGGACAATAAGAGATCGAACGATTCACGGGCAAGATACTTGGTCGTTTCCTCGATACTGCCCGCCGTTTGGACCGAGTAGCCCTCGCTTGCAAGCCAATCGGCCATCGATTCGAGCAGCCAACGATCATCGTCAGCGACTAGGAGCCGGGCTTTGGTTTCTTTACGTTGAGTTGTTGGCATTTAAGTAGTCACTGAGTCCAGAAGCGCGCGAGTCAAAATGGTTGATAGAAGTCCTGCTACGACAGTTGTTGCATTTCAGAATCACAATCTGCTGTCATTTGTTCGTTTTGGAAACATAGGTTGACTTTTCGCAACGTGACGCCGGATTGATATGTTTCTTACCAACTACCACGGCTTCGGAGCGTGGTTGGCATTGATTCAACGACAAAATCGATAAAATCGGACTCATTCTCCGCAAACGCAGGTTGCACATGGAATATCCTAGAGAGGGTTGGAATGCACAAAAGTTGGTCTTTTCGGTTGACGCGTTTTTGGAGAGTTTAGATTTTGTCATCACAGATTTGGCAGCGGTTGATGAGGCAGATCAAGGCTCCGGAAACCTTGTGGGCCGTATGGGTGTTCGGGACCCTTGCAGGCGTACTGATACCTTTGTTGCTTGTCATGGGAGGGATGCTCATTCAGTTATTGCTGGAAGGACAGCAAGGACTTGCTCTCAATTCTTCGAGTCCCTTGCCCGAACAGCTTACGGTCGGAGCATTTTTTAAACTGCCCACGGTTTGGCTGAACACCGGCGGAAGCGCACTCCGAGGGGTTTTAGGTATCGTGGTTTTAGTTGTGATCATCATCGCGCTTGAGTGCATCTCATTATTGATTTGTTATCGAGCCGCCTTGCACACTTCGTTAGAGATTGCAGTTCAAGTGCAACGTAAGCTATTCCAAAAATCCGGCGCTTTAGCGATTGAACAAGGATTGTCGGGGCAGCAAGAAGCCTTGAGAGACATGATGTTTATCCACGTGCCTCAAACGCGAGAAACTGCCAGTCAATGGTACCGTGTGTTTCCAAGGCATCTTGTCCAGTCGTTGCTACTGATCGCATTGGCTTGTTCCATTCAACTTTCGGTCACGGTGTTGGCGCTGGTTTGTGCGTTTGTGCTTTGGCTGCTTTTCAGCAACTTGGATGTCACGCGTCGCAAGCGACGTCCAGTCTTGTTCGAGCGAGCGCGAGAATCGAGCGAGCAGCTTGCCTACCTTTGCGAAACGGCTCCTTTGCTTGCATCCGTACACGATCAAGAAGATACCAAACTCAACTATGAGAGCCAATTGCATGCATATCGACAAACTCAATTGCAGCTCTCCGACGGTGGTATCTGGAAATCTCCAACAATGCTCCTCGCAGGAACTTCGCTAGCAGCTTTTTTGATGGTTGTGATTTCGATTCGATTTCTGGACAGTTCCGGCAGCCTCCATTTTAGCGAACTTACCATATTGTGTGCTGCGGTCGTGCTGTCGGTCGCAGGCATGCATCGATTGTCGCGCGCAGTTCGACGGTACAAATCAACCGAGCAAGCCGTGAATCAACTCGCTACCTACCTTGAACAACCCATGTTGGACAAGAGCAACCTACGACGCACTCAGTCTGTCGACATGCTTCGTCAAATTGAGTTGGATCATGTGACGATTCGAAACAGTTCGGGCCGGAAACTGCTCGAGGACATTTCGGCGACAATACGATCCGGCGACTTAACAGCCATTGTGGCAAGCGAGTCCGTTCAAGCAAGCGCCTTAGCCGAACTGATTTTGGGATTTGGTCGGCCGGCGAGTGGACGCATCCTGATTGACGATCTGGATTCCACCGATGTGGATCCAACCATCATTCGAAGGTCGTCTTTATGGGTCGCTGCCCGAGGTCCATTGGTTCATGGCACGTTGGAGGAAAATCTGTGGGCCGGCGTCGACCATGATGCGACGGTTGATTTGATGTCCTTTGCAAAAAGGATGCATGTTTCCGAAGCGATTCTGAATCTCCCAGACGGTTTGATGACGTTGGTCACACCCAACGAAGATCGCATTCTGCCGGACCATCTGTTCCGGTTAGGGTTGACGCGAGGGCTGATTAAAAAGCCTAAATTGATTGTGGCACAAGAACCAGAACTGCAAGTCAAGGCATCGACCGAAGCCGAAACGCTCTCTGCCATGCTTCAGCTCAAGTCAACGACGACCATGCTAGTCGTATTGGCGGAACGTCTGTCAACTCTGCGAGCGGCAGACCAGATTATCGTGCTGCACGAACATCGCATCGCTGCTGTCGGTACTCACGCCGATCTTTTGGAGCAAAGCGAGATCTATCGCCACCTTAACTACATCCAGTTCTCACCTTTCAGTGAATCGGTGCAACCCAACTAGTGGTCTGATTCGAATACCACAGGCTTGACCTGTGGATTGTTGTGATTCCTGGCTACATTCGGCCACGCCACTTTGTTGTTAGGCCGAGCTGTTTGCGGAACAACGCAACCCATTGCAGGAATACAAACCAAAGAGTTCCAATTGGGTGGACCAACGCTCCAAAAGGCGACTGCTTAAATCGTATGCACGCAATGATACGCGGCACGTACGAAATCAAGGTCGCAATGGCCAGCAGTGTGAGAGGGAACCACGAGATGCCGAGAACCAAGCCGATCAACAGTGACAAACCAGGCAGCACCGAACCTCCCAATAACAGGATGGAAAAGGGGACAATGAGCTTGGGGTTTGCAATCCCCTCCGTCGCGTTTTTGAGCAGGCCGTTGCACACCTGAGTCGTTGAGGTGTACATGCGACAACGGGCAATATCGCTCGCGTCGAATATATCCGTACGGAATCCCGCTTTTCGAAAAGCCCTTGGCAATTGAATTCCATCGTGGCGCGAGGATTTGATCGCCGCATGCCCACCTGATTGGATGTATGCCTCTTTTTCTGCGAGAAAAAGCTGGCCACAACCTGCGGCAAGCCCCACTCCGAGTGTAGAACGCATGCGGTCGATCGGTAAATAACCCAGCAACACGTAGTGCATCAGCGGGATCAGCATTTTTTCTGCGACCGTGCCGGTCTCCTGCATTGGAAAACCACTTATGAGTGGAGCTTGTCTTCGCTGTTGCTCGGCCACGCAGCGACCGATGGCGTCTCTCGAAAGTCGAACATCCGCGTCGAGAAACAACAGCCGATCAAAACTGGCCGCATTCGCAAGTTGCCAACAAGCATGTTGCTTGCCGTTCCAACCCTCTGGCAACGCCCTGGAACGCAATAGCTTTACTCGCGGGTCGCACGATGCAAACGATTGAACAATGTTGGCCGTCTGATCTTCGGAATGGTCATCCAAAACCAAGACTTCGATTTCGGCATGAGTCGACGACAGGACCGTTTCGAGCGCAGGGCCAATACTAACGGCTTCATTCCTAGCGGGGATCAACACACTCACTTGGATTGACTTGCTCAAAGAGAGCAAATCCAAATCGTTCGATGGTGGCAAGAACTGTGTTCCATTTTTCAGGAACATGAGCACAGGCAACAAGGCGATCAGCAGAACAAGAACGGAGTAGAGGATCATGAATTTTCTTAAATTGGTTTATCGCGTGGTATCTCGATAGTAGGCGATCGTCCTTTTAATTCCTTCTTCGAGCCGAACTTGGGGTTCGTAGCCGAGTAGTTTTCGAGCCAAACTAATATCAGCTAGGCTATCTCGAACATCGCCTACGCGTGCCGGTTGAAAGTCAGGTTCAACCGGCTTGCCAAGCAACTGGCTCAAGATTTTGAGAAGCTGCAAGATGGTCGTTTGACCTCCGTCGGCAACGTTGATAACTCGTCCACCGATATTTGGGCGTTCCGCAGCCAATAGATTTCCATGTACGACATTGGAGACGTAAGTGAAGTCGCGAGACTGGAGTCCATCACCAAAGATGATAGGACGTTTGCCCGTTAGGATTCGGCTAACGAACAGTGGGATGACCGCGGAATAGGGGCTGTCTGGATCTTGTCTCGGGCCGAAGACGTTAAAGTAGCGTATACCAACTGTCTCCAATCCAAAACTATGAAAATAGGCTTGGCAGTAGTATTCGCCCGCAAGTTTTGCAACCGCATAGGGAGAGAGCGGCATGGGCAAATCGGTTTCGCGTTTCGACGAAGTCGGTTGGTCGCCGTATGCGCTGCTGCTAGCTGCATAGACAAATCGCTTCACTCCCGCTTGAACGCTCTGATGGAGCATGTTGAGCGTGCCCGTAGCGCAGGCTTGGTGCGTATCGAGAGGACGCTCCAGCGACAGCGGGACCGATGCGAGTGCAGCTTGATGAAAGACGCGTTCGATACCGGACAATGCCTCGCGAACGGCGATGATGTCGCAAATGTTCCCTTCCACAAACTCAATCCGGTCGGAAACTTCTTCAAGGTTTTTCCGATTGCCTGTGCAAAGATTGTCGATCACCCGGACTTGGTGACCGGCATCCAACAGCCCACGTACAATATGTGAGCCGATGAACCCGGCTCCACCGGTGACTAAACAACGAACCATAGCGTACTTTCATCGTCAGAATTTGGGAGTTGAGCCGCGATGCGTTCGCATGTGGCCAAAGTCTATTGCACACCCGGCCCAAACGCAAACGCACGCCGCCTAACTAGAGGCTTTGTGACCGCTTGATTTTCGGGTAGTGGATCTTGTGAAAGATCCTGAATCTGTGGGATCTTTAACAAGATCCACTACGTCCAACCCTAATTCTTAGCTGGACCAAAGCACTAGAGCATTCAGCCTGCGAGCGACCTCGGGAGATGCTCAAGTGCCCACGCACCGATGATTTTGATTCTTTGGTTTTGTAGGTTTTTGAGAATTTGGATTGTGGTTCGTGCGTCCGATGTGGCAAGCATTTGAATCACAACGCCATTGCAAAGTCTGCCCATGCGCGACATGACTGGAGAGCCTGCGTCACCCAAGTCGAACAAAATGAGTCCAAACTCTTGCTTCCAGTCGAGCAGGTCGGCGAGTTGGCAATTCCAACGCCTTTTTTCTTCTCTCGAATCTCCGAAACCCGCCCAATGGACTTGGGCGTAAGCCCCGTTTTGCACGAGTCCTTTCGAGATTGCGATTTCATGTTCCGGCGTACCGGATCGAAGTCGTACGACAAGAGTGTTTCGGCTGGTTTTCTGTCCGCAGCGAAGAGCGACGTCCGAAACGATTCGTTCTACGAGCGCAGGGTCACAGAATCCGGTTGTACCGAGCCCAAGCAAGTATGGCTTCGTCTTCAGAATACTTGCAATAATCTCATCGACTGGCAAATGCACGAGCGGCGGTGACAATTCCTCTCGTGGCTCAGGCGTGATAGTGACAACGTCTGGTACGCCTGTTTTCGGGCTCAACCCATTTTTGACGCGATCGAGTTGGGCATCAAGGGCTTTCGGAAGCACTTGAAGCGAAGCTGGTTCTATCTCCATTTCCATTCGATACCGATCTAGCGTCGAAATCCATCCACCGATTCGTGTCTTGGGGTCGTTGAGATTCATGAGTTTCTCAATTTGCTAAAGAGCTTCGCGTACGGATGCAACACGGCTCGGCTCCTACCTGCAGTCGCTTGCTGAGTCTCGCCTTGACCGGATGCCAGATCGTCCTCGATCACAAGCAGATCCCGATCATCGCTCATGGCAGAACGCGCACTTACCGAATCGGAATTCGATCGTGCTGACTCGAATCCATCTGAGCTGTTTCGTAGGCCCGAGAACAAGATTACGTCGGCGTGAGCTTGATGCGCGGGCCATTGAATATCATAGCGATTCTGATCGCCATTCGATTCGAACGAAAACGCAGGTTGACCAGCAAACGCATCGATTGAGGTGGCAGGATCAAAGCTCATCGCACTCATGTTGAGCCCGGACACCAACTCACGCATTTCCTCCTCGATTTGTCGTTCGAGACTTAGTGCCTGTTCAGGCGAGAACTTCGAAATCGGTTCGGAAAACTCGTATTCGGTCGGCCCATCCTCAAAGGACTTCGCGACCGGTGCACCAAAGGACTCCAAGAGTCGATTGCCGTGCGTCTCGACCGTTCCTTTCAAGAACTCATTTGCTGACTCGAGCTCAAAATGTTGAACCTGTTGGCTTGGTTCGGTAACTGTACCGAAACTGGAAAGGTCATGATTGAGATTGCCGTAGGACGCGCCCGAATAGGCTTGGTAGCTGCCTAATGTCTGAACTGGAATCGAAAACTCTTCGTCGAAGTCGCCCGCAAACACATCGAGAAGGTTTTTAGTGGCAGGTTGTTGAATGTTAGGTGCTGGTGGCGCCAGCGAAGCGACTGATCGAACTGCGGAAGTCTCGCTGGACGGAGTATCCAAATCGAATTCTTCGTCCAACTGTCCAAATTCAATGGCGGATTGCGAAGCGACAATCGCAGTGTTTGGAGTCGAGTTCCCAATCGGTTGCGAGGTTGCTCTCGAAACGTGGGTTGGAACGTCATTTACGCTCGTATTGCTCGTATTGCTCGTATTGCTCGATGGACCTGCCAACGGGAAGATCGTCGAAGCGGATTTCGCGATGGATTCAGGCTCACTCCAAGGATTGGGGAGTTGCTGGAGCACACACCAAG
>Ga0194045_1000402_pt1 | contig 14151 bp, 8 predicted proteins | sample JunL6211m_MetaG_FD_161686 | JGI IMG/M metagenome (GOLD analysis project Ga0194045, IMG submission 161686) | Anoxic zone freshwater microbial communities from boreal shield lake in IISD Experimental Lakes Area, Ontario, Canada - Jun2016-L626-11m | ecosystem: Environmental > Aquatic > Freshwater >...
CATGGTTTTTGCGCCTTACGCCGAATGGGACAAGATTATTGTCGTTCGATGCTGTGTGGATGCCGCTTTTCTTAGCCAACCCATACCAGACGTGACCGAAGATTGCCGGTTGCTGTTTGTTGGGCGGTTGTGCGAGGAGAAAGGAGTTCCATTGTTAATCGAAGCAGTTGCGCGGTTGCGCAAGCTAGGTCAACCTTTTGAGTTGAACATCATCGGCGATGGACCAATGCGTCGGACGATCGAAGAGATGATCTCAAAGCATCAACTGCAAGGGTTTGTTCATCTGCTCGGATTTCAATCATCGCAACGTATCGCTGAAGAACTCAGTCGCGCCCGCGCGCTCATTCTGCCGAGCTTCGCCGAAGGGCTGCCGGTGGTGATCATGGAAGCCTTAGCCGTCGGCCGACCCGTCATTACAACTCGCATCGCCGGTATTCCTGAATTGGTAGATGAGCAATGTGGATGGCTTGTGCCACCGGGGGACATTAACTCCCTTTCATCCGCTATTCAAGATTGCGTTCAGTCAAGCAGTGAAAGACTTACGGCAATGGGCCGGGAAGGTCGACGTCGAGTCAAGCAACTGCATGATGCCGACGCAGCTTTAGAGCCGCTGGTGACCGCTATTAAGAATTCCCTAACAAATCGCGGCCTGTACGATGAATCATAGGCCGATCCGCAACTGTTTTTCAACCTAATTAGCCGTTGGGCGATAGCCCCGGTTTTCCAATTGCTCGACATTTGTCGAGAACCGGGGCTATCGCCCAATGGTACTCAGTTTGTTTCACTCGAAGACTCATACCAATGTGCTTAGCAGCTCGGCAAAACCTAGATCGTCCGGGTGGCACGGCTAAGGTGGAATTTCGAAAAAGATGAGCTTACTACTATTTTGTGTTGCATGGACAGTTGCGTTGGTTGTCTCAGTGCCGCTCGCGATGCTTGGACTTCAATGCTTCATTGCCCTTTTGCCCATTCGTCCGCTTCCGCGTGGCGAGCGTCGTCGCGTCGCGGTACTTGTTCCAGCCCACAACGAAGCGTCGGTTCTGAAAACAACCATCGAAAATGTAAAGAGGCAACTGCGGCCCGACGATCGTTTGGTGGTGGTGGCGGATAACTGCATTGACACGACGGCTCACATTGGCCGGAGTGCGGGTGCCGAAGTCATTGAACGCACCGACGCTCAACAACGTGGCAAGGGATTTGCGCTCAATGCGGGCGTTCGCTACCTGGAGCAATCGCCGCCGGAAATTGTCATCATTGTGGATGCGGATTGCGAGCTTGAAAACAGTGCCATTGATGAACTTGCGTGTGCAGTCGTCGGAACAGGTAGGCCTGTGCAGGCTTTGTACCTAATGAACATGCCATCTCAACCGGGCCCCCAAGCCACCGTTTCGGTGTTTGCGTTCCTGATGAAGAATTGGGTTCGTCCGCGCGCGATGCAGAGTATGGGGCTGCCGGTCTTGTTGACCGGTACAGGCATGGCTTTTCCATGGAAAATCATCTGCGATGCACCGTTAGCCTCTGGCGAAATTGTCGAGGATCTGGTGCTGGGGTTGGAGATGACGCGCCGCGGATTCGGGCCAGCTTTTTGTGAGTCGGCTCGCGTATGGAGCGATCTACCAACCAATCCCGAAGCGGCTGTCGTGCAGCGAACGCGTTGGGAGCACGGATACTTGGGCTCGATGCTCAGCCATACACCTAAACTGTTTTGGAGCGGGCTGAGCCAAGGACGTATTGCGTTGCTGCTTGTCGGTCTCGATCTGTTGGTTCCGCCACTCGCTCTGCTAGTGCTCGTATCGGGGTTGGCTTGCGCAGTACTATTCATCATTTCACTTTGGACCGGGGACGCGAGAGCCTTGTTCGTGCTCCTAAGTACGGGTGGGATGGCGGCATTAGGAATCGCCCTTTGCTGGTCACGCTTCGCCAGCCATTTGATTCCCGCTCGAGTCGTATTCACGATTCCGGGGTATGTACTTGGGAAATTGGGAATCTATCGTCGATTCTTCGGTCACCGCCAAACAGAGTGGGTACGAACGCGACGAGACGGTGAGGTTGAGCAACCCAAATGAACCCTCCCCAATCCAAATTTCATCGAATCGATTTGCTCGGTCAACCGTTCGATGTCGTTACGGAATCGCAAACCTGCGAGCACATCCTCGAGTCGATCCGTTTAGAACAAGGTGGGATACTCATCACAGCAAACCTTGACTTTCTGAGGAGATGCGTCATCGATAAAGTGTTTAGCCACTTTGTCAAGAATTCTGAATTGGTTGTCGCCGATGGAATGCCATTGATCTGGGCCAGTCGACTACAGGGTACACCACTCCCAGAGCGGGTTGCTGGTTCGACGCTATGCGTGAGACTGGCTGGCGAGCTGGCGCGAGAGAATCGTTCGCTTTTCTTGCTGGGTGGCAATCCAGGCGTTGCAGACGAAGCGGCACAAATCTTGAAAGCTCGCTTCCCAGGGTTGGTGATCGCGGGCACATACTGTCCCGAGTTTGGTTTCGAAGGAAATCCTGAGAGTTTACAAAGCATTCGCGATCAAATTCGATCCGCGAGACCGGACGTGGTGTATGTGGCGCTTGGGTCACCCAAGCAAGAGCGGCTGAGCGAACTACTTCGGCCCGATCTGCCGCGAGCTTGGTGGATTGGCATCGGTATCAGTCTTAGTTTTATTACGGGTGAGGTTAAACGTGCACCAGCCTGGGTGCAGAAAAGTGGATTCGAGTGGGTGCATCGACTTGTTCAAGAACCCCAGCGGCTCGGAAAGAGATATCTGGTACAAGGTTTACCATTTGCGGTTCGACTCTTTGCGAATAGCGCATGGAATCGCATTCTTAGAAGCCAATCTCCCCGCTGAGTACTTAGCCACGACGACGCGTTAGCCTTGCGCTCGCGATCTGCCACCCAGCACAGGTAACGTGTGGAACCACCGCAAGCGCCCAAAGCCATCCGATCAGCATGATGCCGCCGACCCGACGGTACAGCACCGCATCGACTGCATGCAGAGAGACAATCTCCATCAGTGGGTCGCTGTGGTGATGGAGCAGGCCAGAAGTTGCGTAGTTTGAGCGAAGCAGCTACAACAATGAAGGCGTCACGAAGGATAGGGCACTTCAGAGGTGCAACCCGAGCGTAGTGGAATCCAACGTCGAAATGAGGTGCGTCTCTTTTCGGAAAACCGCTCCCTTCGATTTCGATTTTGGCTTATGCGATAACCCTTCGCTGCACGATGCGGCGAAATCCCCAAGACAGGTTGCGTTTACCCAGCGTTAGCCAAGCGCAGAAGATCCCATTTGCCTGTGAACCGAGACCAAACTAGCAGTGCGAAATTTGGAATTTGAACATAACCGCTTCTAGAAAGTGCTCTCGTTTGTGATACCCAGTTTGGTACGATATCCACAGGCAACCCTTGTTGCCTGTGTCTTTATTTTCGCATGGTTGTTTATACCGCCAGGGGCATTGGCGCTTGGACCGGTCACGCTTCGCAAGGAAGATGCGGTTCGGTTGCTACCACTTGCGCTCATACTAATCTTCGATCCACGACTGCTTGCCGTTCGCTGGCATTGGATCGATATCCCTGTCTTCGTCTTTTGCCTCTGTCCGTTTCTCAGCGGTGCAGCCAATCAATTGAGTTGGCTAGGTTCGTTGTGGGAATCGGTTAAGGAATTCGAGTATTGGTTTGTGCCGTATCTGTTGGGGCGGTCTGTTTTTCAAGATGGTGTTAGTCAACAAAGGCTTGCGGTTTCCTTGATTGTTGCAGCTGCTTGTTATGTACCTCCAACTGTTTATGAGATTCTCAATGGCCCCACGCTGACGGCGTTTGTAACGGGCCGCGAAATGGGTGGCCAATTACGTGGTGCATTCCGCGGTATAACGTATAAGCCGAGTGTATTTCTGAGCTCGGGATTCGTGCTCACGATGTTTTATGTGATGGCGGCGCTAACGGCGTTAGGGGTTGCTTGGGATGGCAGGCGATTCTTTGGGCTAAAACCCCCTCACCCTAGCCCACTCCCCGAAACGGGGAGATGGAATAAAAAATCGCAGTGTATTTGGATGTACATGGCTGCGATTGTTTTTTGTATTGTCGTTGTCGCCTGCAAGTCGCTTGGCAGTATTATTTTGCTCGGGATTGGGCTCGTTGTGATGGTCGCTTGCCGTTGGACGGGAATGCGCATCTGGTTGATTCTGTTGGCGATGATTGCTCCCATGTACATTGGCCTTCGCATTAGCGGCATCATGAGTTCCAATCACATGGATCTCGTGGCAAAGCAATTTGTTTCGGCTGAGCGGGCCAACTCATTACTCTATCGACTTTATGCCGAGGATATCGTTTTTCAGCAGATGAAGGGGCATTGGTTTTTGGGTTGGGGAGATTGGAGCAGTTGGCATAAGGGCGCCAAGATTATGTCGCTCGACGGTTTCTGGTTGTTCGCATTAACGCGAACAGGACTTGTGAGCGTCGTCGCATGGCTAGCGATGGTGACCATGCCTATTCTTGTTTTTGCAAGTTCACGAAGAGGAGTGAGGGAACGGAATTCGGATTGGATCGGATTAGCGTTCGCAGTGTTCCTGGCACTTTCGCTTTTAGATAGCATGTTCAATTACTTTGGGGACGCGCCGCAAATGCTATTGGTCGGATCGTTGACCGGTAGTGTCTTGAGTGGGACTAGGTACGTAAACCCTAGAAATGCAACTAGCTAATATCATGAAACTCGCATCGCAACGATTTCTCGTCGGACTAACGGATGCGTTCCGTGAAAAACCTGCTGCGAGTCTGTTTGCGATTTACCTCGCGGGAAGCGTATTTTTACCGATCAGTGCGTTCGGCAATCTTGTCGAACAACCCGATACGTTTGTTCAAGTCCTTGGAAATGCGCTTCCCTATGGTTCGTGGTGGAATCGCGCCGTATTGCTAGGTCCAATGGTTCTGATCTTGGCCATTCTTCGAACTTGGCTCATGGGAACGCGGGCCAGTCTTTCCTGGCCTGACTGGATGATGCTCCTGTGGGTGCTCGTTCCAGTCCTAACGGGATTCGCCAATGACAGTCCGTTAACCTCTGATATATGGCAGAGTGTCTATTTGGCACTGACTTGGGGCGCTCCCTTTGCCGCCGTGCGACTAACGGTTCGTGGCAAACAGGAGATACCTGCAGCTCTTCGCATCATCGTCACCTTAGGAGTCATTACGGCTGTTTTGGCATTGATGGAGTTCGCGTTTGGACGGTTTTTTTATGCCGTTTTTTACGGGTGGCATCCGTTCAAGGACGAAGGATTGACACGCTACTTTGGTTATCGTCCTTTGTTGTTTTTTGAGGATCCCAACCAAATCGGGATGTGGTGGGCCACACTCGCGATTGCGGCCTGGACGGTTTGGCGCCGGTCTCGAAATACGGTTGCTCGAGGGTGGTTGATGCTGGCTGTCGCTCCACCCTTTTTCTTCCAAGCAATTGGGGCAAGCCTACTAACTGTCGGGGGCCTTGGGATTCTGCAAATTGGCCGCCGACGGGTCATTGCTTCAATCTTGAGTGCCCTATTCTTGTTGGCAGTCTGCTTGATTGTTATTCGAGGACCCTTGTTGCGCTACGGACGACAATTCTCGGAATCGACGTATGCAGGGCATATCGCGAAGTCTATTTTGCGAAATAGCTCGATAGGATCGTTTGGTTGGCGGATGGCACTGGAGGAAAGGAACGAGCATTTACTGCGGCAGCGAATCGCATTTGGTTGGGGGGACGTCAACTATTGGCGACAAGACAAAATCAATGAGCGGCCGTGGGGGCTCGCTACTTTGGTCGTCGGTGCCTACGGCATTGTAGGTTTGTGTGTGTGGGGGGTAATGACGGTCGTTCCTTGCGCTATTGTTTTTGCGCGCGGAACCGGTAGGTACTTGGCCGACGATTTGCCGCTTCGCGCTTTGACGGTGATTTTGCTTATCCACGGGATCGATGCCTCCTTGAATAGCGCATACTTCTTGCCAATAATAATGTGCCTTGGAATGGTCTGTAACGAGCTTGGAATCCCCGGCTCGACCGGCGGATAATTTCAGGCTTCTTGGCGAAACAACGCATTGGTCTCGGCGTTTGCAACCCCGCTAGCCGTCCGTTAGCGTCTGAACGCCGCCTTCTTTCAGCTCGGCCAGTTAACGCCGCCTTTCTTCCCGCTCGGCGAGCAATGCGTCGTGCGACGTCCCGTCCAGGTGGCGTTTCTCGTCTTCCAGTGGCCCGGTTGATTGCCGACGGCATCTTTCAGTGGCCCGTTTGAGCGCCGACGGCATCTTCTTGGTTGGCTTTCTCCCCCTTGGATGAATCGGCTTACAGCGCGATCTCATGATTCGCGGAAAGTCGATGATGAGTTGCCAACTGGTGCGGTTGCATGAATGGCGGGCGAACGATTTCTATGTAAACCTTGAAGGATGGAATTGGACTTGATAAATGAATTTCAACTGATAAACTAAATTAGGCTTGGTTCTTTGACTGATCGATGTTCGGCCTTGGGGCCCCCTTCCGCTCGTCTGTTGGATGAACAGTGAGAGCCGAACGGCACCGCATATTTGGGAGATCAGCTTGCCTAACACAAACGAATCAACAATAGCGAAGGATTCCGAAGGTGTAACGTCCCACGCTTTCCCATCCGAAACACGAAAGAGCCCCTTGCAGCGTGATGGGCTATGGCTGGTTTTGGCTTTGGCTGTTCTGGCTCTTCTTTATCGGGATGTGTTTATCTGGCTGTCCGGTGTTTGGACGAATAATGCGGACTACTCCCATGGTTTCTTGGTCCCTGTTTTTGCTGCCTATATCCTTTGGTCTAATCGCGGATCCCTGCATTCGATTCAAGTCGCAGGACCAACCGGCCAGGAGATCGTACAGCCTGATTCCGGTCTCTTTTTAGGCTGTGGGTTGATCGGTTTGGGGATTCTGACACGGGTCGTTGGCATCTACATGCGTTTGCAAACGCTTGAGGGGATTTCTTTGATCCCGTGTGTGCTTGGGATTATCACGATCCTGTTTGGTCGACGTGCGGCTCGATGGGGTGCACCTGCGGTTTTCTTTTTGCTGTTTATGATCCCACTTCCTAGTTTTCTCTCAGGACAGCTAGCCGGTTTGCTCCAGACGGTCGCCACGACGGTTTGCACGTTTACTTTCCAAGTTTTAGGTATTCCGGCCTTCGCCGAGGGGAATGTCATTTCGCTGAGCAACGGCCAGATTGGGGTTGCAGAGGCTTGCAGTGGATTGCGAATGCTCTACGCGTTTTTTGCCCTGACGGCGGGGGCATGCATGATTATAGACCGATCCTGGCAAGAGAAGGCCCTTATCGCTTTGGCCGCGATTCCGATTGCCGTTGTTGCCAACTGTATCCGCATCATTGCGACGGGCCTTGCATTTGAGTACCTCGATCCAGAGACTGCGGAGCATATTTTCCACGACGTGGCTGGGTGGCTAATGATGCCCATAGGCTTTACGATCCTATTGGGTGCACTGAGCATCCTGGACCGACTGATTGTGCCGGTCGATGCCATAGCTGGTCGATTTAGTCGGAATTATTCAAAGTAACGAAACAGAAAAAAACGCGATTCAATTCTATGATTAAAGACACTTCATCTGAATTCCCAAACACTCAACCTAGGGTCAGTGTGGTAACCAAGCCGTTGGCACGCAAGGACGATGAGCAGCAGGGCCGCGCTCAATTGGCAGCCGTGCGCAGTGCAATACGTCGCGGATGGCGAATAGCCCTGCCACTAGGGATTTGTTTGGCATCGGCTTTTTTCTTTGCGGCTTGGAAACTTTACATTCCCAAGTACTCCGCATCGGCTTATTTGCGGATCGACGCGAGCGATCGTCCGCTGATATTCAAGACAGCGGACGAAGTCGCCTCGCGAGGAGGAGATTTCAATCTGTACAAAAGCACCCAACAACAGCTTTTACTGACTCCGTTTGTGTTAAAAACCGCGCTTCGCGATCCCAAAATGTCTTCGTTGGAGGAAATTGCTGAACAGGACGATCCAGTCGCTTGGCTAAAAGAAAACATGAAGGTTACTTTCCCAGGTAACGGGGAAATCATGCAGATTTCGATGGATACTCGTTCACCCACAAGTTGTGTTCCCATCGTCAACGGCGTGGTCGATGCGTTCATGCAAGAGGTGGTGATGTCGGATCGAAATGAGAGACTGAAACGCTTGGACACCTTGGAGAAGGTCTTTAGTGAACGAACGAACCAAGTTCGCAGCAAGCGAGTGGAATTGAAAAACCTGGCAGCGACATTGGGCACGAGCGACACTAGCTCGCTGACGGTTGCGCAACAAAATGCATTGCAACAATTCGGCAAGATGCAAGAAAAACTGAGTGAAGTTCAGTTCTCTCTCATGCAAGCCGAAGGTGAAATCAAGATTGCCGAGGAGATAGCCCAACGGCAGAAGGAATCGGAAGCGGACCTGGATGCCGAAACAGAATCGACGCCGGAGGCCGACGCGTCCCTCAAACTCGCCGAGAGGACGAACGACGTGGTTCAACTCGAAGAACTAATTACCATTGCGCAAGCAAAATTGGTCGGGATGAGTAAAGCTTTCGGGCCAAGCCATTTCAACGTTCAAAAAGCTAGGGAAGAGCTCGAAGTCAAGAAAGAGATGCTAGCTCAGCGAAAAACTGAGGCCAAAATACGTGCTAAGGTGATGGCAGACCAAGATCAGCGTAGTCGGTTGCTACAATCACCGAACGGCGGCATTTACGATTTGATGGGCTTGACTTCCAAATTTCAGGTACTCGCCAATCAAGAAAAGGTTCTAAAGGAAAAAGTAGAACTATTAGCGGATGAAACTCGACAGCTTGGCAAGTCGTCGATCGACGTCGAACTGATGCGATCTGAGATTTCCGGTTTGGAGGAAATTTTGCGTACAGTCGGCGAGGAAATCGAAAGAACATCCGTGGAACTCAAGACATCATCCCGCATACGCATTCTCAATTTGGCCACCACCGCGACGGCGCCATCGGACGCAAAGCAATTAGTGCGGTCTGCAAGCATCGGAATGTTCGGGCTACTCATTCCGTTTGGGTTGCTCGTCCTTTGGGATTTGACCCGAGGGCGGGTAGATAACGTCGAGGGTGCGAGCCAATCGCTTTCTCTTCCGTCGATAGGAAGGATCCCGCTCGTATCGGGGAATCCATTGATACGAAGAGATTTGGAACCACAAGCCGACATCGACCCAGTCGAGGCCGAAATGGATGAAGCGATTGAGGGACTTGCATCGATGATTCTCTATAGTTCTCAGATCGACAAGCGGCAAGTCTTTATGATCAGCAGTGCCATGCCCGGCGAGGGGAAATCGACCGTTTCATGCCAGTTGGCGCGGAGTTTAGCACGCGCGGGGAAATCGGTAGCCTTGGTCGACTTTGATTTGCGGCGCCCAAGCGTTCATCGTTACTTGGAGCTGCCGTTAGAACCTGGCCTAACTCAATCGCTGTTTGGCCACATGTCGTTTGAGGAAACGCTACAAAAGACCCACGTCGAGAATTTGAGCGTGATGACGGCTGGAGACTGGAATGGCAACTTGCAAGAGCGATGTACAGCGGGTAAAGTGACGGAGCTGTTTGATTATCTTCGGAGTACTTTTGATTTGGTCGTCGTCGATTCGAGCCCGGTGTTACCGGTTCATGACGCTCGAGTGATCAGCAAGTTTACGGACGGGGTCATCCTAACTTTGGTACGCGACAAATCGCGATTGCCCGCTTCGGCTCAAGCGTGCGAGATTCTAAGATCCTTCGGTGCGACGTTGCTAGGCACGGTGATGATCGGCGCGTCGGCATATTCAGGTTCCTACTCAGGTTATGGGTCGTCCTACTCGAAGTATGGCAAGGAAAGCAAATCAAAGCGTTTGATCTCTGGTAAGTAGGCCAAAATGATGAATAGTCGAATCGCACTGTTGTTTGGTCTTTTAGCCGTGGGCTATGTGCTGATCACGTGGGTTGGATCCGGTCCCAGTTTGGCAATCGATCCGAAAGTCGATTTGTCTACGTTTCCGCAGACGATCGATGGATGGATAGGTTCGAATGTTGAGATTCCCGATGATACCGTTCAGGTAATGCAGGCCAACCAGCATTTGAATCGCATATACCGGGATGCAACGGGTCAAGAGATTTCCCTGCACGTGGCCAATTGGTTAAATAAGGAGACTTTTTCTGAGACCCCGCATCATCCTGAGATCTGCTATCCGGGGGCGGGTTGGGCGATTCAGGAGCGTCGCACGACCCAGATTACGACGGAGAACGGCGTTATTATACCTGTCGAGATCATTTCATTTCAAAAGGGTCAGAAGCGTGTGGCAACATGCCATTGGTTTCAGGTCGCGGACATTTACTTTTTTTCCACCGATGGATACAAGCGGCAACGCTATCGTTTCTGGGGAAAGAAAGCTTGGCCGAGTACGACGAAGGTTTTGCTTCAAACGGTATCGCCGACGGTGGATTTAGCGGAGGAGCGATTAAAAGCGTTCGCAGCGTTGATCGCCAACGAACTCGCGAAGCAACACGGTTGATGGGTGGGGGTGCTTTTTCCCCACGGTTTCTGAGAGGGTGAGGCCAACCCTGTGAATATGTCTTCCTAGGCTTTGCACAACCAGTTCATCGCTCGCGTCAACCGCTCGCGCGTGAATCGTTCTAGCATGCACTACTTTCCTAGAGCATGGCTCCTTAAATGAAGCCATGCCGAAGGGCTGTTGGCCGGATGGGTGTGGCGCCTACCGAATTGTGGCGTAGGCAAGCTCGACAGGAGCCTCGCTATTCCCTAAATTCCCCATCGATTCGACCTTGAAAAGATGTTACTAGCGAGGGTCTCGTCCCCCTTTTTTCAATGATTTGACTGGTACCAAAGGGGTACGGCGGTATGGCCTCCCCAAGGTAATCGGCTTGTTGCTTTAATGGATTGTGAGACGGGGTATTCGAACGTGGCATGGGCACGTTCGCCCATGGATTCACGAGCGAGCACGCTTGTGCCATGCGATGGTAACCCGACGCCTAACGGCTCGTTGCTTTAGTCGTTTAACAGTCAGCCTAAGGCGTACTTTGCGGCTTTAACAGTACGCCTACGGCGGAATGTTAAACGAAATGCATTTGGAAAAGTATTAAAGCAACAACCCGGTAAGCGAGGAGCCGACTGCAATCCTCGCTCACGCTTCGGGTTACCATCAAATCAACAAGCCGTAATGCTTGGGACCTAGGTCCACCCATTTATCTGTCGGAAATAGAAATCAAGAAAAATATTTCTTCCTTTTACGGTGCGTTTGAACGCGTTACGTATACTTTAGCAGCTATTTGATATTCCAAAACGACGTGACTGTTCAATAAGTAACTAGCCGATTAGCGCATCCGTCCGTAAAGCATTGACGCGTGCTTTTAGGCAGAATATACTGCCGAATACTATGGGTCACCGGTGATTCCATGCTTGTTTACTATACGATGGGGATGTACGCCATGCGAAAGATGTTGTTGTTGTGTTTCACGGTTGTTTTGGGGTTGACGTCGGTCAACTCCGCATCGGCTGGCTTCATCGCCGGTGCAAACACGAACGTAAAGTTGCTGAAGAGCGAATACAAGACCGCCACAGGGCTGGTCAACCTAACCACGGGCACGCCTGGGAACGGGACGCTTCTCACTTCGCCGGCCTTCCAGACTTCGCCTGGTAGTGCTTACTCTCAATTGTTGAGTGCTGCAGCTGCAAGTGGCCTAAATGTTTATTTGGTTTCACCGACAGCTGCCAATTTTAGTGTTTCGTTCACGGATGGTGAGAAGGTTGTAGGCGTTGCCGCCTCCAATGCGATCGCAGGGATGTTGACGAACGTCTGGGGAAGCCACATTGGCCTCCAGGGCGATGTCTTAACAGCCCTTCAAGGTTGGTACGGCAATACTGCTGCTGTCACCACGACTGCTAGTTCAGCTGGTGTCTTTGGAGCCGGCTCACAGGCTATTGAAATCATTGGAGCTACACCAGATACCTACAACTTGTCCGCATTCGCGGTGAACGGGACAGTAAATTCCACACCGTTCAATGGCGTAAATGGTCTCAACGAATTGAGCTTGGTTTTCACAGTGGTTCCGGAGCCTACGTCACTTGGTCTTTTCGGAATTGGCACCTTGGTCGTTGGCTTGGTCCGATTGCGCCGCAAGAAGTCATAATCTGCATTCGCAGACTGCACCCTTAGTTAGTAAATTGAAGTTCGGCAATCGTTGGTTGCCGAACTTTTTTTAGTTTCTGGCTCGGCGCGAGATCCAATCGACAGGAAGATTCGGATCTAGGTTGAGATAGGCCTTCTCGGTCTACATCAAGGAAAGTAAAACAGGACGATTGATCGACGGGCTCGGATCCCAAGAGGGGTGCAATGGTCGAGCCCAAGGTCCTCGCGGACTTGGAGTCGCAATAAAAAATTGGGACTTGGAATGGATTCGGTGAGCCAGATCGGAACCGAGTCGAGGACACGCTATGAGTTGCAAGCATCCGATCACTTGAACTTGCGGTGCGTCGCTGGCCATAAGGCATTTTGTGGGAAGTCATTGTCGAAAACCATCGCGATCTCTAGCGAGTAATGCGAAGAGAAAAGACTTGACACATTTCTGAATGCCAATATTCTGGATCGCATTAGACGGTGCCACTAATTTGTCCCGTTGGCATTTTTTCAGGAATCGAGACTATGCGGGTTAGAATTCAGTACGGTTTCTTGATCAAGCTACTGGCCTTTTTGGTCGTTGCGTCGCTTATCCTGTTTGGGGTCCATCGATTTCAGCTTTCTCGGAATTCGTTGCAGGTCCTCGACCGAGCCAGAAAGGCTTCGGAGGAGAACAAACCGGCCGATGCGATTCGTTTTTACAACCAGTTCCTGGGCTTAAGGCGTGATTCCGCGGAAGCCAATGTCGAGTTGGGTGATATCCTTTCCGAGCAAGGAGACCCGATTGGGGCGATGGACCTGTATGAAAATGCGCTTCGGATCGATCCGAAGCTTCAAGATATACGCAAATCCGTTGTCAAAATACAAATTGGCATTGGCAGGCACGCGGATGCTAAAGAGAACTTGACCTCTCATCTCATTCGTAACGAACCCAACAATGCCGAATATGAGTGGTTACTTGGGATCTGCGAAATCCGCTTAGGAAACTTTGTCGAAGCTGAGAAACACTTGGCGTTCGCTGTCGCAACGGACACTCGAAACACCATTTACGCTGTGGCGTATGCGGAGCTGCTAAAGGACCGGCTCAACGAAATAGACAGGGGCAATAAAATCCTGGATGATTTAATCAAAAACGCACCTGAGGACCCAGACGCATACCGGGCTCGTAGTCTCTACCTTGTGTCGCGGGCGCGTTCGCTCGCAACCACGGAAAAAGCGGCTAGAGATGCATTACTTGAGTCCGCTTGGCAGGATGCGCAGGCCGCCAACCGACTGTCGCCGAACACGCCAAAACGTGTCGTGTTGTTAGCAAACGTGGCAGCCATCCGGAATCGCATTTTAGACGTTCGTGAAATCGTTCGAACTGCCATCGAAGCGAATCCCTCAGACGAAGAGCTATATGGAATCGCGGTGCAGATCGAGGTAGCGGCGAAACAGCCACAAGCCGCTATCCAAATCCTCAGGGACGGACTTAAAGCGATTCCGGGCAGCCCCCAACTTCTTTTCGAATTGGCACAACTGCAATTGGATGCGGGTAAGTTGCAGGAGGCCGAGGAGCTTATTGTCGACCTCAGGATCCGCAAATTTCGCGAAGCTCCGGTTCGTTACTTGGAGGCAAGGATCTTGGCCGCCAGGGGGCAATGGCGTCAAGCGGCCACGTTGTTGGAACAGTCGAGAGCGTTGTTCGATCGAAGCAAGGAGTTTTTGAAACAGGCAGACTTTCTGAGTTCCATTTGTTACCGAAACCTTGGCAGAACAGACCAGGAAATCGACGCTTTGCAACGGACGCTCGCGGCCGATCCCGCTTGGCCAGCCGCTCGTGAATCGCTTGCCAATGCCCTTCTCCGCTCTGGAAGCGTTCAACAGGCGATCACCGAGCTTACGCAAATGTTGAATCAACCCAACGCACCTCTAACCGCCGGTCTGAGTTTGGCACGGTTACTTTTCGTTGATGGTTTGGGTCGCAACGCCTCTGGAGAGAGTTGGGAACCACTTCGCCAGCT
>Ga0194045_1000403_pt1 | contig 14149 bp, 9 predicted proteins | sample JunL6211m_MetaG_FD_161686 | JGI IMG/M metagenome (GOLD analysis project Ga0194045, IMG submission 161686) | Anoxic zone freshwater microbial communities from boreal shield lake in IISD Experimental Lakes Area, Ontario, Canada - Jun2016-L626-11m | ecosystem: Environmental > Aquatic > Freshwater >...
TGGTTAACGCGGCTGAGTGTCATGGCAGCATGCGTTGCCCCAACTAATTGTGTTTCCGTATCCGTGCTGAGATCGCGTTGATTGAACTCGTCCGCCAGTTTCTTGGCGACAATTGCTAAGTGGCTCATCAGTTTGGTCTTCAATGCATCGGCATCGGATTGCGGGTCTGTTTTGAATTGATCGATCTGATTGACGAGAACCATGAGGAGAGAGTAATCTCGATCGAATTCCGGAGCAAAACTTGTTTTCAATCGGCTTGGGAATCCATAGAGAACGCCCCACTCGCGACGTTCGAGCAACCAAATTTCGGGTGGAAAATAGGGTTTCTTTGAGGATAGACCGATTTTGGGAACGAATGCAAAATGGCGATTACCGACATCGTAATTGCCGGTTCGGAGATAAAGCTGTGTCGACACTGTTTGCTCTCGGCCAGCCAACAAGTCCTCAGCCTGTTTGCGACTGACGTCATCCAGCTCGGACAGCGATTGTTGGCTGACCGTGTAGGGTTGCTCATTTTGCAATTCACCAGCAAGCATGCCACCGCTGTTAAGCGTGTAGATTGCGAATGGGCGTTGCCAGTGCGTTGATAGTCCTTGGTAAAGAATAAAAGCCAAGAGCGTCGCAATCATGGTGCATGCGATTGCAAACATCCCGCCGGCGAGCCAAACCATGGGCTCCCCTTGAGACATAACCGTCGTCCCTGTCGCGGTCGCACGGGAATTCGATTTCATAGCTGAAAGGCTCGCTTTCGAAATCGCATTCGAACGATTTCCGCGAACGTGTTGGCCACCATGGTGAAGCAGAACAGCAAGAAAGCGGCCAAGAACAGCGCATGGAAGTGGGTCGAACCTCGGGCTGCTTCTGGCAATTCCGTGGCAAGCGTCGCAGATAGCGTTCGATAGCCATTCATTGGATTGATATCCATCACAGGCGTGTTGCCGGCTGCCATCAGCACGACCATCGTTTCACCTACAGCCCGTCCAAATCCGATCATCAACGCGCTGAACAAACCGCTCATGGCCGTTGGAACCACCACGCGTATCGTTGTTTGCCAAGTCGAAGCCCCACACGCCAACGAAGCGCTTCGCAAATGCTGCGGTACCGACTGCAACGCGTCTTCGGAAATCGTATAAATCAAGGGAATGATCGCGAAACCAAGAATGGCTCCGACCAACAGCGCGTTTCGTTCTTGATACGGTCCCAGCACCGACCCACGAGGATCCCAGCCCATCGCAGCCACCGCCCAAGCGGACAGGGCCGCAATCAGAAGCACCGCCAAAGTTGCGAGTCCGAATATTCCTAGATTCACGAGCGAAAAACGAAATGAGCTCATGGCCCTCGCATACGCTTGAACATAAGGTCCCAATGGCCCACTAACAACCCACGCCACCAAAATCGACACAGGCAACAAAGCCAGACAAAACCAACCTGCCCAACCCGATCCATTTCGATTCGAAAGCCATTGAACGACATCACCACCAAAGAGTGCCGCTTCGACCGTTCCAGACGAAATGTTAGCGATGGCAACACCCAATGGGATGAGTGCAAACAAGATCGGCAGTCGAAAATAGCGCAGTCGAATCGCAGTCGGGCTCGGGATCACCAACCACAAATGGGCTGCGAACACAAATAAAAACAGCACGGTCGCAACCGACAAAAGCACCATCATCAGGTTGTCGCGAAGGATGGGGGCAAGCACCAAAGCGCCGATGAATCCCAATACAACACTCGGAACGCTGGCCATGAGCTCAATGATTGGCTTGACCCGTGCACGCCATCGACTATTCATGAATTCACTACCGAAAATGGCAGCCATCAACGCGATAGGCGCCCCGATTAACATAGAGTAAAAGGTTGCTTTCAGTGTGCCAAAGATCAACGGCATGAATCCAAACTTATACTCTCCTTGCACATTGCCGGTACTGCTCTGCCAAACATGCTGAGGAGCTTGGTAACCCTCATACCAAATGCGACCAAAGAAGGATCCGATGGAAGCTTCCGGGAACGGGATTTTCAATCGCCACAATTTCACTTGCTTGTCGTTCAGAGAACCGACACAGGCTGCATTGGCAGAAAAGAATACATGCCCGTCAGTGACAGCATCAGGGTTCGCATCCAATGTCCATTCAAGCAGTTTCCGGTTTGTCGGCACGTAGTACACGGCTCCCTTGCCCGATTCAAAGGCGGCGGCGACAAGACGTCCTTCCGGTGAAGCGGCTAGCCCTTTAACCGCTCCACCTTCGCCGGCAAAACGGTGAATCGAACGGAGTTCCTGCCCAGCATCTGTGGAAGTCAACGCGACGCCTTCGATGTGTCCAGATTTGCTGCCAATCATGAAGGTCGAACGCCCCAACAGTGCAGTACCTATCAAGGCTTTGCTCTCCGTGCCCGCCAAAGAAGTATGCGAGATGCCACTAACCAATTTGCCATCTGAGGTCGGAGTCCATACGATGATTTTCCCCGCTGAGTCAAGCGATTCGATATGTTCCGAACGCGAACCAACCATCAACGCAATCAGCTTCGATTCGCTTACGCCCGTTGGGTTGGATGCCTTCCAGTTCTTCGTTTGCTGGGTGATGCTGCCGTTGAAGCTGTTGACTTGGTTGTCGACCGTTCCGAGCACGATCCATTCACCGTCCGAAGCGCCCCATGTCCAGGTTTGAGACTCGTCAAAGCTGGATGCCACTTGTGGTGTTCGCCAGTCAACACACGTGATAGGCCGCGTGGAAATGTCGATAGGCTTGTGGAAAATGATATCACTGACCGTTTGCTTGCGTACCAATCCACTTGGCATCGAACGGTAGACGGTCCCATCGTCCAATGCGATACCGGATTTCAACGCTTCCGAAATGGAATCAGTAAGCTCAGTCGCCTTTACGAACTCAACCACAATCGAAAGGGTAATGGGCCGAACCGATCCGTCGGAGCAACCCGCCAACATGCTCGCATCGTTGTCGGCAACCGAGCAACAAACGATCGCAGGTAGGGATTTACCTGCACTCTCACCTTTTGGGGCATCTTTTGGGGAATGCGTGCTCAAGAGCTTGCCCGTTTCAATGGAATGAACGGTAATCGAGCATGTACTATGCAGGACCCATAGCAACTCAGCGTACTCGTCCACGCCACAAGCAACAGGTACCGAGCCGTCGCTAGCCTCCGACGCATCAACTTGGGAAGCAACGGAAACTTGGGAAGCAACGGAAATCGTCCCGAGCGTTGCCAATGAGTTGGCTCGGAACATCGGTACGACATTCCCGAGCAACACGAACACAACCAACATAACGACAAGAATGGTGCCGATTCCGCCGACCGTGATCACTTGCTTGGCAATTCGATCTGATACGCGAACCCACCACGACGAATTGCGATCGCGTCGGTGGCGAGTGGTTTTGCTTTCGGGATTTTTCACAAGTTAGTTTCGTAGCGCGAAAGGGTGGCACGCTCTGAGGAACGAAGGGTGTGTGATGTGTCAATTGCATTGAACTTTGAATCCACGCCCATCGCTATCTCTTTGGGCGTGCCCCCCGGGGCCCGGTAAGAGTTCCTCTCTGCCGCTCACCCAAGCGCGGGACAATCAAGGATCGATACCGACCATTTTCAATGCCTTCGACGCAGTCTTTGCGTCGACAGGGAAGTATCCGTCTTTGGCTACTAACTGTTGACCTTCCTTGCTGAATACAAACTTGATGAACTCCTTGCGAAGAGGCTCGAGTTTGCTGGTGGGCTTGTAATTGACGGTCAAAAACAAGTACCGACCCAATGGATATTTACCATTGTAAGCGTTTTCCTCGGTTGGCTCGATAGCTGGCTCGCCCTTTCTGGGAGCCAGTTTGAGCGGTTTGACGGAGGATGTCTTGTATCCGATTCCGCTATAACCCATCGCGAATCGGTTTTCACCAACGGATTGAATGACTGCGGTACTACCTGGTTGTTCGTTAACTTGGTCGCGGAAATCGCCATTTCCAAGTGCCTTTTCCTTGAAGAAGCCGTACGTTCCGGAGGCCGCATTTCGACCAAACAAGGCAATCGGCTCCTTGGCATAATCCCCAGTCAAGTCCAACTGTCCCCATCGCTCAATCGCGTCGCCACCCAGCTTTCGAGTGCTCGAGAAGACGGAATCCACTTGGTCGAGGCTGATGCTTTCGAGAGGATTATCGCGGTGCACATAGACGGCCAACAAATCAAGGGACGTCGGCAATAGCACGGGTTTGTAACCGTACTTCTTTTCAAAGTCACCAATTTCGTTCGGTTTTGCGTCGCGGCTCATTGGACCAAAGCTGGCTGCACCTTCGATGAGAGCTGGCATCGCTTTGGACGAACCCTGGCCTTCGACTTCGGTTCGAACACCCTTGTAATACTCCTTGAATTTTTCAGTCCAGAGGAGCATGAGGCTATTCATGGAATCCGATCCAACCGATTTGATCTGACCGGAAAGTCCGGGAACCGCTTTGTAGGTTGGGAGTTTTGGATCAACTGTCCCTTGAGCGTGCGAGTGGGTCAGGTTTAAAACCAGAACCAATGAGATGGATGCGAGGCTGATTTGGAAAGAACGACCGACAATTCTAAAGTTCATAAGGATCTCCGCTGGTTGGATAGCAAATCACGAGGCGAATTGTTCCAGAATCCTTGGAATCCACTAGGTGATGATCGTTAAAAACGCGCGAATAATGTCGTTTTACGCAGTGCACTGCTCTGAACTGTGATAGGAAAACCATAAGCCAGTAGAAGAGGGGCCGATCGGCGTGTTTATTTTTTCAACATTTTGGACCGGGTGCATGAGAAGGTTTGCCTCAAAGTCGATTCGAAACGTTCTATTCTTCGTCCTCGTCCTCATCGTCCTCATCGTCCTCATCGTCGAATATGTCGTCGATGTCTGGAAATCGTGGACCTTGAAAGGCGACTCCAGGCCGGTCGTGCAACGGTTCTTCGTTCCCTTCGATCTCCATGATCGAGGGTTCGAGAGGGTAACATTTGGTTTGCCATTTCAACGCGAAATCAGCCGCCTCGTCTGCGTTGCGAGCGAGCACACCCCACTGACCGACGTAGGACTCCCATTCCGTTTGGTCCATCAGACAGCCTTCGAAATCTTCCCAATTCGAGTCGAGCGGCTGCAAGACGTAGCATTGATAGAGATACAGGTCACAGGGTTTTTCGTGTGATCGAATTTGTTCGAAATAACTTTCGGTTGCAATTCCAGCTTTGAGCATTTTGTCTTCGACTTGTGTTTGGAGCGATCTCTCGTCTGGGCACATTTTGGCTGAGGAAATGAGCCGCTCAAAAGCTCCTGAGACACCGCTAATCGTCAAGTCATCGATCTTGGAAAGCGGATGCGAGAGCGCATTTTGTATTTCCTTGGTCGCCTGCTTGGATAGTCCTAGCTGAGCATATGCAGCAGCAAGAACCGAATCGATGTGCAAGCCCGTCGACTGATACAATTCAACTTCTTTTTTGATCGCTTCCAACGCTTCTTGTGGTCTCTTCAATTCCAGCAGGCCAGAGCTCATGTAATAGTAAGTCCACGGAGCGGGTTCGTGACGTTCATGTAGTTTTTGCAAGAAGCTCACTTGCAATTCGTGTTGGGTCAACGCGTGAGCTTTCAAGGCTGCTTCGAACAAAAGTTCCCCTGAGTCGCCACCTTCTCGAATACAAAGATCCAAAACGTAGAGGGCATCCTGCAGTCGATCCGTCTCAGAGTAGATGCGTGCGAGTGCAAGGGCTGCGTCGTCTCGAGTTCGATCCAGTTTGAATGCTCTGGCATAGCACCGCTCTGCCTCGCCTGCGTTGCCTATATACTCGAAAACCTCGGCTGCGCGGAAGTTGTTGTTCACTCCCTTGGAATCGATCTGCAACGACTTGCGAATCAACTGTTCCAATCGTTCATTGCTAATCGATGAGACTGGCAGCGAATCCTCATCGAATGCGTCCCCCAATTCATCATCATCAACATCCTCCTCCAGGTCATCTTCATCGATGCCGTTGTTATTATCAGGGCGGCTCAGATTTTGGCTGCGATTTTCGTTTGCGCCGCGCTCGATCTCGGCCGTTAATCGATCCAGCATACTGATCGTCATCCCGAGCCGACCAAGCAACGAAATCAAGTATGCTACGTCCTGATGTGCGGACACGAGTCGATTGGCCCACTTCCAAATCTCGCTGCGATCACAGTCGGGCGTGACGAGGAAATTCATCAAGTAAAGTGCCCGACCAATATCCTCGGGATAAAGGAACTCTTTTGCATCATGCTGCAGCATTTCGTCGCGGAATGGACTGACATCGAATCTGGCTTCGCCTCTTTGCTGGGAATCGGCACTTGCAGCCTGCATTCTTGTCGTAACAGAGTCCATCCATAGCGAGAGGGGCGTGGGCAATTCGACCTGGCTAGATTCACTGGTTTTGCTCGTCGTCTCACCTGGCTTTTCCATTTCACTCGCTACTTTCGCCGGTTCCGGTTGTGGCAACGAGCTGGCGGCCCGCGTGTTTTTAACAACGGTTCCGAGCGGCGTCACATCGAGCGTCTCGTCAAGGGCTTGGTTGAGACGACGGATGGATTGCCAATCGTTGGCTTTGGTAGCAGCCTCTTCAAACTGAACGCTTAGCCGTTTTGCTTTGGCCATATCGCCACGAAGACGAAAGAGCGAGACGAGTCGGACACCCGTTTCAAGCCATTTTGTCACAGCCTTGTTTTGCTTCAGCGATTTGTTCCATGTCACAAGCAGCTTTTCCGCCTCGTCCCATTGGCCATTCATGGCAAATCCGATCGCGGTCAAACTATCCGTATCAAGATCGTACTCTGGGCATTCACCGCGTGGCGGAAGTCCCTTGATGATGCGTTCGGTCCGTGCGTCCATCGGACGCTTTTCTATAATGTCGAGCGTGTAGCGTTCGAACATGACCGCCACCTGGGCGCCTGTCGAATCATTGACTGAGGGCAAGCAAGCTAATTCGGTTGCTTGTTCCAATTTGGAGCGACCGGATTCGTGCTGACCTTCGAGGACATCCATCGACGCAAGTCGCAGCATGGCAAGCCAGCGTCGATCACCCCTCTCCGGAAAATCTGTGTTCTGTTGCAACACTTGGTTGCAATGGTATCGAGCGAGTTCATAATCATCCGCCGCAGTATGAATGTCGCATGCATACTCGCGAAAACATTGCACACACGAGAGTTTGCCAACGCGATGGCAGACTTCGATGCCACCTGTCAGGCATTCCTGCATCCCTTCTGAGTTGTACCCATCAAGGTCACCGGTCGCTTCCGCCAGGACTTCATAAGCACATGCACCCATCGAATAAATAATGCTCTCGTATTGTTCTAGATTGAGAGACGGCTCGATCCGTCTGGCTTGCTCCTCGTCTTCGAACAGAGCGATCAACTCCACGGCTCTTTCTCGTACCGTTTCAAATTGGAGCATGCGCTGTGCCAAATTCATTTGGAAAAACGTGCCGAGGACATAGTAGCCAAGATTCCCCTCGGAACGTGATTTCGATCGCAGTTCGCCATAAAGTTTGTACGCGGACGCACAGAAGGCAGACTCCATCAAACTCCCGGCAGATTCGTTGATGTCCGAAAGTTCTTTCTCAATGATGTCTTGCTTGGTCTGGTTCTTCTTGGCCACGAAGAAATCTTTCTAAACGACAAATGCTGTCATGGATCGAAAAAGGTGCTGAACCCTATCCTACACTCGCAAGACACCATCTGGGTTCGACTGCCATATTTGGCCGGAGGTCAACTCGATAGCGGTCAGCCACCTTCCGCCGTAACAAAAGGTGTCAATGCAGATCAAATGCGCAACTTCGAAGATTTCCCCATTACGATCGTGAGTGTGTCCGACGATCGCTTTTTTTCCCGACATGTGCGGCCCCGGAAGCACTTCGGTAATTTTGATCCAGCGAAGTAAATCCTCTGGCTGCTCCGTAAGTGGCAGCGTGGGGTCGTAGTTTGCATGCACGACAAAATGCGTCTCGTTCTCAAAGAAACTTGGCATTCGGCTCATGAACTCTCGATGCGACTTTGGAACACAATCCAGGTCGCCTGTGAAGCCATACGACTCCATGGTCTGCACACCACCATGATTGAGCCAACCAAACGGCTCCATGCGGCGTTCGATGACGGCAAGCATCATTTCTTCGTGGTTCCCCATCAGCGGGACGAGGTTGCACATTTTCTCAATCTCAAGCATTCGGTCCAGAACGCCTTTGGAATCTGGCCCACGATCCACATAATCACCAACCGTAATAAGGGTATCGTCATGTTGAGGCTGAATTGCGTCAATCAATGCGTTCAACGCAGCCAAACACCCGTGGATATCTCCAATTGCAATCGTTCGCGACATAAGGCTTCCCAAATGGGGAATACGTGTTACAGACTTGACAGCGGATGAAAACGCCAACTTGCTGGCCAACTCCACACTTAGAATATGCGGAATAGTTTGCGTCGACCATGCCAAAATGGACAGACAACTTGCGGGCTTTGTTGTTCGAACTGTGTTCGATGTTGGCCGGAGTCGCGGAACCAAACATGGTTAGGCTTCTTGTCTTCTGCATCTGGACAGCGGAGTACTCGCTTCACGAAACTCGTCAAGAGTTTCGGACTGGTACAGATCGCTAACCTATTATTTGCAACTTGGCCATTTCCAACTTGGCAGGCTGGAAGCATTGGGAGTCTATCCCACTCAAGCTGTCCACTTAGTCAGCCACTACGCCCAATTCGAAATTCCGCTAGCACTTTCCAAATGAACGCGTGGTGCTGGCGAGCCGTCGTAACGAGCCCATTCCACGCCCATGAACACGCAAGCCAAGAACATAAAGATGGTCGCGAGGATCATCATCATCGTGTAGATGGAAATAGGATGTTTGGCTGACATTGGATTGATCGGTTGTTAGAAAAGGTTGATTGAGATTCGGTTCGCTGGCAACTCTAGTTCACTTTGGCAGCGACCTTGTCGCCTGCTTGAATGTAACCCTTTCGGAACGAGGCCAATATTTGTCCAATGGCTTTGTCGTCCTCCACCGTTCGGATCTGCATGCGACCAAGATATTGACCGGAGCGATAGATTTCCAAATAGTGCCCCTCGCGGAGACCGTCATCTTTCCCGACGGAGACGACCACGGATTGGTTGCTGCCAACCGAAAGTACTTCACCCTTCAAGTTGGACGGTGGAACATCGTCAGGATCTCGAATGCCAGCCGCCAGAAGTGCCGCAGAGGCCGTTTCTGCTCGGGCTTGGTAGGTGGTCAAATCCACTTGCAACTGTGACACCTGGGCCTTGAGATCAACAGCTTGACTTTCCATTCCATTGAGTTTGTCGGTCAGGTTGATTACGCGACGAGTTTTATCCGCACGATCCGAAATGATCTTGTCGATTTCGGTTTTCAAAGCGTCGTTTTGGCTTGTCAGAAGCTTAACGCGATCGAGCGTTTCACCCATTTTTTGTGTGTTTTCCGTCAGCGTGGCCGCTTTACTATTCAATTCCAAGTTAGCTTGAGCTAATTGCTCTTTGGAACTTTCGAGCTGGGTCTGAAGGGCAGCCAACGCGGTGCGACGGGAAGCTTGTTCTTGAGCTCGCGACGTTTGCAGTTGCTCCACGAGTTTCTTGAGTTCGTCCACCGTGGTCTCAAGCTGTTTTGCCTGAGTTTGGTATTGCGATACCTTCTTCTTGTGGTCAATGTGCGTTGAATTCGCAAGCAATGAAATGATGAAAAAGGCCACGCTCAAAAGGAGGATCAACAACGTGAAAACTTTGCCGAGGAGTGTCATGTGGCATCCGCTGGGATATAGAGCGATTTGGACGATTGAACAAGCAAGCTCAACTGGCCGGAAGTGTGGCTTCGTCGAACGAGTGAGGACTGGAGACGGCAATCCATCAGTGTTCGAGTATAGTTCGCCCAAATCTGGCCTGTCAACGAAATAGAAAATTTTGCTGTGATTGATACAAACTGTGGCCGTTGCAAACTAGAATTGGATCCGAATAGGAGGGTTTTTAGGATTTACACGAAAGGGGACTAAATTGGATAGCCCTTGGTTCCGAGTTAAAACTGGGATATCCTCTACAGTACTTGTAGGGCGGGGGGATTGTTCCTTCGTCGCGGCAAAGCAAATGCTTATATTACTACCGCTTATACCTCGCCTAGCGTCCAAGAAATTTTTTGTATGAGTTCGCCAGTTGCCACTTCTCCTGCTATTTCGTTCTTAAAGCGTCATGACTTTTTGATTCGTCGGCTCCACTCCCTAAGCGGGTTGGTGCCGGTCGGAGCATATATGTGCGTTCATTTGCTAACAAATGCCAGCTTGATCGGTGGGGCATCTGTCTTTCAAAACAATGTCTTTACCATTCACAGCTTGCCTCTGTTGCCAGTCATTGAATGGTCCTTCATTTTTCTCCCCATCATTTTTCACGCGGTTGCCGGAGTTTGGATTTCACGCGCGGGAAAATCGAACCTGCAAAACTACGCCCTCGCGGGCAATCGCCGCTACAGTTGGCAACGAATCACCGCTTACATCGCGATCGTTTACATCTTTACGCACGTATTTCATTTGCATGGTTGGTTTCAAAACGAATGGTGGCTAAAGAGCGTTGCCGAGCCGCTTGGAATGGCAAACTTTCGTCCTTATAACGCTGCGAGCTCACTTGCTAACGCCATGACCGGATTCGTTTGGCCGATTTTCTACGTGATAGGCGTCTTGGCGTGCACGTTTCACTTCGCAAACGGAATCTGGACCGCAGGGATTACTTGGGGGGTTTGGCTCACACCAAAGTCGCAGGCAAGGGCCAGCATTGCTTGTACCCTTTTTGGCGTTTTCATTGGAGCTGCAGGGCTTAGCTCCTTGGTGGCGGTCAAAGCTACGAATGCAAAAGATGCTGAGGTCATCGAAAATGAGATGTATGACGCACGCTTGAAAGAGCACACAATCACACCGGATGATCACAAACGATCTGGCCAACATCATGCTGAAGAGGTAGGGCCAGTGCCGCTCGAGTAGTCAAGACGATTCAGACGATTGCATTCGGCGAATCGTTATGCGTCCACGGATTCAATCGGTTTAACAGGTGCGTAGCTGATAACGCTCCGTCATGCGTTTTTTTGAAAAGCAAATTCGAACCGCAAATTACGAATGGTAAATACAGATGGGCAGTAATCGAGTTTTAGTCGTTGGTGGTGGGTTGGGCGGACTAGCTGCTACGATGAAGTTGGCAGAGCTTGGCGTGCAAGTGGATCTGCTGAGCCTTACGCCAGTGAAGCGCTCTCACAGCGTGTGTGCTCAAGGGGGCATTAACAGCGTGAGCGACCTCACGCGGCAAGAAGGGGATTCCGAATGGAAGCACTTCGACGATACGATTTACGGCGGAGACTTTCTGCAGAATCAACCGCCCGTTAAGGAGATGGCTGACTGGGCTCCTAAAGTCATCGACTTGATGGATCGGCTGGGAGTTACGTTCAATCGAACGCCCGAAGGCTTCATCGATCGTCGCCGATTCGGCGGTACCTTGTACAGACGAACAGCCTTTGCGGGTGCCACAACGGGGCAGCAACTGCTCTACTCGCTCGATGAACAAGTGCGTCGACGTGAAAGCGAAGGCCTCGTTAACAAATATGAGTTTTGGGATTTCTTAGGGCCGATTTTGGATGACAACGGTCGCTGTGTTGGAGCGGCCGCTCAAGATATGGTCACCATGCAAATGAGAGCCTTTCCTGCGGATGCTGTCGTCGTCGCAACTGGCGGAAATGGACTTCTGTACGGTAGATCTACGATGTCGGTTTTCTGTACCGGCAGCGCGGCTAGCCGATGTTTCCAAGCGGGTGCGAAAATCGGAAATCCAGAGTTTATCCAAGTTCACCCAACTGCAATTCCAGGTGCTGATAAGCTTCGGCTGATGAGCGAGTCCGCCCGCGGTGAAGGTGGCCGCGTTTGGGTTCCTCGAAAGCCGAACGATTCGCGGTCTCCCAAGACAATTCCGGAAACCGAACGATACTACTTCCTCGAAGAGCGTTTTCCCAAGTACGGTAATTTGGTTCCCCGCGACATTGCGACTCGCGAGATATTCAATATTTGTGTCAACGAAGGCTTGTCGATCGATCCAGCACGCATGTGCGTCTACCTCGACTTGACCCACATTCCCAGAGCGGAATTGGACCGAAAGCTTGGCGGCATCCTTGAGACCTATGAAAAATTTCAAGGGGTGGATCCTCGCGACGAACCGATGAAAATCTTCCCGGCCGTTCACTACAGCATGGGCGGTCTCTGGGTCGATTATGAGGCCAACGCAGACGGAGGCCTGCTGCCTGGCTCTCCTCGAAATCAATCGACCAATGTTCCTGGCCTGTATGCGATCGGCGAATGCGATTATCAATACCACGGGGCCAACCGACTGGGAGCCAATTCGCTGTTGAGCTGCATTTTCAGCGGTCTCTTTTCTGCTCCTGGAATCGCGAACTGGGTGAAGGGCAACAAAGCGGCCGCCGATTTGCCAAAAAGCATTTACGAAAATGCCGTTGCAACTCAAGAAGCACGACACAAAAAGTTACTCTCCAACACATCGGGAGATGAAAACCCCTATTTGATCCACCAAGAACTAGGTGACGTCATGACCCGATCGGCAACCGTTGTTCGAGATAACAAGCAATTGACCGAAGCCTATGACAAGGTTTGCGAATTAAGCGAACGAGCCGCCAGATGTGCTTTGTCGGATACCGGCAATTGGACAAACCAAAACGTTATCTTTACCAAAGCGGTCCAAGATATGTTCCCGTCTGCCAAGTGCATTCTGAAGGGCGCATTGCATCGCGACGAAAGCCGCGGAGCTCATTACAAGCCCGCTTTCACGATGCCGAGTTTGAGTGCAACCGAACCTGGTGCGAAACGAAAAGAGGCCGAGGGTTGGTGCGATGCCTTCGAACTGAACAACAAGAAGTTCCTCAAGTCGACCATTTGCACTTGGAACGGAATCGAACCAGAAATGAGCTTTGAAGATGTCGATACGCGTTTGCTGCCCCCACGGCCTCGAATGTACGGTCTTGTGGGCGCGGAAGTGATCGAACAAGTTTGGAAGGAACGAATCGCGAATCGGGAAAAACAACCCGAGCCAGTTAAGAAGCAACTCGTCGGATCATTAACCTAGCCTCATTTGGTCCATTCATGGCCCTTAATGTTTAACCAATCGAATTCAAACCCATTTAATATTTGCATACTCCTATGATCGCTCCAGGAAACGAAGTAGCCAGCCAGCGTCGCCCCTCCAAGGTGAATGTTCGTATTCTCAGACAAGATGGGCCCGGTCTTCCAGCGTATTGGGAACGACATCAAGTCGACTATGAACCCGATATGAATGTCATCAGTGTCCTTCAAAAGGTCGCTGCGCAGGCGACGACCAGCGACGGCAAGAGTGTTCCACCGGTCGCTTGGGATTGCGGATGCTTGGAAGAGGTTTGCGGTTCATGCACGATGGTGATCAATGGCCGCGTTCGCCAAAGTTGCAGTGCGTTGGTCGATCGTTTGTTGGAAGCAGATGCCAACGAAATTGAGCTGCGCCCGATGTCCAAGTTTCCCGTACTTCGGGATTTATCGGTCGATCGATCGCGATTGTTTCGCTCGCTCCAGAGAGTCAAAGCCTGGGTTCCCGTCGATGGGTACTACGACATGGGTGCTGGCCCACGGATTTCACGTGACGAACAAGAGCAAAATTATCCATTGAGCCAATGCATGAGTTGCGGCTGTTGCTTGGAAGCTTGCCCACAGTACACCAAGATTGAAATTCAACGTGAGCCTGGTGAATCGGACGCCGATTACACGGCCCGAAAAAACGCTTCGTTCGATCAAGAGTTCGTGGGAGCGGCCGCAATCTCGCAAGCAATGCTCTTTAACTCGCATCCAGTGGGCAAGAACCTGGCCAACGAACGCATGGAAGAACTAACCGCTGCGGGTGGAATCCAGAATTGCGGCAACGCTCAAAATTGCGTTGCGGTTTGCCCAAAGGAGATTCCACTCACCACATCGATCGCCAGGGCGGGCCGAGCAGCAACAGTCTATTCGATCAAGAAGTTTTTCGATCGATGATATTTGACCGGCACACCCGCTGGTTGGCGTAAGCTTCGAGCTTGCGATGAATCACGGATGGCAGGCTGGAAGCGCTGGAAGCTTACCCCGCTTTTAATG